>Ga0265797_10005578_pt1 | contig 18301 bp, 12 predicted proteins | sample P2T30metagenome_FD_192433 | JGI IMG/M metagenome (GOLD analysis project Ga0265797, IMG submission 192433) | Plant litter microbial communities from East Loma Ridge, Irvine, California - P2 T30 | ecosystem: Environmental > Terrestrial > Plant litter > Unclassified | place: USA: California... | reverse complement strand
ATGCGAATGGCTTTCAGCTTTCTTCAAACATGATTCCATCGGCTATAGCATGTGACAGCCATAGAGCAGACACGGAGACGAAGTACTGGCGATGAGTAGGATTTCCATCTCAAAGACGCATCAACACACGCGTGCACGAACAAGGCTGCCTCGTACTTGCTTCGATTTGTGTAAAATTGCTTGTGACACTGCGCCTGGATTTATTCCACAGCGCTCCTCAAGGAAAAACCGACTGGACGCACTCGAGGTTATTATGGAGACTACGTCCTCTATGGCTCGGATCTCAAACAACGTCAGTTATCACAGCCTTAAGCAGCTATTCAGTAGAGCATTTCCATTTGATTCGAGTTACGTCTCGTCCAACCCCAAACACTAACCCTACAGTCGTGGAGATCGAAGTCAAACAAACATTGAAGATCGCAAATGCCAAGTAAAGTGATCTGCAATACCACATTGCCAGGTTCTCGAGATCGACAGCGAAAAATACACGAACGCTATTCAATTCATGTTGCTGTTTGAAAGAAAGCTGTGCCATCGCTACCTGCGTCCCAGAATCTCACCCATGTTTAACTTGGCACAGTTGGACCAGTTAACATGATCCGCTTGCTTCTGAACACAACGATTGATCCCTCCTCTCTCGCATCAAAGCAACTAGCATCAATCTACAGTGGTCCGAGGAGCAAATCCCAGATCTGGTTCTGGAAAAGAAACAATCACATTCATGATAGCAAACCGCATGTCGCGGTCATTAATTTCCAAACAACGACGATGGTATACCCCAAACAGCCTAGCGCGATCTTGCTAAGGATCGAAGCTGTGCTCAGATCGTACGCTAACAGTGGAATGATGACCTCATGATGCTTATTCGCGACTGGATTGATATGTCGGTCCTTCAGAATCGTGCGCCAGCATGACGCCTTGAGAACACCCGTTGACAACCGCAGTGGTCATTGTAAGTACGCCCGCCTCCGCGAGTGCGCCTGTTCTTTGTCTCAATCTCTCCATTATTTCCTGTCGAGCTGACAATCCATCTGCCATGACAGACGGTGGAAAGCCCTTGCTACAGTCTCAAGGATCGCACACGCGTTACGATATGGCGCCCAATACGGAAAACCAGAAGCGCAAGAAGGTGTTGGTTGTGGGTGCTGGTGCTGCTGGTACGTACATATTGATCCATACACGATGAGAATAGACAAATACTTACAAGTAAACAGGCATGACATGCGCCCACCACCTCGCCGAACATCCTGACAAATTCGACGTGACGCTCGTCGATGCTGTTGACTACTGCGGTGGTCAAGCTTACAGTATCCCACTAGACAAAGAGAAGACAGGCGCATCATGGCTCAACCAGGGTGTCCAGGGCGGGTCATACATCTTCCACCACACGATGACCATGTTCTCGCGCAACGGGTTCTGGGCGGATCCCGTCAAGCTTCAAGTCAGTTTTGGCAAGGACGACCAGTTCTGGACAAACGTCTTCCCGACTAAGATGCTGAAGAAGCACGCCAGCGAGGTCAAGAGGTTCTTCTACATGCTCAAGATCATCCGCACGTTCGAGATCTTCTTCGCTCTACTGCCGATCAAGTACCTAGTCAAGCTCTTCTGGTTCAGCACAGAGTTTGCCAACGTGGTCGCACTGCCCATGGTCGCCCTCTTCCTTGGAACTGGTAATTACGCCCCTGAGGTGCCATCTATGGTCCTCGAGCGCCTTTGCACAAGTCCCACATACGGAATGTGGTACCCACCAGACAAGAACAGCATCGCCTCGAACCAGCCGCCAATGGTCGTCTTCCCTAACTTCAGCGAGTTCTACGAGACCTGGCGCAAGAACTTGGTCAAGAAAGGCGTCAAGGTTCGCCTCAGCACCGAAGTCACCCGTATCACGCGCCGCGACAAGACCGGCGTGACCGTCAAGATCATTGGTCGCACACCAGCCAAAGACAACCACAACACCGACTCAGCCTGGGTGCCCAACAGCGTCGACAACTCCAACGAAGATGCCGACAAGGTCGAGACGACCGAAGAGTACGACGAAATCGTCCTCTGCGTCCTCACCGACACCGCCAAACGCCTTCTCAAACCCACCATCACCACCCTCGAGTCCAAGATCCTCGGCTCCGCCAAATTCGCCAACGACGTAACCGTCACCCACACCGACGCAGACTACATGCGCAAGCACTACGAAAACTTCTACAACCCCGACCAAGCCGTCTCCGAAATCAACGGCGAATCCATGCAAGAGCGCACCGATTTCGCCAAAGACAACTTCAAGCCCATGTACCTCATCAAAATGTACCCGCAAGACCTGACCAAACTCGAAATGTGCTTCGACTGCACCAACTACCAAGCCCAGTTCCCGCCCTCCGTCCCCTTCGACAACCACGTCTTCCAGACCATCTTCCTAAACAAAGAGCGCGACGGCCACCTGTGGTCCATCGACCAGATCGACGAGAGCAAAATCATCCGCAAAGACTGGTGGCACCAGCTCTGCCACTCTTTCACGCACTACCTCTTCGTCGTCCCCTGGATGTGGCTACTGCAAGGCAAGCGCCACACGCGCTACGCCGCCGCCTGGACGATGGTCAACGCGCACGAAGTCGCTTGCATTTCTGGCATCAGCGCTGCTGTCGATTTGGGCGCTGATTACCCTGAGGATCTCGAGCGGGATCAGTTCGCCTTGCTGTCGTTTAGGTTGTATTACTTGCTTGCGTACGGACGCTGGTACCGCAGGAAGGCGACGAAGAAGACCAAGGAGGGCGTTGGCAAGGACTATGCTAGTGGGCTTTATGGCTCGGTATATCAGGGTCCGGGCGTGAATGCGAAGACGGATAGGCTGATTTGGAGGAAGGAGGTGGAGGCTGGGAGGAGTCTGGAGAGCTTCTGAGATAGTGGCTGAGGATTGAATTGAGAAACAATGAGATAATGTTTAGATTGACTATTGATCTGTCTGCACATTGCATTGCGTACACTACGAGCTAGGAGGTTCCATGTTCAGTCTCTGACTCACTTCTGATCAGGAACCGATACAAGGTGAGAAACCGCGATTTAGGGTATTCATACTCTCGTGGAGTGCTCTCTATCTCTTCGCTTTTCCCCATCTACTTCACCGGTCCATCAGGAAGACCCGCTGGATATTGCATCTCTTACTCAGCGAAAGCGGAAGGTCATAAAAGAGCCCCAATGCATAATACGCGCACTACGAGCTACCAAACTCCCTCCGAACCTCGCTCTCCACTACTTCCAATGGCGAGGGCTGACGAAACAATGTGTCTCTAGCTAAGTGGATCACCACACAGAGTCCCAACGCCCAAAAGACGAGAATCGCAAACCCGGTCGCTAGTCGGAAGAGAAAGAAGTAAACGATCGTGACAAGGACCTCGATAGTGACAGTGGCGGCCATCCAACCCTCTGCAATCGAGTTTCAGTTCCGGGTCCCAAATCATCTTCTAGAGAACGGCAAAGCCCTACCTCTAGTTTCGCGTGTCAGCGGTTCGCTATTCGCGTATTCATCTTCCAGCACTTGGATCCTGACTTCTTGGTAGAGGATCCGAGCAACCCTGTTCCCAAATGTCTCGCGATATTGTGAAGCTCGCATCTTGCGAAGGTCATCGCCGCTGCCTGATCTCCATTCAGCGGCTGAGTGTCGGGCTGACTCTTCGCTGAAGTCGTGCGAGACTTTCAGCACTTTCGTGATATAGTCTCTGACCGTGGACGAGACGTCATTGCTGAGAGGTATTGATACTCTGTGCTCAGACGCCATGAGTGTGATCTTTAGTGGGCAGCTGCGGTGTGAATGCGAACGGAGGAGCGCCGGAAATGTCCAACTGGATATCAAATTGGTCGATGCTTACTAGACAGAAACACTCATCGAAAGAAGACACCAAGCAGGAGTGGGGGTGGATCTCGGTGCGGGCACAGATGCTACCAGTCGTGGTAGCACTTCCAAGAGGCAGAGAGCGGCCAAGAGCCAAGTATGTTTGGCGCTTCCGGTCATCTTGGGACTTGAAGCGAGAGTCGTCTTCAATGACTGTTGACTTGATCGATCCGTTAGTCATCTACATCGGCTACATGTAGAGGTACAGCCTTTGCTATCCGATGAAGTGATGAAAGTAGAAGGAAACGAAGGATCAACACGCGTGATCCGGAAGGAAGCTTGGCGGTAGGAGGCACCTCACCAGGAATATGGAGGTTCCTGGTTCCTCCTTGACTCGATGATCAAAGCTCTATACGGCTACTTCGAGATGCATGTCATATCCAAGCATTCTCACCCATGGAATTCAGGCCGCTTACTTTGTCTGCAGTTGATTGATATGATGCTCTCTGCCTCAGATCGCTTTAATCTCGCAGCAGACGTTGACAATTTGAGAACGTATTTACATCTGCAACAGCACTATATCGTAGCAAAATGAGTCGAAGATTCTCATACAATAATGCTCATTAATCGTTTCCATCGACAAGTAATACCAACAAGCTAAAGCTTGCCAAAGTTTCGTTAAAGACCACCAGGTTGGATAACCAAAAGAAATTGAAAGGAGAGTGTTGACAGTCGGGCAGGTAGATCCCATCGCCATGTCTTCCCAAAGCCGCAACCAACCATCACCGCGCATCTTCTCAAGTAAGCACACTGTGATCTAAAGCCCAAGGATGCTAAGCAGGTTGAGATTGACGGTGTTTCCATTGAGGACATTGGAGCAAGTAAGGACGTTCTGTAACGTCCGTGGTCAGCACCCAATCCGGAGGTCTACAAAGAGATCAGGCACATACCAGCAATCCTGTTGTTTGGCAAATATATTGCTCAGAAGGCTCGGTGTCCTCCCAACCCTTCTGCCACTTGCCGTTGTGCTTGGAGACCTTGTATTCATCGCGGGCTTCGAGGGCGCCGGTTGGTGCAGCTGTCGCGATAGTGGCGGCGGTTGCGAAAAGGAAGATCTTGGAGAATTGCATGGTTGCTTGTGGAGCGCGTGACTTGATGTGGTTTGTAATTGGTATTGTTTGGGATTGATGGGATGGAGATGTGAGTTGAGAGGAGTAAATGTGAGGGACACTGTCAGTGATTTATATCCCAACCCGCCCATCTGGATGTGTAAAACATCCTGCGCTTGTCGTAGGATCAATAGTCCGACCCACGATCGGCACAGAAGGATCACCTAAACCGATACCACGGTATTGTATAGCAATAAAGCGGCACGATAGTCAGGTAACCATCGTAGAGCCAAGGTAGAGATCACGAAAGCATTACTGCGTGCTCAGTCATTATCCATCGCGGGACGATGCTCGTCAGTTCATCTGGTACACCTTGGCTATGATTGTGACTGGTCCGGCATTCCGCGGGCTTGGGATGTCACAAAGAGTGACAGAAGGGTATTCCCTGAGCTAGCCTACTGTGAGGCCGTTTGCTAACATGTACACAGGATCCTCATGCATTCGAATGTAAAGTCAATTTCCTTAGTCAAGGGCTGTCCCCGCATCGTGGGCCAAGAACGTGGATGATGTGCCTTTTCGAGCTATAGCAGCCGCATGCTATAGCTGTTCTGCCGTTTAGGCTCGTTCATCAACGTGACGAAACGGGCAGACGTTGGCCCCGTTTTGCCAGTTTTGATGATGACCGGGCGTCTCTGCAGCACCGGAGAGCCAGATGTTCAACTCGAACCAACTATAGTCAATAGACCAACGCTTCGGTTCGCAATCGCAGCAATGTTGATCGCTCTTGATGACATTGGCGATATATGATCGACTTCTTCTATATTCGGTTCGTGATCTGGGACCCTTGTCAAAAATGCATTTGTCACCGGGCGGGCAAGTCTTGAGGTTCTTGGTACTGCAGATCGACACCTTGTGCTATATTCATTCTCGTGGCTAGTCATGCCAAGTGAAAGAAGTGCGGAGGTTGTGTATATCCCCTGCATGAAGGATCTGGATCCCTCGGTGGGATACTTCGCCGTGACACCTTGGCCATGAACTCTGTTCGAAGTCGATCAGCGAAGGATGTGCCCAGCAAGAACCCAGCAGTCCGGCAGTGGGCCCTTTGCGCATACAAACCCATGTGCAAGAATCCCACGACCATGATCGAACTCGCAGGAACACACGTTGACAAGGAGAAATGATTCCATGCACTCCGAAACGATAGCAGATGCGAGTTCGGGAACGAACCGGATAGCCAAATTGACGCATAGACTTCTATTCGAGAAACCCCCCTCGTTCCATCCAGTCGTGTGTTGGCCACGGAGGACAGTATCATTGATCGTCGGCCAGTCGTCTGACTCGTTACGAAGCTCCTACGATTGCTCGAACTTGCGGCTCGGACTCTCAGAGAAGCCGACGTGTGTTGATTCACATTTTGAAGTCAGCTTTCGGTCGAAACATGTCGCATTGCGTATCCTTGTACGTGCAATTCCTCATTGGTTGCAGGTAGCGGCAAAGCCAACAGGCTTGTGAAAGTTCGGTAGACTCTTGCTCGTGTTACGTGTACATGGTTCCCGAAGACTCTGGGCGATCACAGTGTCTGGAGCCATCCTTTTTCGCCATGTGTACCACGAGTGAGACAGCACAGAGAGAGTAGTGCAACAGAACTAGTCATGCTACCTGCCCAATTTTTGCGCATCAGCTTGATCGACAAGCGGCAGGGCTGAAGTGGAAACTCGGGACATGGTAGCTGGAAATGCAATATGTTCCGCCGTGTCACATCGCGCTCACTTCCAGCTAGAAATGGCGGATTCGTCAAGTGTCAGGCTTCGGACAAGATGTTCGCTGACGTCCTATGTTAGGCAACACATATGCACTGATGCCTTCAGTGGTACGTCGGTGATGCTATCGCAACTTCTCAATTGCTACTCCGCACTTGCAAAAGAGCCAAGAGTACCAGTTGGGCGATATTGTCTCAGAATCCGAAGGTTACCGCGAGAGCAGGATGGGAGATCGTCCGCTGGAAGTTCAGGGTCTTTGAGAGGATGTTGCGGCTGAGGTTGGCATTTAAGAGCTACCAGAAATTGCGAGTGAGGATCATGTAAGTAAATTCAATCAGAATGAGGTTGGGATGCGAAGCTCCAACATGGCGTGTGGGAAGAAGGAAGAAGGAAGGAAGGTACAGTATCTCGCCGTGAATTTGAGGTGATGTGGCGACTGTTGAGAGTTCCCCACCTCTCGACCTTTCGACTCGGGGTAAGGTCGACCTTGTCGAAACTGCATGCGTGTGTGCAAACCTTTGGCAGTTGTTGCTTGTAGTTAGGAGAACAATTGTGTGGTCCTAATAGATTGAACGCTTTGAATGATCCATTGTGTCGTTCCTTTCGTCAAGATTCTACCACAAGCGATCCCAGTACTTCACGAATTCTTCAGACAGCGAGCTCCGTTGTCACATACATATTCGTCGTTGTAATCGAATAGAGCACATACGACCATAGGTCAGTGAAAACTGGGCATCCCGTCCGCTCTGCCATACATAAGCACTGAACCGGGCGACTAGTACTAGAGTGGGTGACCATCTGGGAATCCCGCCTGTTGTATGTTTTTGCTTTGTTATCTTCAGCCTACCTTATCCAAATGATGGCAAAAGCTATCTACAAACCAAGGCCTAGTAGGAGAGGGATTGCCCGATTTCATGTATATCATTGTAGGACTGCAGAACGGACGGTGGCGAACACAGCTTGTATGGCCGAGGCGATGAGAACCAGTTTTGTGGATTTTCTAGCATTTTTTCATTTTGTAGTACGCTCGCAGAATAATGGATCGCATCTTTCTAACAGCCTTGCCTTATAAGCCCAGGTATCCTGTGCCCAAGTTTGTGCTGTTGACTCTAGTCGGCTCGCTCGCTTAAAATCGCATTTCCTCCCCAAAGAACATTATAATCAAAACTTTTGTTTCCCAAACGCAAAGACAAACAAATATACAAACTCGCACCATGATCACTGGCTCGTTCTCAACGAGATGTTCCGCAGCAGCAGATCGCTGCAAGCATTGCTGGCGTAGTAGCTTTGCGAGATCCTAAGCATCCACTGCAAAACCAAAACAACTGCATTGCCATCCTCATCAACTTCAGAGCTCCCGTGCCATCGATCTGGTACGTCTCGGCTCATGGTTGAGATCCCTAGCGTCCCTCTCCCACTTGTCGTATGAGACGTCGCAGCCGCTTGTATCCAACCAGCTAGAGCGCGGCGGCGCCGCCCAGCGTCCGCGGACGTACGCCCTGGTACCCTTGTTGTGATTCTTACGACTGTAGACAGAGCTGGAGCGGTAAGAGTCCTCGTCACGGTGGTCGTGGGAGCCAGCGTCTCCGTCAACGTTTGCGGAGTTGGCATGGGTAACAGAGCGGGAGCGTTTGCGCTTGGTGGTGTTGGTTGATGGCGACGAGCTTCGTTTGGCTCTGGCACCCTTGAGAGCAGAGTTGGAAGCGTAGGTGGTGGTGTTGTTTGATGTGGCGACATCGTTGGTGTTTGCGATCTGAGCATCGCCGGTGGTAGTCGTAGTAGTATTTCCCATTCCCGCCTCCATCGCAACAGCAGCAGCAGCTCCCTCCTCGGCCTCATCAGCCTTCATCTCGGCCTTCAACTGCTCAGCATCCTCTCCCCCATCAAACGCAACGCCACGTCTCGACAGAACTTTTCATGCTGCTCAGGAGTGAAATCGTAACCGGCACTGCACCCATCAGTCCCCTCCCTCTCGAACTCGAAGTTCGCGAGGTCCAACCTGGCCTTCCTCCAAGCCACCAAGCCCTCGTAAGCAGCCTCCGGGTCTTCCGCGGTTCTGGAGTTTGCGGCGAAGGAGACTGCAGCGCGTAGCTCGCATCCAGGGCAAAGCTCGGTGTCGAGAGAGTCGATGGTGGTGGTGGATGTAGTGTGGATGTAGTGGCCGCAGCGAGCAATGAGAGTGCGCGACTCTGGACTCGCCGGACGTGGCGCAACGGATGGTGCAGGTGTAGGTGATACTGGCGGCGACATGTCTTTTGCAGATGCGGGAGACGACATGTTTGCTGAGGTGCTTGTTTCAGGTCTTTGTCCGATGGCTTCTGTAGTCGTGCGCCTTGTTGTTGCGTATAAGTTCCTTCGTCTTGCTTGCTCGAAGGAAAATATGTATAAGCCAGTGGAAAGCCAGAAGTTGCGGCAAGACTAGCTCGAGTGCAGGGGCTCAATATGAGTGAATAATTGTGCGTTACGACCACAGTCTCGCTCTCCGAGTAGGAACACAGGCAGGAGGAGTTCCGGGTGACTTGGAAGATGCAGCATCTACCTTCAGCGTCTTTGTTGCAACAATCGCTAACCAGCAATTTATGGCCCTCTGCGGTCGCTGGTAGGAGGTTTGACAACAAACAGTCGCTAAAGTTCAACGACGCAATACGACGCAATACGACGCAACACGACGCACTATACGATGCGGCTCTTCTTGCCCTCTCAGGAGCCTTCGCGAGCAGAGACATGTTCACGCCTCGACAGAGCAATGCGCTCCGTATTCTATTGAGTCTGTCAGTATCAGCAAGATCTTGTTGTCCTGCGAGCAACAATAGCTGGATGTTTATTCTCTTGGAGCTGCAGCTACCTTCCTGTGAGTTCGAAGAGGACATGGAAAAGACCTATAGTTATCGCAACACCTCTCACTGACAGCAATCAGTGGTCATGTAAACACCGGTCCCGATACATGCGTACCTGGAACCCGGCACCGATCCGAGCCACAGAAGCTCTCATGGGCAACAGGAGGAATTTTGAGACCATTGGTACGGATACGCACATACGCACCCGTAAGAACCAGGTCTGGCCAGATAATCTCTCAATGGCAGTAATAGGAGGTGTTAGAAGTTAATGGTCTGGGTACTTACATACATACAAGTAAGAGCACCATACGATCGAGAGCGCTCTCACCGACGACCACAAGCGTTTCTGGCAACAGTGGCCTAGGTACCTACATTTTGGAGATGTCTCATTTCTCGGAGACAGAGCTCGAGTCTCCCTGGTCTTGCTTGGCCTTTTGTGGCTGCGCCGGAGGAGATGACGGTGTATATGTCACCTGCGAGAGCGAGAATGGTGAGCTGTCTCTCGGACAGCGTTGAGTCCTCCTGCGGAGGTATCATCAGCACTGGCGGTGGTGTCATGCGATGCCACTGAGCTGTCCACAACGCTCGTCTCTGCGAAGTCGAAAGGGTTCGTGAACATATCAAATACACTGGAACCATCACCAGATTCATAGAGCATAGGAGATGATGTGTTCTCCCAGCCTCTCCCCGTAGGGTCAGCATATCTTCCAGGCCTGTAGGCCTTACCACGCTGAGAACGCCTGTACTGCAGAGAGCCACGAGCTGTCTCCCTGGATGGGTGCTGTTGGTCCTCGTCGAAAGTAACGCGACGAGGCGTTGCCTGCTTAGCCTGTGGCGGGATGCTGGGCTCACTCTCAGGGGCAGGCAACACAGACACTCCATTCAGGTCGACTATCGGGAGCGCAGGGTCGACAGATTCCTGCAGGAGACGGGCGTTCTGCTCATATTTGGCGCGCAACCGCTCGTAGTGTCGAGCCAGAAGCCTACGCCCAGCGAGATAATCTCTGAATGATGGGTCGTCGGCAGGATCTTCTTCCTGTGGGTTTGATGTCCAACTATAAGCTCTCATGGAGTCTTCCCACTGTTTGTAGCTTGCTGGTGTCTCGTTGGCGATTTTGCTGAATGAGGCGCAAGTCGCGCACAGCTGCGTGACTGCCGCGGAGATCGTGGTAGGGCCAGTGGGTGTGTTGATGCCACTTAGGGCGTGGTGGCATACTAAAGCTAATACCGTAGGGATACCATCAATTGGAGACTGGTTGGCCGGAATATCGTCGATAAGCGTGCACTTGCTACAGTGGGTGGTGTCTGCTGCTGGTATGGAGTTGCGTCTCGGTGGTACGGTGGCGCCGGAAAGAGTGTGACCGCAGACAGAGGCGACTACGAAAGGCAGAGTGATGAAAGGCTTCGGTTTGGCCCACCATCCGTCGAATTCTCTCTCGCCGAAGGGGAGAGGTTGTGTCATCGTTGCGCTGAGTGGTGGCGGTCGTTATGGTAGCCGGTTTGACGTGATTGCGGGCGCTCGCTCGAGTACAGACAATGGAGAGTTTGCGAGAAAATCGTTCGACGCTGGGTCGTGTGCTGAGTATGATGCGTACTGCCGTGGTTGTAGAGTCTTTGCAATGTGAGGATCTGCGGCGTTGCTGGGTGGGCCTGCAAAAAGCGTGGCAAGAGAGCGAGAGCAAGTCTGGGCAAAACACTAAAGGTTCACTTCACGCGAAGCCAAGCCGCAAAGTCAATGCCGTGAGCACCGACATACCTTTGGACGACCTTTTGAGCTTCTGCAATGACGTGTGCCCATCCACGTTGCGAGCCAAGCGACCATGCAGTCTATGGCACATTAGCGGCCAGCAGAGGTGTTCAAAGATCAACAACAGCGCGTGGCCATAGTTGCGAGCGACACCAGACAGCAGCAAGCGTCCTGCAAGATCAACACCAAAAATTCCTCGAGGTAGCCTCTGAGTCAACTCTGGAGTACCACTGTCCGCAACACGATGCTGCAGCAAAGATTTGCCACGAGCTTGCGAAGCCACGACAGTTAGGAGCCCGCAGGACGCGCACCTTCAGCAAAGCAAATACCTTCATACAAACCAATACTACGACATGGAAGTAGGTATTTCATTGTGCCATCGGCAAGGGAACAAAGGCGGTCGAGGTCACCGAGAGCGACAACTACCGCCACGCGTGTATCTGTCGTGTCAGCAAATTCGATACCAGTAACCTGAGATGCAGAGGCCGACCAGCATGCGGATAGACATACTGCAACCGATGCACACACCATCCACAGCGCCCAACTCCCAGCAGTACGGGAGTGTTGGCAAGACGGTCAGCATGGCCAGCGGCGACGAAACAGCCTAACCGACAAGGCCAAAGCAAAGAACAAAGAAGTAAAAGACAAGAACCTCTCGAGGCCTTCGTGTCGCACTCGAGTCCAACGCTTATAATCGTGGGTCATCGCGCTTGCTGGAATAGCAAGGCTTGGATATTAGTACACAAGAATATTATGGCGTACGATGGAGCAGATCTCCGAGAGCCATCTGCCAGGTGGGCAGCGTCGGGCTCAAGCGAATTGCTAGTAAAGCGCTCGCTGCGTTTTCTGATCGCTCGAATAACGTTATGAGACATGCTGTAGCGAGGCGTCTGTCCGATGAGGCCGCCTTGGTCGTTTTTCCGCGAGCCCGATGTAGGACACTGTACCACAGGCGCTGTCCAGTGAATTTGGTCTTTTGCGCGTAAGGAATCGGAACTAGATTTAAGAGCTTTCAGATCCACCTTCCAATGGCGGAATGACTAGATTGAGTCCCAGATATTGCAGCCACCAGTCCCATATTGATGGCCAGCTCGTGTCAAAACCATGCCGGGTGCATCACGCTTCGACGAGCGGTGCGCAGTATTAAACATCTTCGCATGGCCACAGAACGCAAAGATGCAGTCCAAACATCTTCATTTTCATGACAGGGGCTTTGAAATGGACATGTAGTACGTGTGGGTGTATTGAAGATGGCTAGGGGATGGATATGCTCGCTGCGTGACGTCTAAAACCTGACAGCCGAGATCGGCGTGTCCGCTTCAACGACGCCAAAATCTCCAAGTCCGTAACTACTTCCAAATTCCATAAAGACGATCACAACAATCATCGACGACTAGGGTCGAAAAGAAATAGCATGTGAGAAAACGTTCATTGTATGGGATGCTAAATATCAAAGATACACACAACAGACAGACTTCCTAGATTGACGCCCTTTCTAGTACTAGTCGCCTAGTTCAGTGACGGGATTCCCAGTCTTCACTATGTGCTTATAGGAGCAATACATGTAACATACAATGCAATGATGGGCTAGAGTAACCTTGGGCACCGGCGCCATGATTTGATTCTTGAAGATTAATTTACGAACAAAAAGAAGATACGCACATGGAATGTGGAAATGTGAGCTTATTGGATTAGACTTCCATTGATGTTTGTGAACAATTTCGTGGTCCTTTGGAGCAAGCTAGTAATATCTGACGGTTTTTCATGATAGGGTATTGTTTGTAAAAGTCTGCCGAGAACTCAAATGGCCTCACCATCGAGACTCGCCATATACTTCGCCCCAGCTTCAATGATTCTCATCACGGTGCAGACCTCGCTATACTCTCTAGGGGCATACACAAGCGTGAGAGTGCCAGGTATGCATGGATTGCCACGAGAGCGCGAGAAAGGACAGTCCGTGTTCGCCAAAGGATGGATCTCACCATGGCCAGTACGAATCACTTCTTCGAAGTCAGAAGGATGTAAGATGACGTGCACGCCGCAGTTGCTGCGTTGAGGACAGCAGACGCTGCATCCGAAAGTCCGAAGATTTGGACTCGAGGTGCAGTCGCATGACCTAGCCAGGACAGAAGCTGTAGTGCCCGTGCTGTTGTCGGAGTGCGTAGCAGTGAACAAAGCCAAGCGATCGGCGAAGTATTGCTGGACGTCCTCCGGTGATTGCTGGTTGATCTGCAAGAGCAGATCAGTTCCGACAGTATATGGCGTAGGACCCTGCCACAGAGACATTGATTGCAGGAAGCCATCACCGCTCGTGATAGGTCCACGCTGAGCGATCTGAATCGCTCGCCAAAAACCAGCACCGGAAGATGGCAAAGCAAGGCCAGGACCAAGAGCCACGAAAGTGGAGTGAGCTTGACGCAGCCTGTAGCAGGTCATCGCCGCTAGGATAAGCGTCGAGCCTAGTACGATCGTGAGCAGTGGAGACGCAAACAGAACGACGGCAATGCAGCTGACCAGGAAGATGAGTAGCCCATCGAAGCTGAGCATCGTGTCAAGTGCGAGCCCAGCAATTAAAGCTGCAATCCTGATGTATTGCCATGCTGTGCAGGACGATGGCGAAGAGACCGCAGTCAGGGCCGACATAGCCACCATAAGTTCAGTGGAGAACATCATGGTGATCAGTCGAGTCGAGGGCAGGATTGCACTACTTTCTGGTTCCTGAATTTCGAAGACCAGCTTCGCGAGTGAATCAATCTTTCGTTCGCTGTTGGCGTGTGCTGCCTACTAGGACGAGCGATCGGCGGCTTTCATAATAAAATGTTTCACGGTGTGGTACCAAGGATTAGTTCTCACAATGGCCTTGTGAAATATGGCTGGTCTTCGCATGAAAGAACGTCTGGCCTGGTGTCTTTGTGTAGTGCTGGTTACCTTTGTCCAATGCATTGCGGACACCCTACGGCTCTCTCGCTACATGGCAGCCTTGGTGATTCCGAAGCAGCAAGCCTCATGTCGCTATATCGTCAGGCAGGGAAGCGGTAACAGGAACAACTTTTTCACTGCCTTCTCAAGGGTGAATGGTGACATTGTTGAAGCGATAGGTGTTGATAGCCTCACGGTGGTGACAGAATCCCGCAGAGAGACTTGCTGACTTGGAAACCCCATGTTGAGTTATCTCGCAGCAGGCCAACATCGTACCATCGGCCTCGGTCACGGGCAGCGTGTAGTTGCCGGTCAGTCGGGCAGTGTTGGTAGTCATAGGCCGAAACACGTTAAGTGAAGATAGACGAGCGCATGTCAAATGTGAATCTTGCCGCGGCTCCAGATGGGGCTCCGCGCTCTCGCACGAGTGCCATGCGACGCTAGTCCCAGTGCGGAAGTGAAGACCCACTTTTCTAACAACCGAGGCTCGAGGCTCGGTTCGCGTGCCTGTCGCTGTCTCGCTGGCTCCGAGTCGTCATTGAAAGACTACTTGTACCTCCGGACGTACGATTAAAACATCTCCATTCCTCCGCATCCCCTTACAAGTGGTCGCGTTTGACTCTCCACCCCCATCTTATCTCTCCATCTTCTTCAAACACTCCACATCATCCCGCTATACCCTCACAATCATGGCTCCCGTTCCTCAATGGGTTCGCGCCCTCAAGGTCCCTGAAGGCTCACAGGGCACCGAACTGCTCAAGGCCGAGCGTAACAAGTCAAATGTCGACGTCGACAGCCTCTCAAATTACCTCTTCACCAAGGCCGGTCTAGAGAAGAAGCATGCCATCCTCAGAATCCTCGAGGCCGAGAAGGTCTTCGACAAGTCCCAGAACTACTTTGCCGGCCGCATCGACCGCTTCGAGACTGCCCTTGCTCGTGGAAAGAAGATGAGGCAGCTGGAGGTCAAGCACGGCTGGGACATGACGGACAAGAGCATTGCCAACGAGCTGGTATCAGAGCCTGGCCCATACGGCCTGCACGAGAGCATGTTCTTGATCACACTCCGCGACCAGGGCAATGCAGAGCAGCACGAGAAGTTCCTCAAGCCCGCACAAGATTACAAGTACATTGGATGTTATGCACAGACTGAGTTGGGTCACGGCTCCAACGTGCGAGGACTGGAGACGACAGCCACGTGGAACAAGGATGACAAGACCTTCACCATCCACTCGCCTCACCTCACATCGTCCAAGTGGTGGATTGGATCTCTTGGTCGCACTGCCAACCATGCTGTGGTTATGGCCCAGCTGATCATTGATGGCAAGGCTTACGGCCCTCATCCTTTCGTTGTCCAGATCCGCGACCTCAAGACACACCAACCACTGGAGAACATCCACATTGGTGACATTGGCCCCAAGTTCGGCTACAACACCATGGACAACGGTTTCCTTCTGTTCAACCACGTCAAGGTCCCGCACATTAGCATGCTTGCCAAGTTCTCCTCCATCGACCCCAAGACGAACCGCTACACACGCCCTGCCTCTCCCGCTCTCGTCTACGGCACCCTGACCTGGGTCCGCTCCAACATTGTCATGCAAGCTGGTGGTGTCCTTGCACGTGGTGTGACTATTGCCACTCGCTACTGTTCCGTACGCAAGCAATTCCAAGACCGCGATGCACCCAAGGGACACATTGGTGAGAACCAAGTCATGGACTACACGATGGTTCAAATCCGTCTTCTACCTCTCCTCGCAGCCACATATGCTCTTCACTTCACCGGCAAGGCCATGATGGGTCTCTACAACGCAAACCAGAAGAAGCTCGCCGCCGATGCTGGCAAGGCCGCTGCCGGACAGGGAACCCGCGGTGCTGGACCTGAGGAGACAAGCTCCAGCTCTGAGCTTCTCGCCGACCTCCACGCCACCTCATGCGGTCTCAAGTCGCTCGCCTCCTTCACAGCCGTCGAAGGCCTCGAGATGTGCCGTCGCGCCTGCGGTGGCCACGGCTACTCCTCCTTCTCCGGCATTGGCCCCTGGTACGCCGACTACCTCCCCACCGCCACCTGGGAGGGCGACAACTACATGCTCACCCAGCAAGTCGCCCGCTACCTCCTCAAGACCGCCCGCTCCGTCCTCAAAGGCAACGAGCCCAGCAACGACACCATGTCCATCCTCGCCAACTTCCTCTCCCGCCAAGACCAAGGCGCCGCCTTCGACGTCCTAGGCAACGACGCCGACCTCGTCGGCGCCTTCGCCTGGCGCTCCGCTTTCCTCACCTTCGAAGCCCTGCGCCACCGCGACGAGCAGAAACGCGCCTGGAACAGCCTGCTCGTCGACTTCTACCGCCTGTCGCGCGCCCACTCGCAGTACATGGTCGTCAAGAACTTCTACGAAACTCTACAATCCTCCACCGAGCTCGACGCCGAGACCCTGGCCGTCATGCACAAGCTCTTCCGCTTGTACGCCCTGCACACCCTCGAGCAAGAAGCCAGCGAGTTCTACACCTCGTCCGCGGTCACCGTGCGTCAAATCCAGCTCGCGCGCACCAGCAGCGTGATGAAATTGCTCGAAGACGTGCGCCCGCACGCCGTGCGTCTGGTCGATGCTTGGGACTTCCCTGACTGGCAGCTTGACTCGTCGCTCGGCCGCAAGGATGGTAAGGTTTACGAGGATATGTTCTACCGTGCTAGCGAGCTCAACCCGCTGAACGATATTACTGTTGATCCTTACCCTGATAGCCCTGTGTTGTTCAAGAATAAGGAGGCGAGGAGTAAGTTGTAGATTGGGGGTGTTGGGAGAATGATAGGAAGGCTCACGCCTGAAAAAAGGGATAGATTAGAAGGGAGGCGCTGGGCCTTTGGGTTAAGATAGATCTTCGCCGATGGTGGTTGTTTCTTTTATTTTTATTTTCATGATATGTTTTTTGAATGAAGCGATTATATTTCTTCCGTACTTTGATACACGTGCTTCGTTTCTGCAAGACTGTCTTGAATTTTGACGTTTTTGATTCTGTTTTATTTTCATCTACGCCCACGCCAGTGCTTCGGTTGCTTTGAATTTCACGTTCATTTCTTAAGCTATTCTTATCGTAGCTGTCGCAAACACATTGAATGACTTTTCCCCTTCCAAACCCCTTTTCATCTCAACACCCTCGTGCTTAGCAAATCCAAAGACTCTCAAACCTCCTTCGCCTGCAAATCCACATCCTCAACCCGATAATGATCCGCCACAATCCTATAAAGATAACTCGGCGCATGCGCGCCCAAATTCGTAATATACAAATCCACCAAATCGGCCTCGACATGATCGAAAATCGGATTAACGACATCTACGCCGTCCATGAACTCGCCGTCGTGGAACGGGACGACTTTTCCCGGGTCGCCGAACTCGATCAGCTCCGCGGTGTCGAAGGGGTACACAGGCGAGAGCTTGTAGACTCCTGAGAGTACCACGACGGGGACGCGGTGGGCGCGCGCGGCGCGCGCGATGGTTGCGGCGCCGGAGGCGGCGATGAGGCTGCCGTTTGCGAGGACGGTGTGCGGGGCGAGGATGACTTTGTTGATGCGCGACATGAGGGCGAAGACGGCGGAGTCGGGGATTAGGATTACGGTGATGCCCATTGCGGTGAGGGGCTTCCAGCGCTCGTCTGCGTCGTTGGGGGAGGAGTCGTCGTCGGCAGCTTTGCGGCCGCCGTTGACGATGGTGGCGTGGGTGGCGAGGTGGTCGTTTGGGTAGGCTTCCGCGTGGACGACGGTGAATTTGCGCTTGCGGGCGGCGGTGGCGAGGAATTTCTGGACGGTCTGCGAGGAGGTGTGGGTGAGGATGATTTCGTTGCTGTGGATGTGGTCGAGGGCGGACTCGGCGATTTGGGCGTCGACGACTTCGAGCTCGTCGAGGAGTTCTTTGATGCCGTCGATGACTTCGGCTTTGACGTCGAGCTTGCTGTCTGTGATGGCGTCGCGCTGGCGGAGGGCGGATTTGCTGACGGGGGATTGGGTGCCGGTTGGGGGTGTGCCGGCGGGGGTTGCGCCTTGAGGGGTGGAGAAGAGGCCGAAGAGAGATGTGACTTGGGCGGGGTTTTGGCCAGCGTATGAAGGCGAGGCGGCTCCAAGG
>Ga0265797_10005577_pt1 | contig 18301 bp, 16 predicted proteins | sample P2T30metagenome_FD_192433 | JGI IMG/M metagenome (GOLD analysis project Ga0265797, IMG submission 192433) | Plant litter microbial communities from East Loma Ridge, Irvine, California - P2 T30 | ecosystem: Environmental > Terrestrial > Plant litter > Unclassified | place: USA: California... | reverse complement strand
GGTCAGCGGCTATGTCCAGCTTCGGACGTTCGACGAGCGGCGGGCGATCCTGCGCCGCACCCTCGATGCGCGCGCGGGCACCCTGACGCTTATTCGGCGCCGCGCCGAAGCGGGATATGGCTCGCAACTCGATCTGGCGCAGGCCGAAGCGGAGCATCAGGCGGCCGCCCAAGCCATCCCGACCGTCGACCTCGCGATCACGAAGCTCGAGAACGGCCTCAGCATCCTGCTCGATCGCGCGCCTGGCCCCGTCGCGCGCGGCGCGGCGTTCACGGTGCTGACCATCCCCACGGCCCCGTCACAGCTGCCAGCGCGCCTGCTTCGGCAGCGTCCCGACATCGCAGCGGACGAGCATCAAATCGTCGCGGCCGACCGCACGCTCGACGCGGCACGCGCCGCCTTCCTGCCCGACATCAAGCTGGCGGCATCCGGCGGGTTCGTCGCTTCCTCGCTGCTCCCGGACAATCCGCTCTCGATCTTCTCGCTGGGCGGAAGCGTCCTGGCGCCGATCTTCAATGGCGGGCGGATACGCGCCCAGGCAGACGGCGCGGCCGCGCGCCGTGACCAGGCAGCCTTTGCGTATCGCAAGGCTGCGCTCACCGCGTTTCGCGAGGTCGAAGACGGGATGGCGTCGGTCGAACGCTACGCGGAACAGGAGGATGAGCTGACGCGCCAGCAGGCCGCGCTCCTCCGGGTCCAACAGCTTGCCGCGCTCCGCTATCGCGAGGGCTATTCGCCCTATCTCGAACAGCTCGATGCCGAGCGCAGCCTGTTGTCTTCGCAATTGTCGCTTGTGCAGACGCGCGGCGACCGCCTGCTCGCATCGACGGCTCTTTTTCAGGCCCTTGGCGGCGGTTGGCAACCTTCAGCACAATGGAACGAATGATCCATGGCCCGCACCATCTTGCTTTTCCTATTCATAGCGCTGGTCGTCGCTGGTTCGCTGACCATGGAGCGATGCAGCGAGGACTCTCCGGCAGAACAAACAGAAATGCGTGGCGATACTTCCGCGATTGTTACGCTGGCCGATGGCTCCACAATGGTTGCTCCCAGGGGAACCGTAGGACGCGCGCTTGTCGACTGGCTTGCCAGCCGCGAACCGGGGCAGAATACCTTCGAACTCGGTGGTCAGGAATTTGTCGGACGAACCGCTGAACTTACAACCGAATCGCGCGGCCGCGTCCCGCGTCTCGTCGCGATGCTTCATGCCAACCCCGACGTCAAAGTGGTCATCGTCGGCCATACCGACCCCTCGGGGGACGAAGCCGCCGATCGTGCAATCTCACAGGCTCGGGCAGACGTTTTGCTGGACATGCTTCGCGATGGTCGCATTTCGTCGCACAGGCTGCGCACCGAAGCGCGTGGGGCCTCGGACCCGATCGCACCGAATGACAGTCCGGGCAATCGCCAGCGCAACCAGCGGGTAAGCCTCGTCCTGAGCCGGACGGAATAGCGCAATTCCGCCGGGCCATGTCCGTAGATCAACCGGACTAACGATCACTCACCTCCGGACCACGGTCAAAGGGTCTCTAGACATGCAGCGCGACGCGTTGCTCGGCGCGGCCAGAAGCCCTCGGCCCCGCTTTGGGATCCCGCCTCGGTCCAAGAATTTGGCGCCAGACACAAAGGAGGTTCGAATGGAGTTGAGAAACAAAGCCGCGATCATCACGGGAGCCGCCAGCGGGATCGGCAAGGAGATCGCCCGCGAGTTCCTTCGTCAGGGCGCAAAAGTAGCCATCGCCGATCTCGACATCGACGCCGCGCGTGCAACGGCCGACGAACTCGATGCCAGCGGCGCCGCAACCTTCGCCGTGGAGATGGACGTCACCGACGAGGCTGCGGTCGATGCCGGCGTACGCACGGTATGCGATCGGTTCGGCGGGATCGATATCCTCGTCTCCAACGCAGGCATCCAGATCGTCTCGCCCGTCGACCAGTTCGATTTTGCCGACTGGAAGACCATGCTAGCGATCCACCTGGACGGCGCGTTCCTCACCACCCGCGCGTGTCTCCAGCAGATGTACGCCCGGCAGCGCGGCGGCTCGATCATCTACATCGGCTCTGCGCACTCCAAGGAAGCGTCCAAGCTGAAAGCGCCGTACGTTGCGGCCAAACACGGGCTGCTCGGCCTCGCCAAGGTCGTCGCGAAGGAAGGTGCCGAGCACGGCGTCCGCGCCAACGTTGTCTGTCCAGGCTTTGTCCGGACGCCGCTGGTCGAGAAGCAAATCCCGCAGCAAGCGAAAGAACTCGGCATCACCGAGGAGCAAGTGATCCGGGACGTCATGCTCAAGGAAACCGTCGACGGGGCGTTCACGACGCTCGACGATGTAGCGCGTTGTGCGACGTTTCTCGCGGCGTTCCCGTCCAATGCCCTCACCGGTCAGTCGGTGGTCGTCAGCCACGGCTGGGCGATGCAATAGCCAAGGGAGCGGTCCAATGAATATCGCATTGAAACCCGAACAATTTGGGCGGGCCGGGCGCATGCAGCAACCGGCTCCCTTCGATTGCGTGGCGCTCGTTTTGCAGGGCGGCGGTGCCCTCGGCGCCTACCAAGCCGGTGTGTACGAAGCGTTGGCCGAAGCGTCACTGCACCCGAACTGGGTCGCGGGCATTTCGATCGGCGCGATCAACGCCGCGTTGATCGCCGGCAACGCGCCGGAGATGCGCGTCGAGAGGCTGCGCACATTCTGGCGGACCGTGACTGCCGATCCCTGGTCTGACTGGTTCGGCAAGCCCAGCCAATTCGGGGGAGACATGGTTCGCCACTGGGCAAACCAGTGGTATGCTGCCGCCGCCATACTGCGCGGCGCCGAAGGCTTGTTCGCACCCCGGCTGGTACCCGCCCATCTCGCGCCCACCGGCACGCTCGACGCGATCAGCTTCTACGACACGTCGTCGCTCAAGACCACGCTCGAGCGGCTTGTCGATTTCGACCGGATCAATGCGGGCGAAATGCGCTTCAGCGTCGGCGCGGTGAACGTGGCGACGGGCAATCTGATCTATTTCGACAATAGGACGCACGTGATCCGGCCCGAGCACATCATGGCCAGCGGCGCGCTGCCGCCTGCCTTGCCGCCGGTCGAGATCGACGGCGAATATTACTGGGACGGCGGCGTGGTTTCGAACACCCCGCTCCAATGGGTCGTCGACAGCGCCGAGCGCCAGGATACGCTCGCCTTCCAGGTCGATCTGTGGAGCGCGCGCGGCTCCATCCCCCGTACCATGTCCGAGGTGATGACGCGTCAAAAGGAAATCCAGTATTCCAGCCGCACCCGGGCAAGATCCGATCAGTTCAGAAAAGAGCAGCATCTGCGCAGCGCCTTGACCGCGCTCATTGCGAAGCTGCCCGATGATCTGCGCGAAACGCCCGAATATGCGCTGCTGGCGCCCGAATCCGATCGCAAGGTCTACAACATCATCCAGCTCATCTATCAGGCGCGTCGTACGGAGGGAGGCTCGAAGGACTTTGAGTTTTCCGCGCGCAGCATGGAAGATCATTGGGCCGCGGGACTGTCGGACACGATCCGGACCCTGCACCATCCCGAAGTGCTCGAGCGACCGATCAGTGCCGATGGCGTCTTCACGTTCGACATCGCCACCGACGGGAGGCTTTCGTGAACATTTCCGACGTTCGCAATCGGGCGTTCGCGATGCCCCTGACGCAACCCGCTTACCCGCCCGGGCCGTACCGATTCTGCGACCGCGAATATCTCATCCTGACCTATCGCACCGATCCCGATACGCTTCGCGCGGTCATTCCCGAACCGCTCGAAGTCACATCCGACCTGGTGAAATTCGAGTTCATCCGCATGCCGGACTCGACCGGCTTCGGCAATTACACGGAAGCTGGTCAGGTCATCCCCGTGAGCTTTCGGGGCGTGCGCGGGAACTACACACTCAACATGTTCCTGAACGATCACCCGCCGATCGCGGGTGGGCGGGAGCTATGGGGCTTCCCCAAGAAGCTCGCGGGCCCAAGCCTCCAGACCGAGACCGATACGGTTGTCGGCACGCTGGATTATGGGCCAGTGCGCGTCGCAACGGGTACGATGGGCTACAAGTATCAGGTGGGGGACGCGGAAGCGACGTTGCGCGCTCTCGCCTCGCCCAACTTCCTGTTGAAGATCATTCCGCACGTCGACGGAACGGCGCGCATTTGCGAACTCGTCGAATATCATCTTGAGGACATTCACCTGAAGGGGGTGTGGACGGGGCCCGGTGCCTTGTCGCTGGTTCCCCATGCACTGGCCCCGGTGGCGGATCTGCCGCTACGCGAACTCGTGTCGGCGACCCATTTCGTTGCGGACCTGACGCTTGGACTTGGCAAAGTCGTCTTCGACTATCTCGACGACGCATAGGCGGCGCTGGACAACCCATGATGACGGATCCGGTTACGCAGTCAGGTGATGCGCACGCACGCTGCGCCGCAGTCCTCCCCCAGCCGGAAGATGTTCCTGGCATAACCATAACCGGCGTCCACAACATGGCGCTGCATCCGGCCACACATCAACCAAAGCAAAGGACAACAAAATGAACGTCATCAGCCGTATCGCGACACGCAAGATCGTAGTCGCCGCGGTCGTGCTGGCCCTCGCAGGCGTCGCCGCCGTGATCACCCGCAAGCGTGCCGTTCGCTGACACGTTTCCGTTTGAGTGCACGCGCTTCCGTCTCCCTCGTTCGCGAGGGTGTCGTCGCTGCGCGACCTCGACGCCATTTCCGCCAGCGCACTCGGGAACCGCTTGGCAATAAACGGCCCATTCCTCTCCCTTTCACCTCGCCGGGGCGCCGGCGGCATGCCTCCGCCCAACATCTGGAGCGCGGCCGCATGGCGCCGCTTTCGCGTACCTTGGGCGGTGCTCGCGGCTAACGGTAAGCGACGTCCGCGCATCACCTGCGCTCACGCCGCCGAAGCAGTCGACGCCGGTACATCCGCCGCAATTCGACGATGAGACTGGAGGTGCCGAGTGCGGGCAACGCGACGTCACGATTGTCGCGCGACCCGACCCCGCACTTGCCCAGCCAGTTGATCGCATTGCGGCGGTTTCCGGCCTTTCGCTTGGCCGGGTGCCCCGCCCGACTTCATGGCCATCAGGAGTGACATTATGCGCCCGCCACCAGAGATTGATCTTTCCATTCATCATCCCGCCCATTGCGGTTCCGATCGCTTCGCGCTGGCCGTGACGAGGCTCCTGCGGTTCTTCGCCGACACATTCTTTGCCAAACGCTATGGCCATCGCGCCATCGTGCTGGAAACGGTGGCGGCGGTGCCTGGCATGGTCGGCGCCACGCTCACCCATCTGCGCTGCCTGCGGCAAATGAAGTCCGATCAGGGCTGGATCCGCATCCTGATGGAAGAAGCCGAGAACGAACGTATGCATCTCATGACCTTCCTGGAGGTGTGCAAGCCGACGCTGTTCGAGCGGCTTATCGTGCTGATCGTGCAGTGGTTCTTCTATCTCGGCTTCTTCGCGCTCTACCTGACCAGCCCGAAGACCGCGCACCGGCTGGTTGGTTATTTCGAGGAAGAGGCGGTGATCAGCTACACCCATTATCTCGCGGAAATCGATGCGGGGCGCAGCGCCAACGTGCCCGCGCCGGCAATCGCACGCCGCTATTGGGGTCTGCCCGACAGTGCCACGCTGCGCGACGTGGTGCTGGTGGTGCGCGCCGACGAAGCGCATCACCGCGACGTGAACCACGGCTTTGCAGCCGACCTGGGGGGCAGGACGCCCGGCGCGGTCTCGCCCTATCCGTGGCATGCCGCGGAGTTGGACGGCCCTGCCGTACAGCCCACGCTTTCGGCCGCCCCCGGCACCGCCGCCCACCACACCTGACGCCTTTGCAGGTGATGAAGCCGGCAACCGCGTTCCGTCCGAATACTGAATTGCGTGCGAATGACTGGTGCCGGCGTTAGCGGACGTTCAAGCTTCAAGCGCGGAATGACTTGAACTGGTCGATACCTGCCTCGCCCAGCGCCCGAGCAGCCGACCCAGTTGCGGTCGTTCGCGCCGAGTATTGCGCTTCCCAACTTCAGACGCTTGTTCATGAAGCGTCGAACGCGTTCCAGGCGACCTGGTCAACCGAAGAGCGTAGCCTACAAAACGCGATCCGTGTCCTCCGGACGCGGCAGCCAGCAGCTCGCACGTCTCCCGAACAGGCGGTAACGGTTGCGTGCGACCCAGCGGTATAGCGGATCGCGCAAACTGCGCGGCACTGGCCAAGCCGCGGCGACGATCCGCCACGGCCAACCGAGCCCAGCATAGATCGCCAGCACCGCGTCGCTGTCGCGCAGCGCGCGGTCGCCCTGGACGACGATGATGGTATCGGGATTTGCTGGGTCAATCCCGAACCGTCGACACAGCGCGGCGCCGACCTCGCCCTGCATCGCCGCGAGCCGGAAGCGGCGCGCGCGGTCGTGCGTCAGGACGAACTGCGCGTTCGCTGAGCACAGCACACATTCGGCGTCGAAGAGGATGATCGGATGCTCAGTCATCGATTCTCTCCAACCGGCCTCGATAATGAATGACCCGGCCGAACAGCGGAAGGTCGACGGGAATGTCGAATCTAAACTCGCGGTCTTGCCCCTGCTCGACAGCATGGCATGCCGGCCGCGCCCATCGCGGAAGAGGTACGCCGAGAAACCGGAAGCCTACTAAGTCCATATGCAGCGCTCCATCGAGGACCGAGACATCGAACGAGTTGGCCGCTGGCCCCATCCGTTCGATCAGGCGGCCGTGCCGAATTTGCAGGGTACTGCGGTACTGTCGATCGCCGAACCTGCGATGCCAATGCTCGGCGTCTCCGCGCCGTTCAAACCGAACAGTGACTGGCACGCCCGATCCGCGCGCTGGCAGACGCATTATCCGGCACAGCAGCCGCGCAAACGGATTGTCGCTCGCCCGTATCTCGGCAAGGCCCTTCCAGACCTGGTCGTCATCCTCGTCATGTACCGCGCGCAGGCTGGGCGCGAGGCCATCGATCGCGGGACCGAGCAACCGCCGGAATAGCGCGGTCACCACGCAAAGTCCGGCTTGGCGACCATCAGCCAGAAGATCACGAGCACGCCGGCAAAGGCGGGCCAGCCGAGCGCGAACCAGGTTCGTGATAACGTAAAATAGCGCGCTGGCAGTCCCTCGCCGTCGGAGAGCCGGTCGACGATCCGGCGCATCTCGATCTGGATGCCGACGACCGGCAGCCAGCAGGCGCCGACGAACAGGTACAGCACGATGGCAGCAGCCAACCAGCCGGTTGTCAGCGGATAGCCGGCGATTCGAGCGAGCCAAACGCCGGTCACCGGCTGCACGATCACCGCAGGAGTAGTGAACAGCCAGTCGGCAATCACGACATTGCGATTAACGATCCGTCGTGCCGCAAGGTCGCCAGAGCGGTTGGCCATGAAGCCGTGGAACGCGGTGCCGAGACCGGTCCCGAACAACAGAGTGGAAGACAGAATGTGCACGGTCTTGAGAAGCAGATACTTATCCATGGTCGTTCTCCAAGACATGCACAGCGAGCGCCAGACCTAGGATAGCTACGTTCTTGACGAGCGCGCCGAACGGATCGGCCCAGAGGTCGGGCATCGTCGTGGCAAGGATCGCGGTATAGCCTAGCATCACGACGATCCCGGCCATCGCTGCTCGGCGCACGCGAGTCAGCAGCGCCAGCCCGATCGCGATATCGAGCACGGCACCCGCCACGAGCGCGGCAATTGCGGGCGTGCCGATCAGCCCGACCTGCGCCAACAGCGCTAGGTTCGTAGCCGCAGGCGTCAATGCCAGCGGTACGATGCCACCGGCCAGCCAGACCACAGCAAGCAACCAGCGCAGCACCGGCGTCAGCGGCATTAGCCGAGCAGCCAGCCGGTCGGCGTCCGTCGCTGGCGTCCGCGCCAGCGCGACGCCCAACCTGGCGGGAACCAGCCCGGTCGCAGCGATCAGCGGATCAACGTCGCCGGTGTTACCGGCCTCAAGCATCGTCAGGCTTTCGCGGGTCACCGGCCCGAGCCCAAGCCACGTCGCTGCCGCGAGCATCCATCGCGGTAACCGTACCACGGGCACAGGTGCCAGACCCAGCCAGTGTCGCACGCTGGCGGTCAGCGCGTCCGTGGTCATCGGCTCGGGTCCGACGACGTTGATCCGTGCCGCGATCGGAGCCTTTCGGAACAACAGTCGCACGATGCCCGCGATCAGGTCGTCGACATGGATCGGCTGCACGCGCCACCTACCCCGTCCCAGCCGTAGCGTAAGCGGCAGAGCGGCGAGCGCGCCGAACAGTACGCTGCTCTGCCCGCCGCGGCCAATAATGAGCGACGGCCGCAGTACGACCCAGTCCATCCGGCCGCCGCTAGGATCGAGGTTGGCAAGATGATCGTCCGCGGCGCGCTTGCTGAGATGGTAGCGCGTCGTCGCGCTGGCATCCGCGCCGAGCGCGGAGACCTGAACCACGCGGCTGACGCCGCACGCATAGCATGCGTCGAACAGCGACCGCGCGCCCTGATCGTGGACCATGGCATACCGCCCTCCATCGCGGATTAGTCCGGCGCAGTTGACGACCGCATCCATTCCGCACAGCCGCGGCAGCCAGTCGTCCGCGCTATCCTGCGCCAAGTCGCCGCGGACCGTCGAGACTCCGCACAGCGCCTGCGCGAGCCGCCCCGGATCGCGCCCGGCGGCGGTGACGTGAACGCCATTCGCCACCAGCCGCCCGACCAGATGACGCCCGACGAAGCCGCCTGCGCCAATGACGAGAACATGCATCGTCGGGCCCTTATGCGTCGGCACGGGGGCTGCGGCTCCATACCGCGAAGCCCATACCCACCAGCGCCAGCAACACTCCGAACAGCGCGCTCGTAACGGTGCCCTGCACCAGCTCAGTTGGATCGGTCGCGACGTAGCGCATCGACACGAGCAGCATTGGCGTGGCGATCATCATCACCATCGACCACACCGTCCAGAAGCGCGACCGCTCTTCGGTCCCGCACAGTTCGGCGAGCAGGATCGACAGCGGTCGCCACAGGGCGACGGCAGCGAAGATCGCGATCAATGCGGTCAGTGCGTAGGTCAGTAGCAAGGCAGCGATGGGTAGCAGCATGACGGATCCCCTTTGACGCCGTCCGGATATCGGCCGGCTGTCCGACGCCTTGCGAATGGCATGCCAATTGCGAAAACCAACAAGAATGCGTGGTTTAGGCTGGTTCGCAACCCCGCAGATGTTAACGTCGTGAACGGGACTGCGTGCTATGGTGTCAACGATGGATACGGCAATCGGCATCATCGCCTATGTCGGCGCGCTTGGTCTAACCGCGGTCGCGAGCCTCATGCTCGCGCTGTTCGTTGCGACGCGTGCGCGCGCGTTACCGGGTTCGGGGTTGCTCGCGCTGTTCCTGGTCGGCGTCGCGAGTTGGAGCATCGCGCAGGCGATCCCCGCGATCGTTGGGCCGGCGGCGACGCCATTCACCGCGACGCTGATCGCGCTGTCCCCCCTGCCGGCCGCGGCGTTTGTCCACTTGGTTTTCGCGTTCGCGCTGTGCGGCACGCTGCGGCCCGTCGCGATCGCGAGCTACGCGATCTCCGGGTTTGCCACGATCGTAGGCCTCATATTCGGAGTGGGTAAGGTTGTGCCGTGGCACGGCTTCCCTGGCATGTTCGTGCCGTCAATCGTCGGCTGGGGCGTGCTGGGTCTCGCCGGCCTGTTGTCGGTGATTGGCCATCTTCGTCTCGCGCAGACCTGGGTGCAGCAGCAAGGGCAGCATCGCCGCCAGGCCGGCGCGGTATTCGTCTCCAGCCTGATCGGTCTCGTCGCACTCACCGGCTTCACCTTCCCCGCGCTCGGGATCGACGCCTATCCTTGGCCGGTCCTGCTGCTGCCGCTTTACTCGGTCGCCTTGCTCTACGGCATCCTGCGGTATCGCTTCATGGCGACGGACCTTTGGGCTCGGCGTGGGCTCGTCTGGATTCTGCTCGTGGCGCTGGCGGGAGCGGTCAGCGCAGGCATCGCCACGGTGCCGCTCGTGCTGGCCGGCCGGCCAGCGGGCCTGTTAGCGACCTGGGCAGCGCTCGCCGCGACGCTTGCGCTCGGCATCCTCGTGCTCGCCCCGCTCAAGCGGCTGGCTGATGCGGTCGTGTTTCCCGGCGGCCGGGTCAGCGACGCCGACGTCGCAGACTGGCGCGACCAGCTAGCCGGAGCGACCGACACGACGGAACTCGCGACGATCGCCAATGTGTTGCTCGTGCTGCGGCTGAACTTGCCAGTGGTCGACGACGGTCCGTCATTGGCGGTCACCGGCGAAACGGTGACCCTGCGTGGCTGGAACGATGCGCCGCCAGCGACACGCCACGTCGTCGACCGGTTCGCCGGGCTCGTTGAGGAAACTGCGCGCCGCCTTGCAGCCGCGCACCGGCTAGTTGATGTCGAACGCCAAGCCAGGATGATCGAACTGGGCGAACTGGCCGCGACCGTCGCGCACGATCTGCGCAACCCTCTCGGGATCGTGACGATGGCAGCAACGGGTGCCCCGTCCGAGGTGCGCGCGGAAATCAGCGAACAGGTTGCGCGGATGAATCACCTCGTCAGCGACATTCTCGATTATTCGCGTGCTTGGACGGTGGTGCCGCAGCCCATTCGCCTGATCGAGCTCGTCGGGCAGATGGGCGTCGGACTCGAAGTGCCTGAGGACCTGAGCGTCATGGCTGACCGCCGGGCGCTCGTCCGAGTGCTCACCAACCTCGTCGACAACGCGCGCGCGCTCGGCACGAACGTCACCATCGTCGCCGCAGAGGGCCCCCCTGTGTTCATCGACGTCTGCGACGACGGGCCCGGCATCGCTCCCGAGATCGTCGACAACCTCTTCCGCCCGTTCGTTTCGCGCCGCCCCGGAGGCACCGGCCTGGGCCTCGCCATCGTCCGCCGCATCATGGAGGCGCATGGCGGAACCGTCACGCTCGCTTGGCGGCCTGGCTGGTCGACCTGCTTCCGTCTTACCTTCGGAGATATGTAATGAGCGGCATCCTGCTGGCCGACGACGAACCCGCCTTCCAGCGGCTCACCGGCGCGTGGCTGCGCGGTCTCGGCCATGACGTCCGCGTGGTCGGCGATGGCGATGCCGCCCGTGCCGCCTTTGCCGAGGCACCCGCCGACCTCGTCCTGCTCGATCTCGCGATGCCACCGCACCATGATCCAGAAGCCGGGCTGGCGCTGATCGCCAGCTTCGCGCCTGCGCCCGTCATCGTCATGACCGGCCATGCCGACCACGCGCTTGCGCTGAAGGCCATTGATGCCGGCGCATGGGATTTCCTTGCCAAACCCGTCGACCCCGACATCCTGCGCATCGTCGTCGCCCGCGCGATGGAACGCGCGGGCCTCGCGCGCGAACTCGCTGCGCTCAAGGCTCGCGAGACCGGTGCCGAGGACATGGGACTCATCGGCACTACACCGGTAATGGCCGCATTGCGCGACCTGATCCGGCGGGTCGCACCGACCCGTCTGCCCGTTCTGGTGCTCGGTCCAAGCGGTACCGGCAAGGAGCTGGTCGCGCGTGCGCTCCACTTTGCCTCCCCGCGCGCCGACCGGAAGCTCGTGCCTGTCCATTGCGGTGCGATCCCGCCCGAGCTGCTCGAAAGCGAGCTGTTCGGCCATCTCAAGGGCAGTTTCACCGGCGCGACGAGCGACCGTCCCGGGCTCGTCGAGACCGCAGCTGGCGGCACGCTGTTCCTCGACGAAATCGGCGAGATGCCCGCGGCCATGCAGGTCAAGCTGCTCCGCTTCCTGGCCGACGGCAGCTTCCAGCCAGTGGGCGCGCGCGAGCCGCGTATCGCGGACGTCCGTATCGTCGCCGCGACCCACCGCGACCTCGCTGCCTGCGTTGCCGACGGCAGCTTCCGCGAAGACCTGTATTACCGACTGAAGGGCGTCGTTCTGCGCACGCCGTCACTCGACGAACGCCCGACCGACGTGTCCCTGCTCGCCACGGTTTTTCTACGCCGCGCCAGCGACGGCACTGGCCAGTTCGCACCGGACGCGCTGGACTGGCTGGCGAAGCGGCGCTGGCCCGGTAACGTCCGTGAACTGCGCTCGGCCGTCGAATGTGCGGCTGCGTTGGCCCCTCGATCGGCAATCGGCGTCGATGTCGGCGCAGCCGATCTCGCCTTCGCCGTCGGCGACGCCGTCGCAGACCTGCCAACCGTCGGCACGCCACAGACGCTCGAGGAGGAGATAGCAGCGCTTGAGTACCGCCGTATCACCGAGGCGCTGGTACTGACCGGCCATAACCACACTCACACCGCCCGCAACCTCGGTCTTTCGCGGGTCGGCCTGCTAAAAAAGCTAGATCGGATGGGACTGCGCTAGGTTCGTCGACTGTCAGTCCGTAGGCGCTGAACAGAGTACGGCAGTTTTCACCTTCCCTGATACTGAGACCCAGAGCCGGACGTTCGAGAGCCCTTGGCGGCGTCCCGACTTCGGCCATTCGTTCACATCGAATGGGACCACGCGTGTAGCGAGTTGGACCACACCGAGACCGTTGGCTGTAAAGGCATTGCGCTAGTGTCTAGCTACGATCGCGCGCGCGGCCTCGCCGACGTCACGAGCAACAAGCGTCGGTTGCGGAATGCCGTCCAGGACTAAAGGTGCGTTCACGCCGCGCGTAACCAGGGCGGCCTTCCATCCGAAGGCCTGCGCGCCGATCGTGTCCCATGTATGGGCTGCGATCAGCCAGATAGTGTCTGGCGACGACCCCATGGCATCCTGCACGAATTGATAGGTCGTCGGCGTCGGCTTGAACCGATGTACGGTATCAACTGTGAACCGGCGGTCGAACATCGGCCCCAGTCCTGCCCTGTCGAGCGCATCAGGCCCGGGACTCTTCGGCGAGTTAGTAAGCGTGACGATCGAGAATCCGGCGTCTTTCAGCGCGGCCAAACCGGCAGCGACATCGGCATGTACCGGCATATCGGCCGTCAGCGCGCCAAGCTGGCGAACATGGTTGTCCGTGACCGCAATGTCGTAGATCTCGCCTAGCATCCGCAATACGCCACCGCCCAGCTTGCCGAACGGGATGTAAGGCCCGGCCAGCGAGACCGCTTCGGCGTACAGGATGACCTGCGCGAACCATTCCCGCATCCGACCGGGAGCCGCGAAAATTTCGGCGAAGAAGGGCTCAAGGAACTCGATATCGAGCAGCGTCTCATTGACGTCGAATACGATCAACGGTCGTTTATCCATATGCGCGCGTCTCCAGGCTCCATCTCAGGCGTGATGGCACACACCTAACGATCATAGGCGGTGGCCCGACCCCGTATCCGCCATCATTTTGCAGTTGCTCCGGTTCTGAACCTCAAGACCTGCGGGCCGACCTGTCGCTAAGCGCTGAGACCGCGAAATCTTGTCTGCCAGCGCCTTGCCTCCCCCTACCGTCTAATACTGTTCGTTTTATGATTGATTGTCACAGAAGCTCCACAACCCTCGACTAGATGGCCTTCAGCAGCGCGGGTCACCCGCACTAGCAGCTACAAAAGGGGTTCTGATGTTTCGGTCCACGCGACTTTCGTCGCGCGCAGCTCTGCGCGCATTGCTGATGCTCGGCGCCACCGCCGGGGCCGTCGTGTTGGGGACTGTGTCGGTCGACGCGCAGGACTATACCAACATCGCCGCATCCGGCCGGGTAACGCAGCAGGATGGAACCGCGATCGTCGGTGCCGAGGTCAAGATCACGTCCTCCGATCGCGGTGTCAGCCGCAGCGCGGCCACCGACGTGACCGGCAGCTACACGATTCCCCAGCTGCCCCCCGGCAACTACGACGTCACCATCACCGCGAAGGGCTTCGCGACCTATAACGAGCGCAGCATCGCGCTGACGCGCGAATCCGGTGGCGCCAACAGCTTCCGGCTCGTGCCCGCCGACCAGAGCGGCGACATCGTCATCACGGGCACCCGCCAGCGCGTCGCCGACTTCCAAGACACGACGGTCGGCAGCACGATCAATCTCGGGTCGCTGACGACGCGCGTGCCGATCGGCCGAACGTTGCGCGACGTCATGCTGCTGACCCCGGGCGCGGTCCAAGGCTCGTCGCCCTCCAATGGCGGCTTTGCAAACCAGGTATCGATCGGCGGCGCTGCTTTCACCGAAAACGCCTTCTACATCAACGGCCTGAACGTCACCGACTTCGTGTCGGGTGGACAGCCAGCCGAAGTGCCGTTCGACTTCTACCAGACCGTCGAGGTCAAGACCGGCGGTGCGCCCGCCGAATTCGGCCGTGCGACCGGTGGATATGTGGTCGCCACGACCAAGTCCGGCACCAACGCATACCATGCGAGCGTGACGGGCATCTGGGATCCCGAAGGCCTGCGCGGCAGCGCGCCGTCGACCCGCACGGTCGACTATGCCCACGCAACCGCCAGCCGTAAGGAAGCGATCTTCCAGGCGAGCGGGCCGATCATCAAGGATCACCTGTTCATCTACGGCCTCTACAACCTGCGCGAGATCCGCTCGCAGACGCCGCAGGCCAATCAGGACAACGCCACCGGGGTCGCCAACACCAGCCCGTTCTGGGGCGGCAAGATCGACGGCTACATCACCGGCGACCATCATCTCGAATTCACCTATTTCGACACCACCAACGAGACGCGCAACCGCAGCTATAACTGGGATCGCACCGCCGACAGGCTAGGCGCCGAGACGGGCGGCACCAATGCGCGCGCCGGCGGAATCAACTATGTCGGTCGTTATACCGGCACCTTCACGCCGTGGCTGACGCTGTCGGGCGCATATGGCGTCAACAAGCTGCGCTCGGGCAGCGTGCCGCTCGATGTCACCAACCCGCAGGTCATCGACTATCGCAGCGACCCCGCCGGCATCCAGATCGGCGCCAACAAGGTCACTGACGCGTTCAGCAGCACGGACAACAAACGCGAATTCTACCGCGTCGACGCCGACCTGCAATTCCAGTTGCTGGGCGCGCATCACGTCCGCGGCGGCTACGACCACGAGAAGAACACCCAGACCCAGACATTCGAGACGATCGGCGGCGGCGCGTACAAGATCTTCAACGTCACCGCGGAGTCGGCGGCGCGGATCGGGGCACCGGTCGGCACACAATATTATACGACGCGCGTCTACGCACAGAGCGGCGTCGCGCACGTCCGTAACGAAGCCTTCTACCTGCAGGACCAATGGTCGCTGTTTGACAACCGGCTGCGGCTCGACATCGGCGTCCGCAACGATCGCTTCAGCAACCAGGGGGTCAACGGAAAGTCGTTCTTCGAATCAGGCAACCAATGGGCGCCGCGCCTGGGCGCCGCGTTCGATCCGGTCGGCGACGGACGCACAAAGGTCTTCGGCTCCTATTCGAAATATTACCTGCCGATGGCCGGTGACATCAACCTGAACGTCGCCGGCAGCCTGGTGACCTACACGCGCTACAATGTGTTCACCGGGGTAAGCGGCACGGGCAGCGTACCGAACGCCGGCGCACCGATCCTGTCGGTCGTCAACACCACGGCCTGCCCCGACACCGGCATTCGCAACTGCGAGGTCTCTGCCGACGGCTCGGCGTTCAACCCGGCCGGCGCGATCGCCACCAACATCAAGCCGCAGTCGGACAACGAGTTCATCATCGGCGCCGAGCACCAGTTCAGCGACCGGATCCGGATCGGCGCATACTTCACGCACCGCGCGCTGACCGACGTGATCGAGGACATATCGATCGACGCCGGTGCGCGCGCTTTTGCGTCGGCGCCGGGTTCACCGCGGCGGCGTGCCAATCGGCCTATCCGGGGGGCAGCCAGTTCGTGATCGCCAATCCCGGCCGCGACGTGACGACGCAGATCAACAAGCTGCCCGACGGCACCACCCCGACGGTAACGCTCAAGGCGTCCGAACTCGGCTACCCCAAGCCCAGCCGCAACTACAACGCGCTGACGCTCACCTTCGATCGCAGCTTCGACGAGAAATGGAGCCTGTCGGCGTCGTACACGCTGGCGTTCGACAAGGGCAATTACGAGGGCGGCGTGCGTTCGGAAAACGGCCAGCTCGCGATCAACCGCACCGCGGACTTCGATTCGCCCGGCTTCGTCAACGGCGCCTATGGCTATCTGCCCAATGACCGTCGTCACAGCTTAAAGGCCTATGGCAGCTACCGCGTGTTCGAGGCGCTCGATCTCGGTGCCAACATGCTGGTGCAGTCGGCGCCGCACTATAGCTGCATCGGCGCGGTGCCGCTCGCGGTCGACGCCTATGCGAACACGTACCACGGCTATGGCTATTATTGTCAGGGCACGCTGATCCCGCGCGGGACGGCGTTCACCGGCGACTGGCTGGCGCAGTTCGACGTCAGCGCGGTCGTCCACCTGCCGATCCCGCATCTGCAGGCGTCACTGCGCGTGGACGTGTTCAACGTCTTCGATAGTTCGGCGACGACGTCGTACAATAACTTCGGCGAGTTGAGCGACGGGTCGGCAAACTCGGACTATCGCGCGCCGGTCAACTACCAGACGCCGCGCTCGGTGCGTCTGACCGCGGTCGTCGGATTCTGACGCCTCCTCGGTCGGCTCGCGCTTGCCAGTCGACCGAGGCATGGAGCATGTCCTAACCCGACGATGGAGGCCAAAATAGAGAAGCGATCACGACGCCAGCACGAGATCATGGCGCGCCTGCGCGGCGGCCGGACGCTGTCGGTCAGCGCGCTCGCCGCCGAGCTGGCGGTCTCGGACGAGACGATCCGGCGCGAGCTGCGCGCGCTCGAGGATCACGGCGTCATCATCCGCGAACATGGCGGCGCGCGGATGACGACGCCCGTGCATGAAGGACCGCTCCACCAGCGCATGGAGGAGAATGCCGACGCAAAGCTGCGCATCGCACGCGCCGCCGCCGAACTGATTGAGGACGGTGCGATCCTGTTCATCGATTCAGGCACGACCAGCTGCTTCATCGCCCGGCATCTGGCCTCGCGGCGATCGCTGACCGTCATCACCAACTCGCTGCGCGTCGCGACCGACCTGGGCGGGATCAACAACAACCGTCTGTTCCTCGCCGGCGGTCAGATGGACTATGACTATCGCGCCTTTTCCGATCACGTCGCGCAGGACTATGTCCGCGGTTTCACGCCACATCTGGCGATCCTGTCGGTCGGCGGCATCAGCCTGGAGCGCGGGCTTATGGACTTCCATCCCGGCGAGGCAACGATGAGCCGGATAGCCTATGCCACGTCGAAGCGCGTGCTGCTCGCCGCGGACGCGTCGAAGTTCGGGCGGTATGCGCTGATCCAGACCGCGGCGCTGACAGACGTCGACCTATTGGTGACCGACAAGCCGCTCGCGGACGAATACGCACGCGCCTTCGCTCACGCCGACGTCATGATCGCCTAACGAAGGCGCCGGGCGAGCGGGGGCCCGGCGACGAGGATCAGCATGGCGCCCCCGCCCGCGACGGCGGCGTGCAGCAGCCAGAAATGCGGGCTGGTGACCCGCTCGTAATACACGCCGCTGAACCCCGCCCACAGGCTCGAGACGAAGCCATGGAGATAGAATAGCCCCATCCAGAAGCCGATCAGGCGGCGCGGCGCAGCCCCCGCGATTAGGCTTAGCGCGGAGGGCCAGATCAGCACGATCGCGCCGTCGATGAGCAGGAGATAGACCAGCGTCCAGGGCAGCCCGAGCAGCGCCCCGCGGCTGATCGTGTCGCCGAGCGCCAGGACGAGGTACCCGGCCGCGCACAGCACGCCGCCGAGGAATATCTGGACCAGCGACCCGACCTGGATACCGCGCCGCGCAAACGCTCGAGAGAGCAGCCCCGCCCCTGCGATCAACGCGAGCGTGAACACGCCGTCGAGCGCGAGGAACCAGGCGACCGGCATGGTCCAGCCGAAGATTTGCCGATCGGTCCGCTCGCGCGCCCAGAGCAGGAAGATGTTGCCGAGTTGATCATAGGCCGAATAGCAGAGATAGACCGAGGCCAGCGCCACCACGAGCAGCGCGGTTGCCTGCGCATTTCTGGTCGGCGATCCTGGCGGCGATGCGCTCGGCACCTGATGCTCGACCAGGTCACGGCCGGTCATCGCGCACAGCGCCAGCCCCCCTGCGACCGCCGCCGCGGCTGTGCCGATCGCGTAGCTCGGGCCCGCGAACGCGGCGAGCGCGCCGCATACCAGCGGGCCGCAAATTATCCCGGCATTCAGACAGCCCAGATAGGCGGTATAGCCGCGCCGCCGCTGCGCGTCGTCGCGGAACAGCAGCCCGACCTGCGCGGACAGGTTGCCCTTCAGCAGCCCGGCACCCACGGCGAAGGGCATGAGCCCAAGAAGGAAGGTC
>Ga0265797_10005576_pt1 | contig 18304 bp, 18 predicted proteins | sample P2T30metagenome_FD_192433 | JGI IMG/M metagenome (GOLD analysis project Ga0265797, IMG submission 192433) | Plant litter microbial communities from East Loma Ridge, Irvine, California - P2 T30 | ecosystem: Environmental > Terrestrial > Plant litter > Unclassified | place: USA: California... | reverse complement strand
CGTCACCGAGCGTCGAGGACGAGAGGGAGGCGCTAGCAAAAGAGGCGCCGTCCTCCGTGGGGTCGTCAGGGCAGGCCGAGGGTGAGCCGCCGAGCAACACGCGGGGCACCGTCGACCAAGACTCCCTACTCGACGAGATTGAGCAGCCGAGCGTCGCACAACACGACCGCCGCTACGTGCTCGTGTCCGGATCCAGCACCGATGACGATGGCAGCACGCTTCGGGACCGGCGCCGGCGCAGCTTTGCTGACCGTGAGGGCATGTCGCACATCAACACCGACGTCCCAGACCCTCCCGTCTTTACTGAGCGCGTGAGGGCGCCCTATGGCTACTCAAAGCCCCAGAAAGAGTCTACCGCGCCCTCGCCTGCAGACTACATGCGCTCGCCAGAACCCATCACGCCTTCGAACAGCAGCCATCCCAGGTCAGATGCAAGCAGGCCGTCGAGACCGATGCCAACGGATAGCCGACACAACTCCTACACGTCGCCGGCGTCAAAGAAAGAATACGTATTCGACTCTGACTCTGACTCCGAAGCGCACAGCACAACCCACCTGCGAACCGAACGAAAGCCCGCGCGTTACAGCTTCGTGAAGAGCGACCTGCAAAGGGAGGATCTGAGGACAAATCTGCGCAATACACAGGAGAGGCCCGAACCGCGTCGACACGACTCCGGGCAGCGCCCCCTGCCGACGATACGTAAGGGTGATTCGTCAGGCTCGTACAAGGAGTCTCCCAATGCTGAGTCGCCGCGGTCGTCTTCGTCTTCGGTACACAGCACGCGGCGATCGAGGCCTGTGCCCGTAGATACTGTCTATGCTAACAGCTCGCGCCCGCTGTCCAGACCAAGCTCGCCATCGTATCGAGCGCCCTCGCCTCAGCTACCTACCCGACTGCGGGACTCCCCTCCAGGCTCTCGACCATCGTCCCGCGGTGGCCCTCGGCCAACCTCTCCGCTCGTTTCTTCGTTCCAACCTTCCTCGCCAGGCCGCGGTCGTATACCCGTATCAGAGTCAGATTGGCACGCCACCTATCCTCCAGCACCTTCCGACGACAGGTCAAGACAACCCTCTCGATATGGCAGACACGACACCATGCCACTCCCGAGGCCTCGCATCGATGTGCACAGTCCGTCTCCTGCAAGGCAATCCACCAGCGACTCTTTACCATACCCCATTGACGACCAACTCATTGACGTCTTCATGCCACCCGAAGAGCACTATCAATTCGATCATTCCACCGTCGGTTCGCCAAGGCAAAGCTACGTGGACATCCCCAGAGCGACGTCGCCGTCAATTCCTAGCTCACCGTACACGCGAGATCTACCTTCCCGACCTAGGAGGCAAGACACAGAGACATTGGAGGAGCCTTCACGACCAAGGAGGTCCAGATCAGGTAGTTTCCGCTCTCACGATGGCCGCCGTGACAGATCATCTCGAAGGACTGCTTCAATGGACGGAAAACTTCCAGACTGCCCAAGACCTTACAAATCTGGGCCTTACGATGACTGGTACGCGCTCCAAGACAACAAAAACTTCAATATTTGCCCTAGTTGTTACGAGGGTGTCTTCGCCGGTACACCCTTCGACGTGGACTTCAAACAGATATGGCTGAACGACTATTCGTTGGAGCGGAGCTGTGATTTCAGCAGCCCATGGGCACGTCTTGCATGGCTGTTGACGCTTCAGCGAGGTCGCAAAACGCTCGATCTGATCTCCGCAATTGCAGGTGTCATGGACACAGTAGCCAAACCGTGTCCTGGAGATCGTGAGGCTGGTGCAGAAGACCGCATTAGCTGGTACGGCATTACAAACCCACGCGACGGTACCCGTGTAGCCAACTTTGCTATATGCTCGAGCGATAGGAGGATGCTTGAGGCCTTGCTGCCTTCTCTTCGTGGTTGCTTCGCTAAGATGCCGAAGGACGACAGGCATGTATGCAGCTTGCGTACGAGCTCAACCCGCTTCCCAAAGTATTTAGATCTGCTCGTCGAGCTAGACGCCGAGGCTGAGTTGTCCGGTCAACTACCTGATCTGAGCCGCTTCGTCCTATTGCTCCGCGAGAATTCTTACAAAGGCGAATGCCAAAGGTACAAGATCTTATTCCGCAAACCATGGCACTTCATCCCTTCGCTGCCAGAGTTCACAGTCTGTGAGCAATGCTACGACGAGCTCATCTGGCCCGCCACACAATCCAGATCCACGTCATCGTCCATACCGCACATGTTCAACAAGTCGATCCAGCTAGTCCCTGGTGAAGATCCTGATGTCGGGTCCAGCTGCTGTCTGTGGAGTCCAAGGATGCGCGACGTCTGGAAGGAAGCTGTCAGGTACGACGACTTTTCTTACCTGAAGGACACAGCGAAAGAGAGGAAGAGGGCAGAGTCCAAGTACATGAAAAATAGAGTACGCATCATGACGTGGATGGGCGACGCTGAAAAGGGCAGTAGGAAGTGGAAGGAAGCAGAGGATGCGATGAGGGAGCTGAAAAAGAGCTGGTATACTTATGAATGATGAGGTTATGATTGGAATGGGATATGTAGAGTCAATGAGAACATGGTTATTACTATTACTGCTACTACCGCTTTGTTGGTACGATAATTACCTTCTCTTTGGTACCGAGTGTGGATGTGAAAACTGGCTTTGATTTAACTCCCACGACTTTGCAAAACCACATTCCCACTCCAAACTGCCTTACATGAAAAATGAATTTCCTTGAGATTTATTCCCTCGATATTGAAGCCGCTAGAATGCGTAGCGAGGATTTCTCGGCGATGAAGTCCTCTATGATACCACACCCTGGGTCCTCGTCACAGCCCTTTCAAAGCTACAACTCTGGCGATCGGGTACAAACCAAGTAAAATTGCACACTCTGTCCCAGCGCTTTACCGCAGTTCCACTAACCTACAACGCAGAGCGCCCAAACAAGAAGAGATGCCAATACCTGGCGAGCGTCAGAAAACCGTCGCCCAACCCCTCCTTACGCGGGATCAATATCGCATACGCAAGTTGACTAAGGAGAACACGAGACTCAAACGGGAAGTCAAGGAAAGGGATAGCAGGATCTCTCGATTGCAAGAGTTTCATCAAGCATTAGAGAAAGACTTGGCTGCTGAAAAGAACAATGCGAAGGCCTGTAGAGAGCGGTTGATGGACGAGAAGCAGGACGTGGTTGACTTGGAAACGGAGTTGCGAATTGTGAGGAGGAAACTGAACAGCCTGCGTGTGTCACTTCTTGATACTGACGACGAGCGTAATTGGTCCGACTGGGAGGTGGATGAACAGAATGAGGAGTAGGGTGAGCAGAATGAAGATGAGCCCGACGATAAATCATACAGGGAATGGAAAGTGGTCGAGAAGTAGTATGGGTGTCCAAGCTCAGATGTCTGGATGTTCGACGTCGGTATGTCTACGATGTATCTGTCCTCCGAATTGTTTCCCTGCGCGGAATTTATCATGTCTTGGGTGCTGTATCTCTTCTTCTGGGGCGTACACGACACGGTCTTAGTCAATCATCTTAAGTTCGTCACTATCATCTGCTTGTGCATCTTACCTAGGTACGTCCATCTCTAGTTTCCGTAATGCGCTCTTCCTTAACGCATGTCATCATGTCACCGACATTGGTTTGAGCAACAAACAAGAGACGTAGCTGATCAGGTCGACAGACCTCGGGGGTGTCACTTTTTGCAAGCTCGTCCTTCGAACAAACACAGTCTGTTAGTGTCGCAAACACTCAATGCTTATTCAATGTGTCTCGCGGAATGTATATAGACCAGCGACCTACACTTCCTCATTGATACTTGCCTTGTATCCTCCACCATCTTCCAGTCCCCCGTCGAAACAAGTGCTGCATCGATATCGCTAGCGATGTCGCCGACGCCCGTTTGCAGAGCAGACAGGGGTCACAGGTACGCAACTCGCCACCCTCTCCTTTCACTACAACAGAATCAGCGGAAGAACTTGTCAGCTGACCGCAGATCTAGTTTTTCTGTCGCCTACGGATTGTGTGCCCACGGACTTTTTCGTTGTTTCGACGACTTTTCGCAATATACCCGCTCTCTTCTTGCTTTCTCCATCGCACTCGTCCGTATATTGACGCCCGTATACACGACACCACCGACATCATGGACAGCCCGAACGACAACGACGTCAACATGGGTGATCTTCCCGACACCGGCGTTAGCGCAGACAACGTAGACAACGGCGTCGAGTCTGGGGACATCGTCTTCTTTACCGAATGCGATAACGTCGCGGAGCACAACGTTGACGTCAACCACGAGCGTGACGGCGACGTCGCCATAGACGACAACGCTGAGCCTGAGCATCCTGACGTTGTGGAGGTCAAGGCTCTGCATCGCGATGCTGAGGAGAAGCTTGCCACCAAGACGTACAAGGTTAACAAAGGCATCGTCCTCCTGCCCTCTCTCTACAGCATCTACTTCCATCCCGACGAGGCAGTCGTTCCTCAAGCTCCTCCGTTCCTCCAACTCACCACCTTCTTCCTCTTGTACAACGACATCGCCAAGGTCAACTTCCTCGCCGACAAGAGCTTGCCTCTGATCGTCAATCAGGCGATCTTCTTCTACGGTCTAGACAAGGGCCATTCGTTCTCGCGGTTCTACGACCAGATCCGGTTCAACATCCTCCTGATGGCATTCGCGTGGGCGTCAGGATTTGATCCGAAGTACTGCAAGGAGGGGTGCGAGGAGTTTGTCAAGGTCTTTCTGCGCGTAAGTCTTCTTCCCGATAGTAATGCCTGTCCATCTTCAGTGTCTTTTCAAACTTCCCACGGAGGTTTAAAATATACCGAAACCTTCCTGGCCCCCTCATGACCTATGCACACAGCTAATAAAACATAGGCCTGGATTGAGTCACTGGTCTTCAAGTACGACCCTTCGCAGAACAACTTCACCCAACGCGAAGCCTTCGTCGCCCTATGGCAGAATTCGCCCTTTGACTTCCACTTCTTTAGTCCGAGGCGAAGCAAGACGGTAAACAAGCTTGTCAACATTCTCAAGGCTCAGGCCGCATTCCTCCCGAACATGCCGAAACCAGACGACTTCATGCGGGCCGTGCGCCAAGGCCATCTGAACGAAGACATCTTTGAGAGATTCGGTGCGGCGATGACGTTGCAGTGGCTGATTGGTCTGAACGAGAGGTCCGAGAAGCGGCAGCAGAAGGTTGACGACAAGGAAGAGCTCGCCCAGGCGAACTTGGACCTGAAGCGGACTAAGGAACTTGCGGGCAATTTTGCGGCGGCCCAACATTTCGGCTTTTTTTCCAAGGACTATCAGCCGGCTGACGATTTCGACCCCTTTGATGATAAGGACTTGATGCATCCAGGCATGTCCAAGGTTGATCGGGATGAGAAGCTCTCGGCGGCCTTGCTCCTTCCCATCGACAAGGACCTCAAGCATCCAAGTGAGGTGAACGAGAAGGAGCATCGCGTGGTTGATGAGACGAGCTTCTGGGCGACTCGTGAGCAGGTTAGGGCCATTCTTCAGGAGGATGTGGAGAAGCCGGATCAGAGCCGGGCCCTGGCTGAACTGACGGTGTTGATGAACACCACGGTGATGGGGCCGACAACTGAGTAGGTCGCGAGGAGGTTTGAGGTATACATGTACTTCTGCTAGATGTCTATAGAGATCAGTTACGTTCTGAGGATATTCAGCCTTTGTCATGTCTGATCGATGCAACTCTTGTTAATGTGATGTGATATGCAAAGTTTATATTTACAACTTCGCGCCAACGACGCTACCACCGTCCAACGCGATAGTCGCGCCATTAACATAGGACCCCGCGCGGCTCGATAGCCAAATGCAAGTGCCCGCAACATCCTCCGGGCTGCCGATGCGTCCCAATGGTATCCCGCTCTCAATGACATCCTTGAACTTCTCCAATGTAGCCTTCATCATCTTGCTCTGGAAGGGACCGCACGCGATCGTGTTGCTTGTAATTCCGCGCTTGCCCAGGTGGCTCGCTAGCACTCTGCTCATGTGGTGAAGACCGGCTTTAGAGGCGGAATAGGCGAAAGTCTCGAGTGCGGGGACGCGCAGGCCGTCGACGCTGCCGATGTTGATGATGCGTGCTGGTGAGCTCGGGGTAGAAGCGGCTTCGAGGAGGGGTGTGACGGCTTGCGTGAGCTGGAAGACGCGCTTTAGGTTGAGGTTGAGGACACGGTCCCATGCTGCGGCGGGATAGTTATCGTACGACTCGCCCCAGTTGCTTCCACTATTGTTGACGATGACATCGAGCTCTGTACATTGTCAGCGACTGCTCATTGTCTCGCGACGGTGGTACAGATGACAGCCCACGGGAGGACGTACTGCCTGCTCTCTTCTTCAACTCGTCGGCTATGTTCTTTGCTGCATCTTCTTTGTATAGATCGGCGGCAATGAAGTCGGCCTTGCCCTTGCCGAGGGCGTTCAATTCCCTGCACGCTTCCCCGCAGGCTTTGGCGTCGCGAGATGATATGTATACTGTAGCACCGTTTTGGACGAAGCCTTCGCTGATCATGCGACCGATGCCTTTCGCGCCGCCTGTGACGAGCACGATTTTGCCCTGGATGAGAGTCAGTTGGAAGATCGGACGTGCGGGTGGATTATGTGCGTACCCTGACGTCGAAGAGTGAGCTGTTATCCATTTTGCAGATCGGTATAGGTTGGACGAAGGGTGGAAGCGTCGTAGGGAGGAATATGGATAGCCATCGCAACACACGGGTAGATGTTTGTCATCGGAGCTTGCCCCGGATGTTGCAAGCTGGGGGTGAGCCGAGGCTCGGTGCATTGTTCTTCCGTACCGCTCCGCAAATCCAAAGCCTCACATCGACAAAACATCGTGGAGCCTGGTCATCCTCAGCTTATTTTCATCTTTTCTTGGTGTCAACATCCAGTCCGCCGTTTAGTTTCAACGTATTATTAAACATCAGACATGTCTCTAAGGAGTACTCGTGTACGGCAGGCCCCGCTGTGCTCTAGGTCAACTTGGAGTTGATTATGCGTGTAAGTGTCACCTGCAACATGCTCTCGTCCAATTCTCTTAACCCCCTCCGTAAACTTGAATATACCCTAGAAGTCCTGTCGGCGACGTGAGTGTGCTCTTTACGACTTTAGGACGATCCTTCCCGCGTGACTTCTTGGAATGAGGAAGTGCTTCATTGACAGGCAGCGGAAGAATACTACTCCAACATTAACACACCTAACACGGTGGTCGATAAAAGTGAGCGCGAAAGGAGCAAAAAGAAAGAGAAGGAACAAGAAGAAAAAGATTGCGCAAAGCTGCGCAAAAAAGAACAAAAAAAGGGACGGCCATCCAAATCATAACAAAGGCCACCACTGGAATTCGAATCCGCAGAAGATCAACTGTGAGCTAACCGATCCAACACCCAGACTCGAACTCAGGCCATTACATACGGACCTGAAAGACCGTGATGTAAGACGTGCGCTTGGTCCCAATGACCCCATGCCTTATGTTTTGATGGAAGATTTCTAAACTCCATATAATATATAGTACAATAAGACCGCGACCAGCGATATATAATACCAGGACATACATGGGGATCTCTAAGGTTGTTGGCGGGCAGGTGAGTGAAGGGGCGCGTGTAGGCGGTGGCGGAGCGGGCTCAGTGAAGGGCTGAGTGAGTGAGCACGCAATCGAGAGTCAGTGCGGCCTTTCACCATCTGATAATGGCGGAGATAGTGAGACAAACCGCGACGAGAGTATCATCAAGACGTCTTTCCTAGGAGCCTACTTGCAAACGTGTAGTACTCGACTCATGACCTCTGGTAGACACTAAAGACTACAGGACTTGTACGGACGCCGTCGAAACGACCCTCACGACCCTTACCTCACACACACTAGTATCCGCAAGTGGGAAGGCGAGACCTTCGACAGTGATTGAATAGACATTGTCACGATCGAAAAGCTTGCGAACCCAACGCAGCAGATGTCGTCTTCCATCTTTACGCAAACGTTCAGAACGACTGCTCCAGTGCATCGATTTTGATCAACGAGTTATGAGACGAGTGTCTGTAGCTGCCCGCGCATTCTTTCTGTCCTAGGACAGCCTGAGGTTACAAGAGTGCCGTTCGTGATAAGGGTAGACGGTCCAGTCGGCAGCCCAGTAGCAAGTGACACGGGTACATTTAGGATTTCGCTAGGGCTAAGTCGACGTAGAAGAGATCCGAGCGGTGCAGATGTGTTCCAGTGACGCCTGTGGCGCCAGGATTGTCGAGCGCATAATCTGGTCGCTGATGACTCTTGACGCAACTCCGGAACGAACAACTAGTCGAAAGGCTTCCCCGACGAGACATCTAATACTAGCATGCTTGGCAGGTCGTACAAAGCTATCCAGGTCACGATACCTTCACAACTGTCACTGGACGCTCCGTTTGAGTGTCTTGAGAAGACAGTCAAGACTGCATTCGAGCATGGGGACCTAACAAAGAGAGCAATCCTATTGATTGCAGCTTTAGCTGCATATTACGGTTGCTCCTCAGGGCTTTGATTGTCGGAAGAAATCGCTTCTCATTGGCCCATTAAGCTCGTCTCTTATTGGACAAAAAGCCGCCAAGATGTTGGGATGCCCCTTTTAGGCCTAGGGGCTGCTTACGTAAGGAACTCTAAAGGTGAGGGTAAAGGAGCGCAAGAACAACGCGACATCTCTTGCAATGTCTTTTACTATACGATCCTCTAACAAACAAGCATTGCGCGCAGTGTAAGTACAACTTATGCACTAAAGTTGCACCATTTCAGCTCCGTTTACGGGCTGTACGGACTATTTTACAAACAGCCCTGTGGAGGCAGTATGGCAAAGCTGCTCGAGTCCATGTTAGTTACAACGGGCACAAGTAGGCTCACATCGCGGCCAGATGTAGGCAGAGCCAACGAATGACGTCATCGAAGCCAGTCCTGAAGTGCAAAGTCGCGCGCAACGCAGATACATGCAGGAATTTACTACATGTATTGAACATCAGCTCCGCGTCGAACATACGGTAAAGGGTACTGTACATGCCGCGAGACGCAATGTTGATGGGGTACCAGGTGGCCGGTTCGCTGCCCAGGTGATGTGCATGCCTAGGTAGCGGCGCGAGCCGGAAATCATCCAAGATTGACAACGCGCTTTGCCATTGGCTAGCGGAACACTACAGCTTCGGTGTATAAAAAAAAAAGCGATGCATGTGAAATTTTGGGATGACGAATCGGTGACGGTGTACCTGGGCATGATTCAGAAGTTGGTTGATGCTCCATGGCTGTTTCAGATGGCGTGATGTCATTGAAGTTGGAAATAGCGTTCCTTTTATTTGTCCTTCCCTCCATGACCTCAACATCCACGCAAACCTATATACCGCAATAGTAAAAACATGTCTGAAGTTACGAGGCATTCCGAGCGACTCACTAATGGAGATGGTGGAGTGATGAGCTCAATTCGTGACGTGCCTGTTACCGAGCAACGAAGACCGTACATAAGCACTAAAGGCTCAAAGCTTCAACACACCGGTATGTTTCCGCATATGGAAAGTTCAACAGCCAAATCGTTAATACGAGTAGGTACCGCCCGTGCAAACCTCGCTCCATCAGCAGAGTCGCCTCAAGGTACCAAAGGCTGGGCAGAGCAGCATTCCCACCAGACTGTCCTGCAACAACATTGCGACTTCTTCGATCGCGATCACGATGGGATCCTATGGCCACAGGATACTTTCGTTGGCTTCTATCGGCTCGGATTCGGTATCATTCTATCCATAATCGCGGTTTTCGTCATTCATTCGAATTTCTCATACCCTACATGCGAGGGCTGGCTGCCTGATCCTTTCTTCCGTAAGCAATCTGAATCACGAATCGCATGATATACACTGACGTTCTACGCTACTTTCTCAGGCCTTTTCCTCAAGAATGTGCATAGGGATAAGCATGGTAGTGACACCGGAACGTACGATCACGAAGGCCGCTTTTTGCCGCAAAAGTTTGAAGACATATTCGCGAAGTATGCGGAAGGCAGAGACTATTTGACGATCTGGGATGTGAGCAACGTGCTGAAGGGCCAGCGGTGTATTGCTGACCCGATTGGTTGGGGCGGTGCCTTCTTCGAATGCAAGCCGAATCACTACCGTTGCTGAGAATGTGTTACTGACAAACCCAGGGGTTGCGACGTATATTATGCTCTGGCCCGAGGACGGCCGGATGATGAAAGAAGACATACGTGGTATTTACGACGGTAGTATATTCTACACCCTTGCTGCGAGACGAGAGAAGGGCTCGTGAATGAAAAGCGCTTGCTGCGAGATGCTCTAGGGGTATATTGTTGTCATAAAAGTCGCGCGTTGGGTGTTTGCGGAACAGCCAATCGAGTTCAGATGGTGGACGGGCTCATGGAGTTCTGATAAGAATCGATTTTGATAGGAACAGGTGACAGAAGTATATCTACATGGATTCGCGCCGACATGATGAGTTCGTGACCCGGGTATACGAAACAAGGAAACGCAAAGTATCTCGTACAACGAAAAGAAACGCGCTGGCAACAGATGAAGACGACCCCTCTAACAAAACCACGAAGCCCGCCTCCGATGACGAGACTCCGCAACACCCGGTTATCTTGCTTCCAAGCTTCTCTTAGGAGGACTTCGGAACGACGATGGTGCCCGCTGGTGCCGACTGTAGATTAAGCCTTTCGCATGATACGTGAGCCTTCACATGGTGCGTGTACGTCGCACCAGTGCGCGTTGTTGCTCGGTGTAGCACGACTGCACGCGCTGTGGCTGTGGAATTTCTTCGCCGGTTAAGCTGCGGGTTCAGGGCTCACCGGGATAAGCCGGGGCAGCAGGGCTTCCGTGCCTTTGGACAAGGGGGAATGCGGAATCCGCTATGTCTAATCAGTATCCGTGGGTTGGTTCCAACGTTTGCATGCGTACGCACCTGTCGAAACAAGACGAGAGCGAGAGGGATGATGAGAGCGTCGAGATGTGCACCGCCCCCACCTCATCTTCAAGCTAGGCCATGATAGCACTAGTGTAAGTGCCAGCGCGAGAACAGCTACACAGACGCCGATAAGCGTCAGCAGTGCTTCAATCGACAGGGCATGTGTTCGGTTAGCTGCCTCCGCCGTGACGTTTCGCCGTACGGCACATGGTATAACAGCTGCGTGGGAGGAGGAGATAATGTACGCGCTCAACAGCAGCAGAATGAGCGATGAGTTCATCTTGTCACAGCAATCGAAAAGGGATAACTGTGGAGATGTCAAAGCTTGGAAAGTGTGAATCGCTGTTGACGCCTGGAGTGTCTAGCTCTGTCATCTTCCATGGTTGTGATGAATCTCGAGCCTTTGTATAGTATTCACAACCCACGATGCGAAAAGTGTATATGCGCCTCGTGTGTGCCTAATCGTCCACGGGTCCTAGGGCTGTGTAAGAGGCGCTAACCGGATCAGGCTCCACCCTCTTGAGCTGGGAAGCTTCGCGCGCTGCACGTAAGCAGGAAAACTCCCCTTCTCCATTGACTGCCAGTTTCTTGGTGCGTAGATAGGCTACGTAGCGTTGTTCAATTTCTGCCGGTATCTGCTTGGTAGGCTACTGCATCTCTTGTCACGCATTCGCTGTGTGGAATGAATGCGACAGCTTACCTACCTAGGTATGCATCGCATCTGTTTTGAAAAACGGCACTGGAGTTCTGCGATTATAATTATTGGATTGTTGTGACATGTCATCACATCCTGTTATGGTCATGTTGACTTTGTAAGGAAGTTATTGAGCAGGTGACAGCCTTTCCAATTGGTTAGATGAACAAACAGGCCAGATCACATCCTGTAGGGGTGTAACAAGAATGTTCACTCAATTGCAATATCTAGTGATAGATACTATAAGCTCTCTCAGCACGCCCTATATATCTGGGATACAATCCATCGTAATAAGCCATCTGAAGGGATCGCAAGAAGTTCTGACTGAGTCTGCAACCTGAACTGTTCACTGTTCGCCAAAAGCTCGTCGCGACAGTCAGATATATCCGCTTGTTGGATTCCATACAGCAATTATCGCCTGCGTCGCACACCCTTAAATTGTTAAAGAGTGTCGCATCAGCCCGCGCTGTTGTTCGCAGTTGTCGCACTGCGCGCGTTTTGGTCGGCTTACACCAGCCTCATCTGAACTATCGCCTGTTCGAAAGTCGATTGGTGTGCATGTGATCGCGTTTCGCACTGGGCCATCGATGAGACGAATGCTTAAACCCGCTAGGCTTCGTCAACATTGCGTGTCATTTCGAGATCTTGTGAGGAAAGACATACGAGTGGAGCCGGGACGGGAGCGAGAATGGCGGCGGAAATTTAGCCCTGCTCTTAAGCTAGGCCACATGAAGGGAACTGCTATACCCAATATAGCTACTGCTATGGCTATCACACCCACGATTGCCTCAGCAGAAAGGGCTTCTGATTTGGCAGGCGGCTCTGTAGAGCGGCTCAGTCTCCGAGTATATGACATGGGTGTGGCATTGGCAGCGATTAGAAAGTCAGCACACAGTACTAGTGTGAGAGTAGATAGGATGGCCATAGTGATAAAATGATGAGCGAGTATCGTGACCAACGTCAGATCAAATCAGTTTTGGAAGCCGAGAAAATCGAATGGATTTCGTTGTCTTGATTGTGTTCTGTTGTATACATTCTTTGGAAGTGGCCTCAAACATATATATGGAGACAGTGTGGACATCTGGGAGGCTATATAACGCCTGATATCTGACGGGAGACGGGACTCTCGACTCTCATTCGTTAACCCATCCGACCTCGGAGCTCATTCGTTGGAAATAACTCCACCGGTGTACCGGTGTTGCTCTCGGCATCTCATTCGTTGAAGGACCAAATTCTGGTAGTCTCCAGGCTAATCTTATGATCTGCTTTACTGAGCCACCTACCCTGTCAAAACTCGATCCCGCCGCGATATTGGCGCAAATTTGGTCTCAATTTGACTCTGATGATAAGCAAAGACTGCTTGAACACCACCACTGTGAGGAATATTCCTTAGCATGGTGCGATGATATTTTACGGCATAGTCTGATCATACAGATTCATGGTAAAGTGACCGCGACGTGACCTCAAAGACGGTGTAGTTTGATAAATTGCTGCCTGGAAAGCCATTTGGTCGTCGTCAGTGTGGTGCCAGCAAATCTTTGCGATGGCGAGGTTTTACAGGTATGTGCTGCTCCCACTCTTGTATAGAGCCAAGAGAGAAGACTTTTAGATCCTCCGTGCCTTTGCTGGTATTTGACCTGTTCTGGAAGTCTGAGCTCAGTTCGTATCGTCCTCATCAACCCACTCATCCTCCAGCCCAGTGACATCATCGTCATCGCTCGGCTCCTCATCAAACATCAGCAGCAAGCGCAACAACTCATCTTGCGGTCTTTCGATATGCTGCGATAAGTTGGCGAGTATTGGGTCTTCGACTTCGGTAGTCGCGTTATCGCCGTTGTCAAGGCTAGGCGCAAGGCTGATGATGCGAATCGCCTTTGTCGGAAAGATACGCCCATTGCCCCCTTCTTCCCGTCGTTGACCGAGTGTCTGTTGTCTGTCAGCTATTGCGTCCTTTGGAGATTTGAGCGCCGAACGTACCGCGTATGTTGTCATGATGGCATCATCGAACAAGGCCATGAAGCTGACCGGCACTGCGAGTTGAGGCGCTGAACTGGTCAGGAAGGCGTACGAAGGTCCCACCTCTTCAGCGTCTTCTCCAGCTCTGATACTATTGTCCTCGCTGAGCGCAACGACATACACTCTGTTCTGGATCTCGAACATGATCCGGTGGTTTCGCGCGGATAGCCACCCACCGAGATCAAAAGTCGAACCATCAGACTCGCACTCCAGAATTTGACTAACACTTGCCATGTTCTTCGACCCGTCTTCTAATGCCTTGCGGAGATCGGTACAGACAAAGACACGACCCAGACGTGAGAAGCCTACAAAGAGATTGCTGCTGCGGTCCAGCATACCGGCACCCCACTCATCTTCCTCGTTTGGGTCGCGAGATGCGTTTGGAAGAGGGCCCTTGCCGAGACATATAGGCGTAAGGCGGCTTTTGCGGGGTGCTGAAGGAGGGAAGATACGTCGTGATGGGCGGCCATAACGCAAAGCAGCCAATGCTGCATTGGAAGATGGTGGGTCGGTGGGTGGTAACGGCTCAACATGGTACTTCTCCGTACATTGCGATGGCTGTAGGATACCCAAGGCCTGCCCAGACTTCTTATCGTAGACATGGTAACCACGCGTTCCCATTGAATACACAACCACATCCTCGTTTTGATCCAGGTGACCAACCGCATCTTGCTCAATTTCCAGATGCGTAGTCAGTTTTGGTGGGTTCTGCTTCATGTCGTATACAAAGCCCTGGCCCTCTACTGAGACCACGACAAGTGTCCAATACGAGAGCTGAAAACCTCTGGTCTGGCAATCGTGATCCAAAACAGCAACGCGTTGGAATTCTCCTCTTGCCGTGCCCTCTTGATCTGTCCGCCAAACTTCAACTGCGTCTCCTTCGCGATCAAAGGCGGCCATTCCATCTTGATACTCCAGATGCGCATATGGTCTGACGGCATGGTCTTCAGTCGTGTCTAGGGCAGAAGGTAGCTGCCATAGAATACGACCTGTATCCATGTCCGATACATACAAGCCACCTGCATGAGATGTCGAGATGAAGATGCGGCGCTTGAAGTCAGCCTTAAATCGCCATACCGCATGATTGCCAACCTGCAAGATGGACTCGCGAGTGGTCGGTTGCGGTGAGTTCCAATTTCGCTCAAGCAGCGTTTGTCGTTTACACAGGTCTTTCCATGATGTAATGTCATCAAAGAGCTTGGAGAAGCTGGTGTAGTCGTTGACAAACGAGAAGTCGCGCGCGCCGCCAGCTGGTTGTGAGGTCTTATGCGGTTGCGAAGTTTTAGTCGGCGACGAGTAGATGGCTTCTCGATGCGTTCCGTCGATGAACTGGTGCCAGGCGGGCGACACGGCAGTAAGCGATCCTAGGGCTGACACGGGCGTGAAGTCGAGGATGCGGAGCACGAGCTCCGGAGGTAGGACCGTAAGCGGGTCCGGGATGGTGACGTTCATAGTCAATTCCTGTGACGGTGGTTGTGATGTTTGCGCGTTATGCTGGATCTCAGACGCGCTGTCACTCGTGTTCGCACAACAATATTGTTGATGGATCAAAAGAAACAGCTTTCCGATGAAGTCATTGTGGAGAAGTCACGTTCGGACCCCAAGGAACATCCATCACTCATGCACGGAAGTAGCACCAACACCACAACGTTCGCGATAGTCGCCATCGACTGCATACTGGCGCGCCAAATCAGCGACTTGTATCTGATCGCAGAACTATGATCGGCATTGATAATGGCATCGTGGGGCGCTCTTGTGATCGCATTATCCCCGGACGCGTACCTAGATGGTAGCAATCGGCGCGTCTCAGCCCATGCGAAACCATGCCCACCTCAACACACACCGGAGAGATTGATAACAAATGCCAGCCTGATGACTATGAGCACCGTCCGATATGCGATAAGCAAAAGGTCGGCATTTTGCATCCGGTTAGGCATCGATTGTGGAGATGCGGGCTGAGCCCGCATTCGCCAAGTCACTAGTAGCTTCGGTAACAGCGTGGTACTCATACCATGAACCAAAGAGGCATCTCTGTAGGCCTCGTTATCTGGGGTATCGCACCAGCCTGAACCACGATCCCGCCGGGATGTATATAAAAGCAACAACGGCGGCCGCAGATTCTGCAGGTGTGCTCTCCACCGACCGCTCATCATGGCGGGCCGTTTCCTCCTCTCCGGACTGCTGACCGCGGCTCTTGCGTCAATCTCCGCTTCAGCCGCTCCTGTTATCAAAAGGAACCCTTACAGCTTCGTTCTGGAGAACCCTTACGGTGATGCTGTCTTTGAGCTTGGGAATGTTTCTTACCTGGCCAATACCAAACATCCCAAGGCGAGTGCTGGCTGCACAACCCCGGCCGGCTCTGCTACATCGATCCCCATCACCGTCATCAAGACGAACGAGACGACCATCACGAAGGATGTTTTAGAAAGCGTTGTATCGTCATACCTCGACGGCGACGATGTTTTCAGCCATGATTTCATGGACGGACTGTACATCTCCTCGGGCGTCAAGTCGACACTGGATGTCTCCGCTGTCGACTATCTTGCGTCTTTGAACACAAGCATGCTTTTCGTGGATGCCTCAGTGAGTACAGATGCCTCGATGAACAAGATGGTGCTTGAATCGGCTGTCGACCTTCCGGCTGGCCCATATCTCGCATCGGTCGAAGATGGCTCTGTAAGCTTTGCGACTGTATACCGTCTTTACCCGGATACCTACCGCACGTTCCTGTTCGGAGCATACGATGCGAATGATGGACAGGAAAACCACAACCCGCTCGGCGTTTTCCTGCCCAAGTTCTGGGACCCCATGATTCCGTAAGTAGCCATCTGATCGCCTAAGATACCGAACTAACAGAGTCTGCAGTGTTCCTTCACGCATATACTATTGGGGAGACGACAGGCCCTTAGCAGGAGAGCGCGTCGCAATCAAAGATTTATACGATGTCAAGGGCTTGCAAACTTCCGGTGGCAGCCAGGCATGGGCTCGCATCACACCCGTTTCAAACGGCACGGCGCCTTCAGTGCAGCAGATCCTCGATCTCGGAGGTGTTGTCGTTGGAAAGCAGAAGCTCGCTCAATTCGCTTCCGGTGCCAATCCTTGGGAATGGCAAGACGAGCACTATCCGTTCAACCCGAGAGGTGATGGATGGCTCACGTGCTCAGCTTCTTCTTCCGGTGGTGGCTGCTCCGTTGCTGCGTACGATTGGCTTGACTACGCCATTGGGAGCGACACTGGCTCCTCGATGAGGCGACCGGCCGCAGTAGCTGGTGTATATGGACAACGTCCCAGTCAGGGCTTGATATCACTTGAGCGTGTTATCCCATTGGGAGCAGCAACCGATACCGCAGGAGTCTTCTCTCGCGACCCCTACAAATGGATCAAGTTCAGCAAGTCTTGGTACACACCCAGTCTCTACCAGAACTCATCTATCACTGGTCTATCACCGCTTTCCGTCCCAGACACAAACGCATTCCCCAAGACCATTCTCTACCCCACAGACTACCTCCCGCTCAACAACTCGGCTGCCGAACCCATCTTACAAGATTTCATTGCGAACGTGTCCAGGATCTTCAATATGACCGTCAAGGAGTTCAACTTCACCGCCACAGTCCAGAACTTCTCTGACCCCATTGCGAGCAACTTCACCAGGATGGGGCAAGCGACCAGCGCAATCAACGGGTGGTCTTCATGGCAAGTCGTCGGGAAACCCCTGATAACCGCTTGGGCCGCACTCTTCGACGGCCGCTTCCCGCCAATCGATCCCGCAAGACGGCTCGGCTGGTTCGCCTTTGACGAATCGCGAACTAACCAGACCACCTACGATGAAGCACTCGTAACCAAGAACACGGCCGTGGAGTGGTACGAAAAGGAACTCCAGTACAGCACTCCCGAATCGTGTTCAGAGTCTGTGATGCTCTACGACATCGGCACCGGCGGCTTGCCTTCCTACCGCGAAAAGGATCTCAACGACTCGCCTTATGCTTCTTACCTAGCTGTCACACCACCGACGGCGAAGATCACTGGTGCGGGCATATGTCCGATATTCGGGTGTGCGGATTTTACGATTCCGATTGGTCAGGTGCCGTACCGGAGTGAAGTTACGTTCCATGAGGAGATGGTGCCTGTAACCATCAACATGGTAGTAAAGAGGGGATGTGACTTCGTGCTCTACAACATGATTGAGAAGTTGGCGGATGAGGGTGTGCTGAAGACGGTCAAGACGGGGAGAACAGCCTATTGATAGTAGAGCTGACTTCGTGGAGTGAGTATGCGATATGACATGATGAATGTAATGCAATCTGGAATGACAGTTTTCTTTTGGCCTCAACAACTGTCACTTGACACAAGTGTAAGCATCCGACTGAGTCGAGAGTTGCCTGGGCGAAATGTGGCCGGTGTTGGTTGTCAAAAGACGCCATATTGCTTTTGAAACGACGACTGTGGACACCACCGCACTGATGGAGAGGAGATTGCCTGGTAAGGCTGCATTGCATTGTTGCGAACCAACTGGTTCAGCGCTCTGGTATCTAGAGCCGTAATGCATCAATCTACCTTTCGAAAAGCGACCACAACGCCAAATGTAGAGTAGACAATACAATGCCCAATGTCTATAGTTCCCCCGACGCTTTTGAGATGCCGTATTGATGCAGTATTAGAAGAAGAATAAGATGCAAAGACC
>Ga0265797_10005574_pt1 | contig 18312 bp, 14 predicted proteins | sample P2T30metagenome_FD_192433 | JGI IMG/M metagenome (GOLD analysis project Ga0265797, IMG submission 192433) | Plant litter microbial communities from East Loma Ridge, Irvine, California - P2 T30 | ecosystem: Environmental > Terrestrial > Plant litter > Unclassified | place: USA: California... | reverse complement strand
ACGCGATCCTGGCGCGACAGGCGGGCATGAGCCGCTTCGATGCGCTGGTGGACGCCTGCCACAAACGGAGCCGCCCGATCCTGATGACGACGATCGCGATGGGCGCCGGCATGATGCCCCTCGCCCTGGGCCTGGGCGCCGACCCGAGCTTCCGTTCGCCGATGGCGATCACGGTGATCGGGGGCCTGATCACGTCGACGTTACTCAGTTTGCTGGTGGTGCCGGCCGTGTTCACCTACGTCGACGATCTCGAGCACCTGCTGGGCCGCATCGTGCGCAAGCTGCGCAAGCATCCGCATCCCGAGCATCCGCATGGGCCGCATGCGGTGGATGCCGTCGGCAATCCGGTGCCGCGCAATGTTGGGGGGCATGGGCATTGAATTCAGCGGGCGACAAACCCGACTGGGGACGGGCACGTTTCCCGCGGCCTCTGGCCGCGTGAAAGGTGCCTGTCCCCGACGTGGTGACCACCGCCAGTTGCAAGGCATGCCCTTGATGACTATCGCCATCAACCGCGCCTCATGCAGCACGTCGGGGACAGGCACTAGTCCAAGGGCCGGGAGGCCCTTGGACTAGTGCCTGTCCCCAAGCTCCGGCAGTTCCTCCATCGCGATGTCGGCCAGGTCGAGCAGTCCTTGCAGCTCGGCGGCGCGCAGCTTGCGCGGTTCGCGGTCGATCACGCACAGTGTGCCGAGCGCGTTGCCGGCCGCGTCGCGCAGCGGTACGCCGGCATAGAAGCGGATGTGCGGGTCGGCCTGCACCAGCGGGTTGGCGCGAAAACGCTCGTCCACCGCCGCATCCTCCACCACGAACGGCCCCTCGGCAAGAATGGCGTGCGAACAGAACGCCCATTCGCGCGGCGTCTCCTGCGCATCCAGTCCCACGCGCGCCTTGAACCACTGACGCCGCGCCGTGAGCAGCGAGATCAGCGCGATCGGCGACCCCGTCACGGCCGCGGCCAGTCGCACGATGCGGTCGTAACGGGCTTCCGCCGGTGTATCGATAAGGCCCGACGCGGCCAGCGCCACCAGCCGGGTTGGTTCATCCTTGCCCACCGGGTAGTCCGGCGTCGGCAGCGGCTGGAATTCGGCCGGCGTCATGTCCGACATCGCCGCCTCGACGGCCTGCCCCACCGTTGCCGACACCTCCTTCGCAGCCGGCTCCATCAGCCGGGCAATGCGGCTGAGCCGGGTGCGACGGTGGCCGCCGGGCGTTTTCCACGACTCGATCGCACCGCTTTCCATCCACAACTGCACGGTACTGGTCGCAACGCCCAGCAGGCGCGCGGCCGCGCTCGTCGTCAGGACGGGATCGTCATCGGCCGGTTTTAATTCAGAGTTGCTGTTCATGGACGTCGAGTATAAACGTCCGCGAAGAAATTTGCCAAATTTGATGATGAACCGCTACTGAACCGTCAAATTCAGTAAATTATGGTTGCACTGCGGCAATTTATAGGTCATTATTCGTCACATTCATCAAATCAACTCCCGGGACATCATGAAGGCCTTCAGACACGCCACCATCGCCACCAAACTGTACACAGCGTTCGCCCTCGCCCTGCTGTTTACATTCGCGCTGGCCATCACCGCGATCTCGCAGGTCCGCATGATCGACGGTGCCCTGGTCAATGCCGAGACGCTGCGCCGCGACCAGCTCGACCCGCTGTACGAAGCCCGCGAAGCGCTCGACCAGACCGGCATGGCGGCCCGTAACGCCTTCATTTTCACTGATGCCGCCGCGGCCCGCCGCGAGCTGGACATCGTCGACGAGCAGAAGGCCATTTACCTCGCCGCGCTGACGAAGCTCGATCCCGCCCTGCGCGACAACCCGGCCTACCAGAAGGTACGCGCCGGCCTGACGCAGATGGCGAAAGAGCTGGAGCGTCCTCGCAAGTACCGCGACGCCGACGACATGACCCACTACGGCACCTTCCTCGTCGAGGAATGCAGCCCGCTGCGGCGCCAGATCGTGGCCGACATCGGCGCGCTGCTGAAGGAACTGCAGCAACGCACCGCGGCCGCCAGCGCGACGACCAATACGCGCGCCAAGGATGCACAGTACTGGATCGTCACACTCAGCATCCTCAGCGCCGTCGTCTGCACGGCGACCGGCGCCACCATCGTGCGCGGCCTGCTGCGGCAGCTGGGCGGCGAGCCGCGCTACGCCGCCAGCGTGGCACGCGGCATCGCCCGCGGTGAACTGCACCGCGAAGTCGACACGGCCCGCGCCGCACCGGACAGCCTGCTGCATGCGATGAGCGGCATGCGCGACAGCCTCTCCGGCATCGTCAGCCGCGTGCGCGGCGGTACCGACGCCATCGCCTCGGCATCCGCGGAAATCGCCTCCGGCAACCTGAATCTGTCGGAACGTACGGAACGCCAGGCCAGTTCGCTGGCCGACGTGGCGGTGTCGATGAAACAGCTGATCGCCTCCGTGCACCGCAACGCCGACTACGCGGCCGAAGCGAGCAAGGTGGCCGAAAGCGCCGCCCGCGTGTCGCAGCAGGGTGGCACGGCGGTGGACGGTATCGTCTCGACGATGAACCTGATCAACGAGTCCTCGCGCAAGATCGTCGACATCATCGGCGTCATCGACGGCATCGCCTTCCAGACGAATATCCTGGCACTGAACGCCGCGGTGGAAGCGGCGCGCGCCGGCGAACAGGGGCGCGGTTTCGCCGTCGTCGCTTCCGAAGTGCGCAACCTGGCGCACCGCTCGGCGGCCGCCGCGAAAGAGGTCAAGGCGCTGATCGAGGACTCGGTCAGCAAGGTGGACGCCGGCACGCAGCTGGTGGGCCACGCCGGCGACACGATGCGCGACGTGGTGGACGGCATCGGCCGCGTCACGCAGATCATGGCCGAGATTTCGGACGCCACGCGCACGCAGAGCAAGGACATCGAAAACGTCGACATCGCCATCGTCCAGCTGGACGACATGACGATGCAGAACGCCGCGCTGGTCGAACAGGCCGCCGCCGCCGCACAGGCATTGCGCACGCAGGCCGCCGATCTGGCCGGCGTTGTGAACACCTTCCGGCTGGCGGACGAGCCGCATGCTGGGTCACATCACGCGCCGCTCGCGCTGACGGCGTAATGCGGCGGTTGCCGAAAAGGCAACCGCCATGATAGGGTGGCCGTTTTGCGTCCACGGTCACCCATCATGAATCTTCGCGCAACCTTGTTGCTGCTTGCCGCCCTGCCTGGCGTTACGCTGGCCGATACCGCCCCCGCCCCCTTCAACGCCCTGGCACCGCTGCTCGCCGGTACCTACACGGGCACCTGCAAGGCGAAGCCAGACCTGGACGACGCTGCGGGCGCGTCCGCGATCACCGTCAGCGCCGACGGCAAGGTACGCGCGCCCGGCGTCGCCTTCGATCTGCACGACAGCCTGCTGATGGAACTGTCGCGCACTGTCGCAGGCGGCAAGCCGGAGATGAAAGCCGTGTTCCGCACGATGTATGAAGAGTCGTACTTCCTGCTGGTGCTGGAGCGCGACGGCTATGTCGTCGCGGCGAAGAGCGACGAGCATGAGTTCTCTTGCGATGATGCGAAGACGACGCCCGGGCTGAATGCGCGTCCGCTCTGGTTGTCGATCGCCGCCACGCTGGACGCCGAACGCACCGTCGCGTGCCGTCGCGCGGAGCACGGCACGCCGCGCAACGTCGTATTTCGCCTGGCGCAAGGCAAGGGGCGACTGGATGACCAGCGGTTCGACCTCGCGCACGCCGACAAGGAAACGCTCGTCATCAGCCAGGGGCGCGGTATGCAATACGAGGCCAAGCTGGCGAATGGACGCACCTTTACCGTGGCCTACGACGTGCGCGGCGATATCGTCGGCGTTGGCATCCTCGCGGACCACAAGCCGGTGATCGGTTGCGAACCCCGACAGCGAAAGCGATGAGATCTACGCGACACGACGACCGCTGCTGCAAAACAAAATTTTTCCACAAGGAAACTAACAGCTAGAATAGCGGTTTCCCTTTTCAGCTGACATCATGTTCCACCATCACCGGCTCCACCATTTGCCCATCGCCATCGCTTGCGCCACCCTCGCCTTCTCGTGCCATGCCGTCGCCGCGCCGGACTGTCGCGTGCAGCGAACGGATGACGTCGTCATCGAGATGTGTTTATTGGCAGGCGCGATGATGCAACATGATATGTACGTGCTGAAGGCGGACAACACGACGATTCTTGCACTCGTCGATGATTTCGCGGAGAACGTCACCGTCGAACACACCATTCCGGACGGGCTGTCGATGGAGTTTCCCCTGTCGCGCCAAGGCGGGAAGACCGTCACGATCAAGGGTGGCTGTACGCCGGAAAGCAAGGACGGCGCGGAAGTGGCGCGCGTCTGTAATTTTCACTGGGGTCAGCGCCATATCGTAAAGGACGTGCGCTTCACGTTCTGACAGACAGGGACATCGACGCCAACGCCACATTGATATTGCCAAAAAAATAAGTTCCATGCTAGGGTGCGGGTCTCGTCAAACTGGAGATCCCATGGCTCGTCGCACCCCCCTGCTGTCCGCCCTGACCGTCGCGCTGTTGCTGGGCGCCTGCAGCAACAAGAACGAAGACGCACCCGCCGCGGAGGCCGACACGCAGGCCGCCGCGGAAGCCGAGGCGCCCGTGCCGGAAGCCCCACCCCCGCACTACTGGCCTGCCGTCGCGCCGCTGATCGCCGGCTCCTACAGCGGCGATTGCCAGCAGATCGGCACGGCGAAGAAGGTGCCAGGCGCAACCATCGTGCTGGCCGCGGACGGCAGGGTGACCGCACCCGACCTCAGCCCCGATTTCAGCGCCGATCTCGGCAAGGCGAAATCGATCCAGCTGATGCGCAACCTCGACCCGGACGGCACGCACCGCGCATCCGCCGCGTTGACCGAAACGGGCGACGGCCCGTCGCTGCAGCTGATGACGGGCGGGAAAGACGCTGCGAACGTCGCGTCCGTTTCCGCGCAAGGGCGCCAGCTGATGTGCAATACGGCTGCGCCGATCCAGACCCTGAACGGCAAGGGGCTGCATGCATCGCTGGCAAAACTCATCGACGTTCCCGGCCAGAAGATCAACTGCATGAACCTGGGCGACCTGATGAAGCGCCACGAGGTCACGATCCGCATCGGCGACGGCACGGCCGCGATCGGCGACCAGAAATTCGATCTTGGCAAGGCGGAGTCGGAAACGGTGCTGCTGGACGACGGCGCCAGCACGCTGGCGTACCAGTTCATGATGCCCGGGGGCCAGTCGATTTCGCTCATCTACGGCGCCGCCAACCAGATCAAGGCGGTTGTCGGCATGGGCAAGGACGGGGGGTCGCACAGCTGCAATACCGATCTGTGAACCCTGCGCACAGGCGCTTCCCCACCATTACAACACCATGCCGGGCTGCCGCTCGCATGACACCTGGAGAACCGATGAATCGACGCACCCTGTCCCTGCCCGCCTGCAGCGCGGCCTTGTTGCTCTGCGCCAGCTTGCAACCGGCGCACGCAGCGGGCCGCTGGGCCACGCTGACGCCACTGCTGGCGGGCACCTACAGCGGCACCTGCGAAGCGCAACCCACCACGGCGGGCGCCACGAACGGCTCGATCCATGTAGCGGCCAACGGCAAGGTGCGCGCACCGGGCATCGACATCGACATGGTGGACAGCGCCATCATAAACGTGGAGCGCCGCCGGATCGCCCAGGGCACGGCCACGACAGTGGCACTGGTATCGGCAGATCAGCAGAAATCGCTGGCGGTCGGCCGGGTGGAAGGCCAGGCCCTGGCGCAGGCGCGCGACGGTCAGCGCGCGTTCAACTGCACAGGCGTACGCCTGCCCGCCGCGCTGGACAAGCAGGCGCTTGCGCTCACGCTGGCCGGCGCACTGGACACAACCAGCACCATCGAATGCCGCGCAGCTCCGGACGATAAGCCCCGCCAGACGCCATTCGCGCTGAACCGCGGCCACGTCAGGCTGGGCGAGCACGCACTCGACCTGTCCGCGGCAATGGGCGAACTGTTGACGCGGGGCCCGGACGGCATCCTCAAGTACCACGCCGAACTTCCCGATGGCCGCACCTTCATCGTCCACCACGACGAGACCGGCAAGCTCAAAAACGTCGTGATTCTCGACCGCGGCAAGGACGTTGTCGGGTGCGGGCTGGAGGACTGAAGATACGTCGCGGGTGTGACTTGAAGCATTCACGTCGGGGACAGGCACCGAGGTGCCAGTCCCCAAATCACGGCGCCACCCACCCTCCCCCCATCGCCCGATACAAATCCACGGAAGCCGTCAGCAACCGCGTACGCAACTGCAGCCGGGCCACGTCGGCGGCGTACAGGCTGCGCTGGGCGTCCAGCTCTTCCAGGTAGGCCGCGTAGCCGTTGCGGTAGCGGTTGTGCGCGATGCGCAGCGTTTCGGCCGCCGTGGCGCGGCGGGCGTCGTTCTGTATGACCTGCTCGCGCAGGCGGGCAATGGCGTTCAGGCCGTTCTCCGTTTCGGCGAATGCCTGCCGCACCGTGTTCTCGTATGTGGCGATCGCCTGGTTGCGCTGCGCGGCGGCGGAATCGGTGGCGGCCTGCACGCGGCCGCCGTCGAACAGCGGCGCCACCAGCGAGCCGCCCAGGCGCCACAGCCGCGTGGGGCCGTGGAACAGGTCACTGAATTCCGTCGACTGGATGCCGCCCGTAGCCGTCAGGCGGAACGACGGCAGCAACTGGTCGCGCGTGGCGGCCAGTTGGGCGACGGCGGCGGCGATCGTCTGTTCGGCGCGGGCGATATCGGGCCGGCGGCGCAGCAGGTCGGACGGCAGGCCCGCCGGTACCGGCGGCGGCGCCAGGTCGGCCAGCGTGGTGCCGCGCGCGATCGGGCCGGGCACGCCGCCCGTCAGGATCGACAGCGCGTTCTCCTGCTCGAAAATCTGTCGTTGCAATTGCGGGATCTGTTCGGCGGCCGCGTCGTATTCCGCCTGCGCCTGCAGCCATTCCAGCCGCGAGCTGTAGCCCACTTCGAACTGGCGCCGCGCCAGGTCGCGCGACTGTTCGCGCAGCCGCAGCGTCGCCTGCGCCAGTTCCAGCTGCGCATCCAGCCCGCGCAAGGTCAGGTAGCCGCTGGCGACATTGCTGGCCACCGACAGCGCCGCGGCGTCGCTGTTCGCTTCCTCGGCGCGCAGCGTTGCCGCCGCCGCTTCCGTGGCGTTGGCCAGGCGGCCCCAGACGTCGATCTCGTATGCCGCCTGGAATTCGGCCTGGTAGCCGTTGCCCACGTGCGGCTGGCCGTTGTACAGCAAGGTGCGCGAGCGCGCGGCGCCCGTGTCGAACGACAGCGTCGGCTCCTGTGCCGATTGGGTCGAACGCACGCGCGCACGGAAGTCCTCGATGCGGAAGCGGGCGACGCGCAGGTCGCCGTTGTTGGCCAGCGCCTGCGTCACCAGCGCCGTCAGCGCGGGATCGTTGAAGCCCTGCCACCACGCCTGGTCGACGGGGCGGCTGGCGACGTCCGCCAGCGGCGGCGCGCGCCAGCCCGCCGGCACCTGCAGTGTCGATGGCGGCGGCGGTGCCACCTTCGCGGCGCAACCGGCCAGCAGCAGCGCCGCCAGCAGCGATGGAACTGCCGCCCTCATGGCCGGCGTGCCGCGGGCGCGGGATTGGTGGCGGCGTCGTTCAGCTCCGCCGACGTGTCGATGCTGACGATGACGGACATGCCGGGCCGCAGCCGCGGCGCCAGCGGCTGGCCGGCGTCGATGCGGATGCGCACGGGAATGCGCTGGGCGATCTTGACGTAGTTGCCCGTCGCGTTATCGGCCGGCAGCACGGAGAACTCCGAGCCGGTCGCCGGCGAGATGCGCTCGACCTGCCCCGTCAGCACGGCGCCGTCCAGTGCATCCACCTTGAACGTGGCGCTCTGCCCCACGCGCACGCCGTTCATCTGCGTTTCCTTCAGGTTCGCGATGACCCACATCTGCTGCGGGACGAGGCCCATCAGCTGCGCGCCCGAGTTGACGAACGCGCCGCGCCGCACCGTGACCTGACCCAGCTGGCCGTCGGACGGCGCCATGATGCGCGTGTTGTCCAGGTCCACCTGCGCCGCCTTCAGTGCCGCCTGCGCATTGGCGACGGCCGCCTCCAGCGAGGCGCGATTGACGGTGACGGATTGCGACGACTGCCGCGAGATCTCCACGTTCGCCTGCGCCTGCGCGACGGCCGCCTGGGCCTGGGCACGGGCCGCGCGCTGGGCATCGCGTTCGCGCTGCGACAGCGAGCCGTCCTGCACCAGTTCCTCGACGCGGCGCAGGTCCGCGGCGGCGCGTTCGGCCTGCGCCCGCGCGTTGGTCAGCGCCGCTTCCTGCAGCGCGATGGTGGCGGCGGCGCTGCGGCGCGACTGCTCCCAGTTGGCCAGCGCGGCCTTCTGCGCCGCCAGCTGCGCCTGCGCCTGCTCGTAGCGCTGCTCGTAGATGCGGCGGTCGATCTCGACCAGCAGGTCGCCCTTGCGGACGAACTGGAAATCCTGCACGTGCACGTCCGTCACGTAGCCGGACAGCTGGGTGCCGATCACCGTGACCTGGCCGCGCACCAGCGCGTTCTCGGTCGAGACGATGGGGCTCGTAAACGGCGGCAGGCGCCACGCGTACAGCACGATCAGCACGCCGATCAGGGCCACCAGGGCGAAGCCGGCGCCGGCGACCCACTGCTGGCGGCGGTCCGGCTGTGCCGGCGTTGGTGCGGCCGGTGGGGCCGCGACGGGAGGAGGGGTATCGTTTGCGCTCATTGCGATCCGGAGTTATTGAGTGAGACTTTGGCCATGCCGGTTTCGGCGTTCTGCGCCGGCACGACGGGAACGTGGGCCGTGATGTGCTGCCACACATAATGCGCGATCATCCACACCAGCGTGCCGACGGCCACCAGGGAAATCAGCAGGAAGACATCGTTGTACGCCAGGATGTTGGCCTCGCGCGTGGCGGCCGCGCCCAGCGACGCGACGCCCTGGGCATTGCGCAGCGCCGGGTCCATCACCGTGCCGCCCAATGCCGCGCCGCTGCCCTGGATGCGCGCGGCCACCTGCGGGTCCAGCAACGTCAGGTGCTCGACCAGCTGGCTCGAATGGAATTTCTCGCGCATCACCTGCACGGTGCCGACGATGGCGGAGCCCAGCAGGCCGCCCAGGTTCTGCGTGATCGAGAACATCAGCGAAAAGCTGATCAGGTTTTTCGGCTGGGCGATGATGGCACCGAAGCCGGAAACGAACACGGGGCCGATGAAGAACGTGCCGGCGAACGCCAGCAGGAACTGGCTCAGGTACATCTGCGCCGGCCGCGTCACGTTCGTCGCATGCGAATCGAGCCACGCGCCGATGGCCATCAGCGCCAGCGAGAACATCAGCGAGACCTGGATGCGCGCCGGCGAAATCGTCAGCGCGCTGACGGCCATGCCGGCGATGCTGGCCACCAGCGTGACGGCCCACAGGTCGAACATCTGGTCGTTCTGCAGGCCCAGCGCGTTGAGGAAGCCGACGGTGCCCGTCGCTTCCGACTGTACGATGCGGATCAGCACGACGGACAGCGCCAGGCGCACCATGTTCGCCGTGGTCAGCCAGCGGATATTCAGTAGCGGGTTCTTGCGGTTATGTTCGATGGCGACAGCGGCCGTGACGAGGACGATCGAGCCGACCAGGCACCAGCCGATCCACGGCGCCTCGAACCACCAGACGGTGCGTCCCAGCGCCAGCGCGGCGCACAGCAGCGCGATACCAGGTGCGAACAGGCCGAACGTGACGAAGTCGAGTTTTTCAAATGCGCGGATACGGTCGCCCGGCGGGAGCTTCAGCAGCAGCACGCAGCCCAGCGACAGCAGCGCCAGGCCCAGTTCAAACGAATACAGGCCGCGCCATTCGGCGATCTCCAGCAGCTCGGTGGAGAACAGCCGCGCAATCGGCAGCGCCAGCTGGGAAAAGCCGATGCCCAGTACGACGCCCTTCAGGCGGTGCTTGGCCGGGAACCCCTGCAGCGTGTAGTACAGGCCCAGCGTCGTCAGCGCGGCGCCGGAGATGCCGCTGGCCAGCCGCACGGCAATCGCCGAGCCGAGACCGTGCACGAACAGGTGGGCCAGCGTGGCGAGCGCGTACAGCACGAGGAACAGTTCCGTGAACAGGCGCAGGCCGAACTGCTGGCGGAACTTCACCAGCAGCAGATTCATCGACACGTTACCCATCACGTAGGCGGCAGGCAGCCACTGGATCTCGGCCGCATACACGCCCAGCGAGCCCTGTGCATACGTCAGGTTGACGGTGACGAGCGCGTTGCCCAGTCCCCCCGTCAGCGCGACGATGAAGCCGACCAGCAGATAGGCGATGCGCCGCCGCGTCGAATGCAGCGGCGACGACGGTGAGCCCGGCAGCATCGGCTTTTCATGCGGCTTCCAGGTCTGCGGTGCATATACATCCATGCGATACCTGACTTGTTGTTTTTTTTGAGGATACCCCGATAACGTCGAGCATAGCACCGGGCCGCCCATTCAGGCGGCCCGGTTGAACTGCACACGAGCGGCGCGCCGTAAGGCAGAGCCGCCGCTACCTCGTGCGTTACACCATTGGCGGGTCGGTTTCGCGCTGGAACACGCGGTGGGCCGCCAGCACGTCCTTGAACGCTGCCAGCGCGGGCGTCAGGTCGTTCGGCTCCGCGCCGATGATGCCGGGGTCGGGCGTGCCGTCCGGCAGGTTCGATGGAATGTCGGCCTTGGCCAGCAGCTGCGCACCCGCGTCGACGACCATGATCGGTTTGCAGTGGCGATATTGCAGGCGCGTGAATTCCAGCGCATGGGCGTCTTTCGACAGCGCCTGTGCGGCCTGGTCGCCGGGCGGCACGATCATCGCGTCATAGATGACCGACGGTCCCGCTTCCAGCGTGATTTCCACGTCCAGCGTGCCGCCGTTGCAGCCGGCGATCTTGCCAAGCTTGCTGCTGACGATGCGCGGCACGGCGCCGTCGGCCAGCAGCGATGCGTAGATCGTGCGCGCCGCTTCGACGTCGCTGCCGTTGGCCACCAGGATGGCGACGCGGCGCGTGTGGATGCCCGTCTTGCCCGGCCGCGCGAACAGCGACAGCGCGGGCGACGGCGGATATTCCGGCAGCGGGCGCGTGGTGGCCAACGGCTGCGGCGGCGGTACGTCCATGCCCAGGCCGTCGGCCACCTCGGCGGCCAGCGTCGCATCGACATTGACCAGCATCGACAGCACGCGCTCGCGGATCGCCGGCACCGTCACGCGCGTCAGCTCGAAACGGAAGCCGCCGATGATGTGGTTCTTCTCGACCGGCGTCTGGCTCTGCCAGAACAGGCGCGCCTGCGAATAGTGGTCGGCGAACAGCGCCGGCTTGCCGCGCACCTTATCCTCCGTGATCGGCTGCGGGAAGCTGGTGAAGCCGGCCATCCGGCCGCCCTGGAACGGGCAGCCGCCCGCCAGCGAATTCGGTTCGTACGACACGCGGCCACGGTTGATCGTCTGGCGGTGCATGCCGTCGCGCTGGTTGTTGTGCACCTGGTTGACGGGCGCGTTGATCGGGATCTCGTGGAAGTTCGGCCCGCCCAGGCGGCTGATCTGCGTGTCCACGTACGAGTGGATACGGCCCTGCAGCAGCGGGTCGTTGGTGAAGTCGATGCCCGGCACGATGTGCGCCGTGCAGAACGCCACCTGCTCCGTCTCGGCGAAGAAGTTATCCGGATTGCGGTTCAGGACCATCTTGCCGATCGGCTGCAGCGGCACCAGTTCTTCCGGCACGATCTTGGTGGCATCCAGCACGTCGAACGGGAAGCCTTCGGCCTGTTCTTCCGTGAAGACCTGGATCGCCAGCTCGTATTCGGGGAACTCGCCCGCTTCGATCGCTTCCCACAGGTCGCGGCGATGGAAGTCGGGATCGGCGCCGCTGATCTTGACGGCTTCGTCCCAGACCAACGAGTGCGTGCCCTGCAGCGGCGTCCAGTGGAACTTGACGAACACGGAATCGCCCACCGCGTTCACCAGGCGGAACGTGTGCACGCCGAAGCCCTGCATCGTGCGGTAGCTGCGCGGGATCGCGCGGTCCGACATCGCCCACATCAGCATGTGCATCGATTCCGGCATCAGGGACGTGAAGTCCCAGAACGTGTCGTGCGCGCTGGCCGCCTGCGGCATCGCGTTGTGCGGCTCCGGCTTGACGGCGTGGACGAGGTCCGGGAACTTCATCGCATCCTGGATGAAGAAGACGGGGATGTTGTTGCCGACCAGGTCCCAGTTGCCTTCATCCGTATAGAACTTGACGGCGAAACCGCGCACGTCGCGCGCGGTGTCGGTCGAGCCGCGCTCGCCGGCCACCGTCGAGAAACGCACGAACACGGGCGTCTTCTTGCCGGGGGCGGAGAAGATGTTCGCGCGGGTCAGCGCGGAGAGGTCCTGGTAACTCTCAAAGTAGCCGTGTGCCGCCGAGCCGCGCGCATGCACCACGCGCTCGGGAATGCGCTCATGGTCGAAGTGCGTGATCTTCTCGCGCAGGATGAAGTCTTCCATCAAGGTCGGCCCGCGCAGGCCGGCACGCAGCGAATTCTGGTTGTCCGCGATGGGCACGCCCTGGTTCGTCGTCATCACGCGCTCGGAGGAATCGGCGCGCACGCGGTCGAGCGGCGCATTGGTGTTGTTGACGCCGATCGGCGGCTGGCCCGATCCCGTCTTTGGCGAAGCGATGTTCTCGACGGCTGTGCTGGCGGTTGCCAGGTCGGACGTCGGCTTGGCCGTCTGGCCCGGCTGCGGATCGCGCGCGGCGTCGCCGTATTCGCCCGGCTTGTTGACGTTGTAGTCGATCTGGTCGGCCAGATCCATGCCGGCCGCCTGTTTCTCCAGCAGTACGTCGCCCTGCGGGTTGCTATTGCCCAGCGAGTCGGGCGGAGCGGAGTTGGACGGGCCCGCGACAGTACTCAGGATGGAACCGGCGCCATCGACGCCGGGATTGCTGTTCTTGGTGGACATGAGATCTCGTATGGAGTGAACATCGGAAAGCGGACATGCCGATGCCCGGCCACGCTCGAAAGAGCGGTGGCCGGGCACGGCACTACGACACGCGCCCGCAGGCGCATGGCGCGATCAGTGGCGACGCGAACCCAGCAGCTTCGACACGGCATAGCCGGCGGCCATCGCGACCAGCACGGAAACGCCCGGGCTGTTGCGCACATAGCTGCGGCCCGTTTCGGCCAGGCGCTGGTAGGCCACGTTCAGGTCGGTGGCCTTCTGGCCCAGCGTGTCGGACAGCGAGTTGACGTTGTCCGAAACCTGGTCGACGGTGTCGTGCGCCTTGGCGACAACGCGGTCGGCGGCGGCCGGCACTTTCTCGGCCAGCTTGTCGACAGTGTTGTGCACCGAGGCGGCAGCCTTCTCGGCCTTGTCGGCCGCCGGCTTGACCTGCTCGGCCACTTTGTCCACGGTGGAGTGGACGGCGGCGGCGGCCTTGTCGGCCGTTGGCTTGGCCTGGTCGGCCAGCTTGTCGATCTTGTCGTGCGCGTCGTTGCGGGTGGTGTTGCCGATCGGCGTTACAGAGCCGGTTGCGGTAGTGGTCTTGTCCAGGTTGTTGTCCATGATCGGTATCCTTTATCTGCGTTGGTCAATTCGAGCTTGCAGGATCAACGATAGGCGCATTGACAATGTGTCACCGTGCGGGAACTAACAAAGTGGCAGCACAGTTGGGCGCGCCGTGGCCGCAGGCTGGCGCATACTGTTGTCGTCACAGGAGGATTCCATGCTGCCCATCCAGCCCATCGGCGAGCGCACCGCCATCACCCCGGTATACGGCACTGCCGCCACCAACACCATCGACGCGCCCATGCCGCCTGGCGTCGCCGTCGACGTCACACCCCACGGCCAGTTGCTGGGCACCCTGGCGCTGGCCCAGCGGCGCTTCGGCGACCTCGCCAGCGGCGACGGCACCGATCCGAACGATATCGCCCAGCTGGGCCTCGCCGCCGGAGAGCTGGCCGAGGCCTTCAACCTGGGGCGCAACCTGCCGTTGCCGGGCCAGGCCACCCTGCCCGACCAGCTGACGGACGCGCTGGCAGGCCAGCAGCGGGCCCTGGCGGGAGCGGGCATCGACATCACTCCCGACGGGCGCCTGAACGTGGACAGCCGCCGCCTGCTGGCCGCCTATGAGCGCGACCGGCAAGGCACGCTGAAGGCGCTGGAAGAAGCGGCGCGACGTTTTGCCGACGCAGGCACCGTGCAGGAAGCGCAACAGCAGAATGTGGCGGCTCAGCAGGATGTGCTGGAACAGCTGCAGCTGGCGGCGCAGCAGCAGGTGCTGCGCCAGCAGCGGCTTGGCGAACCGGAAGAAGCGGAGCCCCCGAAGCCGGTTGCCCCGGAACGTCAGGTGCCTGCCGCTGCCGAGGAGCGGCAGGCCGCGCCGGAGTCGCCGGAGCCGACGCAGCCGACATTGGAGGAACGCGCGGTGGCGGCCAGGCTCGCGGCGCAGGCGGCGCAGCGCCGCGTGCAGGAACTCGCGGCGGAACGCCAGGCAATCGAGGCGGCGGAGCAGGCGCGCAGGCAGCAGGAAGCACGTGTGGAGGCAGACAACGTCGAGGCGCAGCGGCTGGCGGATGAGCAGTTGGCGGACCAGCAGCTGGCGGACCAGCGACTGGCCACCCAGCGGCTGGCGGACCAGCAAGCCACGGAGACGTTTGCCGCGACGCGGCAGATGGACCTGACGCAGGAGGCGCGCCAGGCGGCGAGGCGCCTGGACGTTGCGCGCGACATGGTGGCCGCGCAGGCAGCGGCGCAGGACGATATCGCCACGCAGGACCAGCGCCTGGCCGAAGCCCGCGCCGCCGCGCTGCGCCAGCTGACGAGCAGTACGCAGGAGGACGAAGCCGCCCAGGCGCTGGCGGACCGGCTGGCACGCGAGCGGGACGCAGCGGCGCAGGCGGCACAGGCCGACGATGCGCAGCGTTTGCAGGCGCGCCTGGATGCGGCGCGGCGCGAGGCGATCAGGCCAACGTCGCCGGCAGCGGATGAAGAAGTGCGTGCGGAGCGTTTCGCGACCCGCAGCCCGGCCGACGCGTTTGACGTCGCCACGCTGGCGGGACCGGATGATGTGCTGGACGATGCCGTCGCGCCAGGCAGCGCGGCGCGGGAAAGCGCCGCCACCACGGCCGGCCTGCCTCCCCCGCCCAACGCTGCCGATCCGGCCATGGCCGCCGCCATTGCCGCACAGCGGCTGGCCGGCGGCATCCCCGGCGGGGCACAAGGCAGCGCGCCAGCGCCGCCACCGCGCACCCAGCAGGTGCCGCCCGTCGCGGCGGTCACCAGCGTCACCGCCGCCGAAGGCAGCCGCACGAAGCCGCGCGGCGGCACCTGACGGCATTTTCGACTTGCCTGAAGCGCAAGATCGTGGATAATCCCGACGGTCAACAATAACAACGGGAGACGCGATGAAACACAAGCAACTGGCAGCCGCGATGGCGCTGGCCGGCCTGACGGCCGCAGTGACGATGGATGCGGCGGCGCAGGAGACGGTTGTCCGGATCGGCCACAGCGGCCCCTTGTCCGGCGCCCAGGCGTTTTCCGGCAAGGACAACGAAAACGGCGCCCGTCTCGCCATCGAGGAGCTGAACGCGAAAGGCGTCACCGTCGGCGGCAAGAAACTCAAATTCGAGCTGGTATCCGAGGATGACCAGGGCGACCCGAAAGCCGGCGTGTCCGTCGCCCAGAAGTTGGCGGACGGCGGCGTCAAATATGTCGTCGGCCCGTACAACTCGGGCGTCGCCATTCCCGCCGCGCGCGTCTACAGCAATGCCGGCGTGGTCGTGGCCAGCGTTGCCTCGAATCCGAAACTGACGCAGCAGGGTTATAAAAACCTGTTCCGCGTGAACGCCAGCGATACGCAACTGGGCTCGAAGATGGCGCTGTATGCGGCGAAAGAACTGAAGCTGAAGAACGTGGCCGTCATCGACGACCGCACCGCGTTCGGCCAGGGCCTGGCCGAGGAATTCAAGAAGCAGGCGCGCGCCTCCGGCATGACGGTCGCGGGCCACGAATACACGACCGACAAATCCGTCGACTTCACCGCCATCCTGACGCGCCTGAAGTCGAAAAAGGTCGAAGCCATCTTCTTCGGCGGCTACGCGCCGCAGGGCGGCCCGATGGCGCGCCAGATCCGGCAACTGGGCCTGAACGCCAAGCTGCTGGGCGGCGACACGATCTGCACGGCGGAGATGGGCAAGCTCGGTGGCGACGCCGTCGGCGCGAACGTCCTGTGCTCGCAGGGTGGCGCGCTGCTGGACAAGGCCGCCAGCGGCCCGGCGTTCAAGGCGAAGTTCAGGAAGCGCTTCAATGCCGACCCGGACGTCTACGCCGCCTCGTACTACGACGCGGCCAATATGTTCGTCCAGGCCATGCAGCAGACAAACAGCATCGAGGCCGCCAAGGTCGGCGCGGCGATTGCCGCCGGCAGCTACCAGGGCGTGGCCGGCACGTATGCGTTCGATGCGAAAGGGGACATGAAATCGTCGCCGGTGACGATCTTCACGTTCAAGGGCGGGCAGCCGGTGGCCCTTACCAGCTTCTGATGGCGGCGCGATGAAGCGGCAGGTACTCGCGGTCACCCGGGATGGTTTCAAGGTACTGGGTGGCGCATGGCTGACCGCAGTTGTCATGGCCGTGCTGCTGACGTGGCAGTGGAACCTGTCCGCAACCGACCCCGCGCCCCTCGGCTGGATCGCGGCCACTGCTGCCATTGCCGCACTGCCGGTGTCGCTACTGGTGCTCGTGCTGTATGCGTTCTTTCGTGTCCGCTTCCAGCCTGCGTGCCGGCCCTGGCACGCGATCGGTGCGCTGGCTGCCAGCATGCTGCTGTTCCGGCTGACGAGCGACATGTACACGCAAGGCGGCGCCGGCGGCAGTACCTTTATCCTCTGGGTGATGGCTGCTCACTGGCTGCTGCTGTATCTGGCGTGCCTGGGTGTGTTGCACGTGGCGCTGAAACGGTCGGGCCACGCCGCGTAGAAGTCTTCAACAGTTGCACCGATAGTAAAACGACGCGCTTGTCCGCAGCGCGTGCGGCGGACCATTGCATCAAAAAGTCGCTGATGCGAAGCTGCGGATCGAGCCGCAATCGCGGGCCCGCGCTGCGATTGCGGTACAAGCTTGCAGCGCGCGGGGCGTATCAGGCCGCGGCGCGGCGCTCGGGCAGCGCCGCGCTGTCGCGGCCGAAGAACTCGACGGACTTGACGTTATTGCGGCCGCTGCCCTTGGCCGCGTACAGCAGGCGGTCGGCCGTATCGACCAGCAGCTCCTGGGCAAAGCGCTGCTCGACCAGCGCGAAGTCGACGGCGGTGACGCCGAAGCTCGCCGTCACGCGGACCACCGTGTCCGGCGCCACTTCGGTGCCGGAGCTGAGCAGCGCCGTGCGCATGCGCTCGGCCAGTTGCACGGCACCCGTCAGGTCCGTTTCCGGCAGCACGATGAGGAACTCCTCGCCGCCGTAGCGGATCACGCTGTCCACGCTTTCCCGCGTCATGGAACGCAGCAGGTTGGCGAACGTGATCAGCACCGCATCGCCGGCCGGGTGGCCGTAGGTGTCGTTCACCGACTTGAAGTGGTCGATGTCGCAGATGACGACGGCCAGGCTCAGTTTGAAGCGGCGCGAGCGCGACAGCTCCATGTTCAGCAGCTCCTGCTGCAGGTAGCGGCGGTTGTGGCAGCCCGTCAGCGGGTCGCGCTCCGACAGGTTCTTCAGGAACGACTGCATGCGGAATTCCTCGCGCCGGATCAGCGCGTAGCGATGCGCGGCCATGCAGCCGAAACCGTTCGACAGGATCAGCAGCATGATCATCGTCAGCTGCTCCGTCCCCGTCAGCCGGCCCTGGTACATGACGATTCCGACGAACACGCACGTCGCGATCACGCCGATCGGCACCGCATAGGCGACGCGGTTCGGGATATAGATATACACGACGAGCGCCATGATGGACATCGCCATCGCATGCCACGGCGTCTCGGTGGGCCGGAAGATCACCACCAGCATGAACGCGGCCATGCCGATGATCTCGGTGACGCTGGCCCCGATCCAGATGCGACGCACGGAATGGGGGTACCAGTACGTCATCAGGCAGCTGATCAACGCACTGATGGCGACGGCGACGCGACCCAGGAACAGGGTCAGCGCGTCGTTGCCCGGGCCCAGCGCCATGATGTCGGTGATGGCGAAGGCGACATAGAACGTGGCGCAGAACAGCAGCGCCAGACGCACTTGGGCTTGGGTTCGCGGCAACTGGTGGCGGTTGAAGTGAGACTCGATCGTACGATCCGAGAACTCGGCGCGCAAC
>Ga0265797_10005573_pt1 | contig 18314 bp, 21 predicted proteins | sample P2T30metagenome_FD_192433 | JGI IMG/M metagenome (GOLD analysis project Ga0265797, IMG submission 192433) | Plant litter microbial communities from East Loma Ridge, Irvine, California - P2 T30 | ecosystem: Environmental > Terrestrial > Plant litter > Unclassified | place: USA: California... | reverse complement strand
CGCTCTGGCAATCAGTTGGACGACGGAGTTGCACCCCCTCGACATACTTTCTGATGCCGGACGACGTTGTCACCTCGCGTGAAGCTTTTACCGCAGTGCTCGCATAAGACTCTGATGCCTGCGTGTACCGAGTTCCAGTGCTTGGTCATGTCCTTGGGGTAGCGGAAGCCTTTGGGGCAGTCCGGGCACTTGTGGCGGCTCTTCTTTATGGGGTCGTGTGTTTCCTTATGGCGTCTAGTCCATGGTCAGTTACACCACAGTCGTTCAATTCAGACACTTGTGGAACACATACCTTAGGCTGTCCCTGCCAGAGCATTTCTTTTGGCAGTGTTGACAAACATAGCTAGCGATCGACCCAGCGCTGAAAGACTGTTCAGAAGCAGTCGGCCCGTTTGAATCCGGTGGAGGCGGGTTGGCTCCCAAGTAGTCTGCAAAGTTGCTCTGGACTTGGTTGTTGCCAGCTTGAGAGCGCGGTCTTCCGCTAACACGGGGCTTCTTGGTGGGATTGCCCTCCGAAGGGGTTGTGGCCGACAGGTTCTGGTAAGGTTTCTTGCTTTCATCCGAACATTGGGTCTGTTGCTGTGTAGATGGAGCGCTTAGTTCTGAGCTGCGCTGTGTGCCGAGATCAGGGCGCGGGGTCATTGGCAACCCATTAGAAGCAGCTCCAGCCTCGGAGATGTGGACAAAGGAGCCTGCAGACGTTGACTGGTCGGCCGCGGCGAGATCCTGGCCTAGCCCAGGCTGGCTAGAATACATCTTAGCAAACCATGTACACCAAGGGTACGATCTTGAGTCACTTACCTGAGTCCGATATCTTGATTCACGAAAGACCGCCATGTCTCATAAGACGGTAGGGGGCCGCGTCGACGTCTAAGTCGAGAGGGCGGTGGCATTTCACGTTGATCCTGGGAGGCCATGAAGTACTCATCATCGTTCTGGCCACCATATCCCTGACCTGTTGCGCGATCACCAAGGCCGATGCTAGCGGAGTACTGGCGATCAAAATATCCCACATGATTGACGGCGCGATGGCCATATTCTGTGTTAGTGTGCGCATAGCCATACGTCGTCTGACCGAACTCCGGCTGACCGTAAGGATAGCGTGGCCGCGGTGGTCGAGCCGGAGTGACATACACCTGAGGTGGTGTGTTAAAGGCATTCCTTTCGCGCAAGGGCTCAGGCGTCTCCGGGTATTCGACTTCTTGCGATGAATCGACGAGATCAAAATGGGCTGCGGTCTGGTCACCAATGTCCAAAGGTGCTCCTAAGTCTGTGCTCGTGGAATCGGGTTGTCTTGAAGGCCCAAACGTCGCCATCCCGTGATCAAGTCCGGCATCAGGTGTGGAGTGCGCTCCGACGTTGTGTTGATGTACCGCCGGTTCCGGCATGCCATAGTTTTGGCGCACAAATTCATCAACTTGAGCCTGGGTTTGAGCCTCGCTCTGTTGATAGTCATTTGACAATTCGAGGAGGGTGTCGATCACGTGGTCGAGGCTCGTGTATCCATCCCTGATGTTGCGCGGCGGGGCCGGGGAGTGCCGACCAATGTAGTTGTATGGTTGGGAATCTACAGGAGCGATGGGTGTTGCTGTGAGCTGTCCATGGTCTAGTTGGTTGACCGCCTCATCCAGTTCCCGATTGAAGGAGTAGTGAGAATCGGTGCGAGGAGGATGTCCTTGAGGGTCGAGGGAGCCTGGAGTGTTGGATGATGCCGGCGCCCCGCTTTCATCAGAGGCGCCTTGAGGTTCGATGTTTGTAGAATAGCCGTTCTGTGGGCAGTTAGTGACGGCTAGGTGAAGTGACAGTCGCAACCATGTATACCAACTTCTCTGCCTTTCTGTTGATCTAGCACGCTGCGATCGATACTGCCATCCTCTTGGTCGTGTCCAGGATCTGCCATCGACCCAAAGGATGTACGAATGTATGCAGATGCTTCAAGATATGATCATGGTTCTCCGGCGACCTATAGGCGACGGCGGTGATGGAAGGTGATGGATGTTGTAGGCTCGATCGGATAGCGCACTCAGTATGAACGTTGATGTTGCGGAGGTGGGTGTGGGAGTCAAGTAAGATGGGAATTGGAGCTTGCGAAGCTAAGGGGAGGATTCCGGCGGCCGCCCTGCTCTGCAGCAGCGCCAGGGCGACATTGGATTTCACCATGCAGGGTTCGTCTGAGTCGCGATCTCATGGTAAAGGTAGTAAGTGCAATGCAAGTGTAGAGAATCGAAAGAAAACAGAGCTGGAGGGAGGTGAGCGAACAATGCTTATCTTCAAGAGTCGTCACCTGAACGCCGCTCATGCTATATAAGCGAGGCTGCATAAACGCCATCTACCATCGAGCGCTTAGCGACCGGGCTGATGTGTCTTCGAACCTCATCCTGTTGAACAAAAAGACAACTTGGAAACTCAGACCAGAATATCGCACTCACCTTGGACCCAGGATCTGAATCGTGGTCTCAATATCCGGTTTGGTCGTCGCTGGCATTCGCGTACTTGAAGTCGACACTACACGAAGCGCCGATAATTAGATCTCGGGTAGTTTCTCCAGTGGGCTCGGTGTACTGAAGACTCCAAGAGATGGTCAAGATGCCAGGATATGTCGTTACTTGGACGCCGACGGGAACGACAGTGTCCTGGAACTCCACGATGCCGACAACCAAGTGGTCTTCCAGCGAGCGTCGGCACATCGCATCCGAATCCTGGTCTTGCGGACGGAGCGCTCCGGCGCACAACCCGAACGAGCGAAATCTTTGCCCTTAAGATCGTCGGCATACCAAGCTAGGCCAACGAATTTGCCATCAGACATGCTGGAAAGTTTGCTCAGCTGAAAAAGAAGCGGGTAGTACAACGAGCCTTGAGCAAGTCACCTAGTCACGCAAGCCCGCGAGGAACTGCGGCACATGTCTGCGGAGACGGTGATCGTTATGGGCTGCGGCGAAGAGGGTGCCGTGGTAGAATTGCAAGACTCGCGTGGGCGAATGTCAAAATGATTCATGGCTCCGACGAAAGTCAGAGCAAGAGGAGTCCTGCGGTACTCTTATTTGGAGTGCGGTGTCCCTTGTTGTAGCCGTCATTGATACCTACATGTCGGCATGCAGGCGAAGCGCACATTGGCGTGCTGCACGATATCGACAGCTTGGCTCCGCACTGTGTTATGAAGGAACAAATGGTCGTGATGATGCGATACCGATGGAGGTGATGTTGAGTGCAAAAATGATAAGTGAGGTCGTGAGAAGAAGAAAGGCCGTGACGATCCGGGCACGTGGCAATTGTCTTTAAACTAGCCAACCTAACGGCGGCGGCCCACGAGGCAACACGCGGATGTCACCAACACTCCAGTCATCAGTCATCACAATACCTGGCACCTATCATCTCACTGATCTCACTCGTCAGATGATAAGGCGTCCCAGGTGGATACCGACTGCATGAGAAGGATGAGACGACTTCTTACGCGTCGTCGGCTTTACGTCTGCCTGCAGCACGACAGACAGCCCATCGAGGGAAGAAGGCAACAGCTCGCTTGTGACACTGTCATGGAGGGATGGCCAAGGTGCAGTTTGAATCGAACGAGGCGAGTGCCAGCAAGGTTGGACGCACATGTGCAGCTGCCCGGCGCCGGCGCCGGAAATGAAAGGTTTTTGCGCCACGACAGACGGTCAACCACCTGTTTTTCGGAGCCCGACATGTGCATATGTCCCCGAAAACCTCTATGGAAGAATGATGACTGTAGATCATGCTCTGAACTCTGTTGTCCAAGAACAAGGAATTCTCGTAAGTATTGCCACCTTGAATTTTTGGAAATAAAACAGGCAGCAATCTCTGGACATCATGCATTCAAACCGCGTAGAAGAGTCATCGTGAACTCCGGCTTCTTGAAGTCATCAATACCTTTATTTCATCGCATTCGCTAAACAACTGCCGATTAACAACCCATGTCCTGAATCCTTACCCTTCATAACGAGCCCCAAGCCTCACGTTTCATACATATGTACTCAACCCCAAACGTCGACCACACTCAATCGAGCCCAAGCCCGATTACCACGCTCATCCGAGTTGGAGCCCGATCAACAATCTACCACGTGAGTCACTATATGTATACCCAACAACGTCAATGATTGCCACATGAACGACATGACTATGCCCCATGGTAGCTGATGAAATCACGCTGTAAGTAGAGTCATAGCACCGTATGCAGACCGTAAAGTACCCATAGGCCACAGCAGCCCACCAAGACTTCCAGAAAGTGGGATGGTTCACAGGGCAGCCACGGAAGCCGATTGGGGCGCACCAAGGCAAGCAGGGAAGAGCTTTTGCACGAACGAATTAGATCAGTCGTAGGGTCTGGCAGGGCTGCCATGCGTTTTTGCTAGGGCGGAGTAGTGGTGGAACACTTGGTGTTTTCTTCTTTCTTGTAGAATCGAAACGTAAGTATATGCTCAGTATCCGCGCTAGTAGATCTTTTCTTTCTCTCCCATGTTCAGTCTATACCTATGTGCCGAAGTGGCTGTACTTTTTGTTCGACACCTCCGGCGAGGCCCGGGTGTTTTCGCTTTTTCCATTCTTTGGCGAAGATGTTATGAGTACAATGAGATAGACGCTGGTGTGGTGAGAACAATCTGTGAAGAAGGGAATTTTACAGGAGTTGAGAGCTCTTGCAAGAAACGACATGACATGCACGGAAGAAACAGCATGGGTCAGGAGCAGGCTGACCACATATCTTGAGAAGAAGGGAAGTAGAGGTAACGAGACATGAAGGCGGGACGAGGGTTCGCTCAGCGGAGGAAAGAGTCAACATCGCTGACCGTCGAGATAGTATCGTCTGCCGACGTCATGGTAGAAGATGTCGGCAAAGATGGCAAGGCTCTTGGGTACGGTGGGTGCAAGAGTTGATCGACTTGGTTGGAGGTCTCTGGGTTTACCCTGGCTTTCCGAGCAGCAGGTCTGATGCTGCTGCCTGATGGGAGACGACGCCGGGTCGATGCTCTCGGATTCGCGCGTGATGATGGGTGACTTCGCTGACGAGAGACAGTGGATGACGAAGATGGGGCATCGATCCCAGGCGTGGTGTGACCCTCATCCCTTAGGTGGCGTTGCAGGCCATCCTTCCTGGCGTACGCCTTATCGCAGTCTGTACAGGTGTGCTTCTTGACTTCGTCGTGTACAGACTCGACATGACGTGTGACCTTGCTTGGGTACGGAAAGCCCATCCCACATTGCGGGCAGATAAACTTGCGCTTCCACGATGGGTCATGGATGCGAACATGGTGACTGGGAGTTATTAGTCTTGGGTCCGCTCCGTAAGTATTGATTTGAGACATACTCCAGACCATGCTTGTTACTGCTCTCATGTCCGCAGTGTTCGCATACGAATCTCAAGTCGGCTGCTTGACCGTGGCTTGCGACGGCAGCCTGGATGTCTTCCATGAGGTCACGGAGGCCCTGCTGCCTATCGTCCACGTTGCCATGGACGTATGGGCTGGTCTCGTCTGGGAATAGATTGGTGGTATGCGGAACTTCTTCTTGAGCACCAGCAAGTCGAGGATCCAGTCCTGGACTTGTTTGTGCTACAACACGCCGTTTCTTGCTTGCGACACTCATGGGCGTACTCGGCGCAATCGACCTGCCAAGCCCCGAGTCATCTCCTCCGTGGTCGACCGATGGGCGGCTGTTACGTTCACTCCCGGTCGTGCTCTGACTCGGCAAGAAGGTCGGTACGACTCCGAGCTCAGGGCGATGGCCATGTCCCTGAGCGACGTCGACGTCTACACTGCCAGAGAAACCGGATGTTGACGACTCTAACTCCGACTCGGGCACCAACGTCGGATATGGAAAGTCATTGTCATAGTCGACAGCGGCCGGTGAAGGGTAGTTGTACCGAGGTTGGAAGGCTTCCTCGAAGAAGCCTTGGCCCACATCTTCATCGCTCAGCGATGTTAGCGGGCCAGCGACAACTGCCTGGAATTGGTCAGCAAAGGCACGTTGACATTTGAAGTACCCCCAGCTCGAAGCTGACTGACATGTTGCCTTACCCCTTCATTCGCATGTTCGAAGACGCTGCCTGTCTGAACCAGCTCCGAGTCATAGTCACGGGAAGCGCGATGCGTGTAAGCGCCGTACATGGCGGCCACCAACCAGATGCACAGGCAGGTAATTCGTGCTGAGAACAACAACAACCGCATGTAGGCGCCCTCTTACCCGTCTGTTTCTTGCTATTGCTAAGCGTTGTGAAGGATGACAGGAGCGTGCAATGTAGTTCTGTAAGAAAGTCGAGGAAGAAACAGCACCGCGACACCTAGCTTGGTGAGATCACGAGGAGTTCGAGGGAGCCCCCAATGCACATGGCACAGCCTGCATTGGCTGAAGGGGGCTTTGCGATTCTTGCATCATCGCGCAATATACGTGGTTTGAAAGACTCGTATCGCGGATGCAAAGAAAACAACATGAGGTTGAAGTCGATCTTGTAGAAAGTCATCGCCCTTCTGATGGCGTACAAACAGATCTGGGAAGACCCATTGCCCGTTATGTCGGGTTGTGCAAGGATGCATCTACTATCCTCGGTTTGCGCATATGCATCGGAGGCTTGTCATGCCGAATCCAATAAGGAGCCTTGGTTGACAAGACGGCCATCCCCTGGCTCTGTTATTACACTCTCAGATATCGTGTCGCCATTCGTCGTCGTTTTCTTTGTTGCGAGGTGCGCCACGAATGCTTTACTCGATTGCGTCTGTTTCGTGGAAAAGAGTAAGGCAAGAGATGTGCTGAGACATGTTTGGAGTGGGGAGAGTTCGTAAAAGAAGATGGGTGGAAGGAGGAACGAAGAAGTGGTGATGATTGAAATAGAAGTGAAGTTGTCAAGATCGGTCTGGTTCGCGTACAGGCTCGAGCGCTGGCATTCAAGTAATTATCTTGGTATCCTGATGGTTGAAGCCTAATTTGAAGGCAGATTGAGGGTTAGAGTTGGGGTTGGAGCATGTACAATAGAATATCGTTCTCAGTTGAGCGACCACCATGACCTCGTTGCATCATGGGTAGTTACGTACATGTATTGCAGGTGCCTAATCTTCACAACTAATTCATGACCGGCCTGTTTGTCAACTAGGAATTCTTTCGACTATGGCGAGTTGTGCTCCGTACTTGAGGAGTGATTGACTCGGCTTCACAATGCCCAGTGTCGATGTGACGGCGACATCCTGATCGGACTCAAACCATCCAGATCACCTCGTTCGGCCTGACGTTGAAAGCATCCCACATGAAGTCGTTTACCTATTGTTTCGTAGACTCTAAGTTCTAGTCCTTGGACGGCAACTTTCATGCAGCCAACGTCACGGGAAGTGCGACCTTCAAGCTCAGGCTCGCCCTCGTCTTGAGTTTCGCCCTTATCTCGAAGTTTTAGCAGACTCTTCAGACCGTCGAGGACCGACCGCATACATTCCGCGTCGACGTGGATATAGTACTCGTAGTTGGGATTTTCACGATAAACATCGTGGATTTTGTTTTGATAGTCGGCAGACGTTGGAAACCGAAGCCACATCGAAGTACATACTCGAAGTTCAGAATTGGGTGCCTACGTTCTGTAGTTCACGGGATGGGCATCTCAATCCTCTAATATCTGGTCTATCTACATGCTGTTTCCTCGCTCATTGACGGGGGTCCGATCTTCAGGATTCATCAGGAGTCGGGAATGTGGCATGGATTCGAATCCCTCATTATGGATCCTATGCTCTTGCGACGTCACAGCTGTGTTTTCGAACAGTTTGAGGTATGGCGCCACGTAAGCCCGAGACTACTAGAAAGAGTCTGTACATATCTCACTGGTGCTAGCCTGTTTATACTATGTCAAAGGTGCCAAAACTACCACTTGATCATGCCATAAGTCTCTCGATGTCTTGTAAGATAGTTCTCTCTGGCGTACAAAGGATTTCGAGATACCATTGTTGCTGATACTACTACTAAGATTTGCAGTATACTTCCACTACTTCTTCGGGAGACTTCTCAGCTTGCAAGGGTGGGTGGGTAGGTGGCTTGCAGAGAGGCGTCGAGCCACCACTATAGATGAGGATTGACTTGTTTCCAATGGCGTAGGCACGATGACATGGGTGCCGTTGAGAAGACACGCCGTGAGACACGCCTACGTACTTCATGTCTAACATGCCTCCGCCGTCGCCAGGCCACCGGGCTCTGTATTTCGATCGTTGATAGTCTTCGGCATTCACGGTGCTAAGTGAATCGCATCCAAAGACCCCTCGGCGACTAATCGCTGCTAGACTCCTCGCTGTCCACACGCGCGGCCAGTCAAGCCTTCGGAGTGAAAGCCGTTCTCGGTCTTGTCATGTCGTCTAGCCCTAATCGCGGGCTATCATTCATGCTTTTTCGCAAGTCGCAACGTGTTTTGCCGCGAGTCCATCTATCTTGTCCACGTTTTGCGACCGCGTAACGCAAGCGACTGCGACGCCCCAGCCCTTATCTAGAGCGTACAGTGGAAGGCGAGTTTCGTGGCTGCATATCGGATATGCATACCAAGCTCAAGACATGAGCTCGTCATGGTCTCAGCAGCACGGCCTTGGGGGCGGCAGTGTGATTAGCCGGGGGTTGATGTTGATTAGGATTATTCGCCTCGAGCCGCGCGCCACGGGCTTGGCCAGAGATTGATTGATTCTCCTTTGCAAGGGGCAGCGTAAGTGGATTGTGGAGATGGCCCGCTAGGAGCACTCTATCCCAGCACATGGCAATCCCCATCCATTGCACTGTCGATCGGGAGAGGGAAGAAGAGGAGAGAGTTATCTCTTGAACTATACCCTCTTCCTCCTCCGACAACAACGCCCTTCGCTGACATCTGGCCTGCATTCAACACACCACTCGCTATACCACACTTCCACACCTACCCGTCTCTCGCTCTTACCAACTCGACTGCCTCCTATCGCCCAGACTATCGCCCCTCGCACTTTCTCCGCAACCGACTCCTGTGAAGAAAGCCTATTTGTGCGCCGACCGCCATCTTCACCGTCTGGTCTCTTGGAGCAAACAATCTCTCCCATTCAAGATACACCGCAGCCCCGAATCAACACATTTCTTCACCCACAACCACAATCGCAATGGCTTTCCAACCCTACACCCCGAAGCCAATCACCGACATCTTCACCAATGACACCGACATCAACCGCAGAGAATGCCGTCGTGTAGTCCCCATGCGCGTCCTCGCTCTGGGCCTGGGTCGCACTGGCACAGCTTGTAAGTACATGTAGCCCGTAGCATTTCAAACGGCGCATATGCACAATGTGAATGAACACGCCCTAACACGTCCACCCAGCCCTCCGCACCGCCCTTCAAGAGCTTGGCTTCGACGACTGCTACCACATGATGTCTGCCTCGGTTGAGAACCCTCCCGACTGCCTCATGTGGTCCGATGCGCTGGCTTCCAAATACGACGGAAAGGGAACCTTTGGCCGTGAACAGTGGGACCAGCTTCTCGGCCACTGCCAGGCCGTGTGCGACTGGCCCGCGGTCGCATTCGCAAAAGAGTTGATCGAGGCATACCCCGACGCCAAAGTGCTCATCACAACCAGAGACATCGACAGCTGGCACGCAAGCACCATGAAGACTGTACACTGGCGTGCCACCGACCAGGAGCTGAAGACCGTCGGCAAGTTCGACTGGGCCGCCGGCATGTACCAGCCAATGCTTAGCAGTATGTTGAACAATTCCTCCTGGCAATGTTCTTGACTGAGATGCCGTTTTTCTAACGTGTACGCAGAATTCTGGACCGAGTTCTGGGAAGGCGACTTTGAGAAGAACGGCAAGCGCCGCTTCAACGAATACTACGACGAAATCCGCTCCATGGTGCCCGCCGAGAACTTGCTGGAGTACAAGATGGGCGAGGGCTGGAAGCCGCTGTGTGACTTCCTCGAGGTCCCCGTGCCTGAAGGCCGTAAATTCCCTCGCACCAACGACACCGACGGCTTCGTCGACCGCTGCAGGAGACGTAACCGCATGCAAATGCTGAATGTAGCTCTCCGCGCTGCTGTCGTCGGTGGCAGTCTTGCCGCGGTTGTCTTCGGCGCTGGCTTGACTGTAAGGAGGTTCTTTGGCCGTAGGTCATAGGCCTTGCGAGTGACTGCTAAGTCTCGTGCATTGGAAAGGTGTTGGTTGGTTTGCCATTTTTATTATTCCGGAAACTCGTTGGGCGTGGCAGTGGCGTTATTTTGAAAGGTTTCACGGATTTCTCACTGGGATGGCAGCACGAGAGCGCCAAACCCGATTCTTTGTTTGTTTTCTACCAGGCGTTTACCGAAGAGATGGGAACATCCCACAGATTGTCCTGGAGCATTGCACAGGCGCGACAAGAGTATCAAAAGCAAAGTTACTAATCACCTACTACTATCATGAGTCGCCCTCTTGTCTTGCACGTCTTCAAATGCATTTATGCAGGTACCTTACATCTCTCAGGCGTTCCTCTTTCTCATGCTGAGGAACTGGTCTACTACGTAGGTCAGGATTCTCAAGTGCTTACGACCGGACCTGCATATATGAGGTACAGTGGTACCTTAAGAATCTCACTTTGCAGATACGAAAGGATGTGCGAATTAGACCTCTCGCTCCAACTACATGTACTACCCAGACCATCGCTACCGGACAGCAACAGTCCGTATAGTGCCAAGGGCGCGTGTGAACGACTTGGGTGGGCTCGGCGTGGCGTGGTTCGATCGTATCTAATCAATAATAATGCAGCAACATCTCACGCAGAAGACAAACCATGGAACGTGTGTTAAGAGTGGAATCTTGGAAGCCTTCTTCTTTTTCTACAAGCTAAGATTCCATGAAGACGGTCGGGAATCACTTTCCGAGCGGTCCCTGATTCCTACAGTACAGGACTTCGCTCTCCGTAAGTACATCACACATGTATGTAAACCAAGAGGAAGCCCCTGCATGAATCCTTTTCCTTTTCCCTTTCCCTTTCCCTTTGCCCTTTTCGGAATCGCGGCGCGAACATGGCATGGCATGCACGCCACCGAGAGATCCGACTTGGCGGGTTAGTTAGGTCGTCAGCCCCCGAAACCCTTTTTCTTCCCGTCTTCGAGGCGTTCTGAGTTTCTCGCTTCTGAGCGTGCCGCTACCTATTCCCAAACGTGGCGGGTACTACTGTTTTGATGTCGCGTTGTTGCGGCAGGCACAATTGTTTGCTAAACTGCCTACATACTACTGTGCTGGCAGACGTCGGATCTTGCTGTCCACGGACGATTGCGACGACGAGGTCCACCGTCCACGGACGATATAAGGAGAAACAGCAGAGTGGGGGCTTTTGCCTTGAGTTCTGTCAAACGGTCGATTGCGCGGCCGCCCAGCCCTGTGAGAGGGGCACGAGCACGGGCTCCGGAGCGGGTATACGTTTGATACCGACGGGGGTTTCTGGAATCGATCAGCCTGATTGCTGCATTGATTGATTGATGGATTGATTTGATTGCTTGTGGGTGTTTCGGGGACGGCAGGTCAGAGGAATGGTGATGTGATGCATTCTTCAGAAGGAGCAAGCATCGGGACGTTATTCAATATGGCTGACTATCGTTGACCAATGTAATAGTCAGTCCCCCTTTTCGATTAGATATTCACAGAAGCTCTCCATCCTTTGCACTAGTTGGAGGCAGTCTGTCCGCCTACGTACCCTTTCTGCTTGCTTGCTACTCGGTCTGTCTTACTTACCGGTCCTGGCTGTCTGCAGCCGTGCGTTGCCTCTCTACGCGAGACGCCTTAACCGCCCGCATTCTCTCCTGCTTCCCGATCGAACAATCGACAAGCCAGCATCCTCGCGACCGCTGAGACACCTTTACACCCACCCCAGGACAAGCTCGTCCAGCACGACAACAACATACACTCTTTTTTTGTTTCATTTACTCTTACTCGCTATCGCTACCTCATTATCTGCCCAACCCACGGCTTATCGCATCTATTCCCTCTTCGGCACCGTCATCCCTTCGCATCCATCTAAGCGAAATCGTGTCGACATCTTTCCTTGCGATTGCGTGCTATCTTACCCTCATTCTGGGCGCTGCTTCGTTCTCTCATAATACGATATATTGGACCTTGGATGCGCGATGCTTTCTTGGTCTTTTCCTTCAGCCGCGGCTTGCGGTCTGTCATTGTTGGCGCTGCTTAGTAGCACTGGTGCTCAGCTCAACAACGAAACGAGTCCTACTTCACAGTTCAAGTCGGTATGTACTTTACCAAAGCATGGGAACGTGGACAAACGTGGAGGAGAAGTTGAAAGTCACCGGAGCAAGAGTGGTACATTTGGAACTTAGATGCTGACCTCTCCCTCTCTAACGCAGCGACCCGATCTCCATGCACCCATAATAGACATCGCAATCCTGCGACCCGAGCTCGTCACACCCGGATACGTCTTCTTCGCTCCCTACCGGAATCTCGATCCTGGTCCTTATATTTACGACAACTATGGCAACCTGGTGTGGTCGGGCGCCGGCTCTTCGGGACCCAAGACGGCGCACACACCGCGCGTCTGCCAGTACAAGGGCGAGGATCATCTGTGCTACTTCCAGGGAGAACAACACCAGGGTTTCGCAAGAGGACATGGTGTCATCATGGACAAGAACTACAGGATAGTCAAGACGATTGAGAGCTCTGGCGCGGGCGCCAGCAGCGACATGCATGAGTTCAAGATGACTCCTTACACCGACGGCACTACCGTTCTCATGACCGTCTATCAGCCGAGGCAATACGACTTGACCACCAACCCGCGCTTCAACATCCAGAATGGTATGGGCTGGATTGTGGAGGGAGTGTTCCAGGAAGTGGACATTGAGAGTGGAAACGTGCTGTTTGAGTGGCGCTCGCTGGACCATGTCGACCCAGGCCTAAGCTGGACTCTCCCGGGTACCACGGACACGAGCGGCGATGGCCTCCACGAGCAGACGCCCTGGGACTACTTCCACATCAATAGTGTGGACAAGAACGAGGACGGCGACTACTTGATTTCTGCACGCCATGTGAGCGCCATCTACAAGCTCTCCGGCGTGGATGGGAGTATCATGTGGGAAATGGGCGGCAACAACCCGACTTTCGAGCAGACCAACTTCAACTTTTCTTACCAGCACCATGCTCGATGGGTCTACGAGAACAGCACCCACACGATCCTCTCATTCTACGACAACGGAAGCAACACCTTCAACGCAACAGGCAGATTCTCCCACGGCTGGATTGTCTCCATCGACCATATCGCCAACACAGCCACCAAAGTCGCCCAATGGGGAGCGCCGGAGAAAGCTGGTGGTCTCCTCTCCGGCTCCCAAGGAAACATGCAGCTCCTGCCCGACGGCAACTGCCACATCGGCTGGGGCGAACACGCCTACTTCTCTGAGCACACGGCCGACGGCACCCCAGTCATGTACGCCAAAGTCGCCGACCGCGCGTCCAACGTGATGATCTACCGCTCCAACAAATACAACTGGACCGCGCAGCCCCTCACCAAGCCCGCGCTCTGGACCTACTCGCGCGTCGGCAACCGCCGGAGCGGCATGCGCTTCTACGTCTCCTGGAACGGCGCCACCGAAGTCGCCAGCTGGAACTTCTACGCAGCCGAGACCTCGACAGGGCCCTTTGAACTAGTCGGAAACGCCACCAAATCCGGCTTCGAGACCGAATTCTTCTACGCGTCCGTCGCCACCTGGTCCTACGCCGAAGCACTTGACATCGACGGTCGTCCGCTCGAACGTTCGGTCATCCAGCGCACTTTCGTGCCTTCGCCAGGTCTCATGGATTATTGCGATAGCCGTGGATGTCAGATGGCGGAGACCACGCCCGACGGGAATCGCACGGGCTATGAGGCGCGCGTCGAGGTTGACCAGAGGTATCTTTCCCCCAATCGTGGATTCGACACCACACACTACTACCAGGACTCACCGAGAAGCTCGCGCGCGCGCAAGGCGTTGAAAGCGGGCTCCGTGGTCGCCATCGTTGTCGCCGTTCTGGTGATCCTCGCCATGGTCGTCGTGCTGGGCTTGAAGAGTCTGGGCGGCGGTGGTAGCAGCAGCAGCAGTGATGACAAAGCGACTCCAGACGAACCAACCGTTCTGCCCGTGTGGTTGAGGGAAGGCCTGAACAGGACGGGGCTGGGCAGTCGAGTCCTAGGGAGGTATTCGCGGATAGAGGAAAAGGAGCTTGACGAGGATTTGGGGCGGGAAGAAGGGTGGAGGCGTGATTGAAGTTCTCGTATAACTTTTGTGCATCTCAAAAAGAGGTCTCTACATCTCTTTCCTTCCTTTTCCTCCATTTCTCGGGAGAAATTTATGTCTTTTCGGAATCTTATCTCCTTTCTACCTATATATACATCGCTCGCTTCATGATGACTTCAATTTTTCTTCCTATTTTCAAGGGCTGGGTTATGTGTTTCTTTTTACTTTGCCTATTGTCAGGTACTAACTACTACTTGCCACTATGCTTTTGTCCTACGAGAACGATCCGTAGTTGACCTCCCCGATCTCGCGTGGAGCCTTACTTCTGTCCATCTGCATTGTGGCGCAAGTAGGGTTTCTGTCTGGTTACATATCTGCCGAGTAGCCCTAACCTGTTCTTTACACGGTTGGAGGGTGGAAGAGAGTTCCTCCACAGCCGTCTACTGTACGTACTAAAAGTGATACGCATGCATTGGTTCGTACGTATGTATCGAAACGTGTATGCTTGCAGCAGTAGGTAGTTTACGCGTTACGCAAACGACCTGATTCATCGGGACTGATGACGAAGCTGAAACGCAAGCCGTGCAGAAGACGTCGGCCAGGGCCAGGTTCAGGGCTGTCCTCCATACTAGAGTCCAGGTGTGGTCCTCGCTGATCCTTTTGCCAGTGAGATACCACCGAAACAAAAGTCGGAGGACAAAGTAGAGCATCGAGTCGGTGAGGTGCTTCGTAGGTGGTGGTGGTGGTGGTGGTGGTGGTGGTGGTATCATCAGCAGATTTAGCATATCATAAACAGGGCGGTACCAAGTGAGGTAAACCTCCCGTTTCCCATCCGTCTTCTCGAACGCCTAATTCTCGTCTGAACCCTCTCCGGATGCCAAGATCGAACATTGTGATGGCCCGCGATAAGACGCTACAGTACCACGCGGCCTTACTATTCCCCTGTCCCATTCCTCTTCCACTCCACGACTCCACTTCCACTCCACTACCACTCCCCTGCGGCGACGACGGAGTACCCGTCCGCTTTGAGTTGCAAGTCGCAGAGTGTCTCGGGTAAAGTGCGTACGTCTTGTTTGTTGTTTGAGGGACTACTGCACTGCTAGGTCGTCTTGAAGAAGACGGCTAGAAAGTCAATGGTGTGAAGAAAGCCACCGGCATTTACACCACTTCTCACTGCCACCCATTGACTACAGTACTGCTCTCCGACCGCGATATCGGACGCGTAGTTGTTGAGCCGCAGTAGCTGGCAAGTCGTCACGGCGTCGAGGGAGTTCAGTCATTGACGGCTCGACCTATCTGTATATGTACTACTGTACTGTACTGTAACAGCAGCGCGAGAGTGTACCGACTTGGCGGCCATTGCCGACCGAGCCATAGGAGCAGGAAGGGTATCTCAACTACTACAATCTCTCGTCCGCGGCCATCACTCCACCGCCGATAATTGCTTTTAGGCCAACCAAAGACACGCTGCCTTTGCGAAGGCAACGAATATACATTTACTCCTCTGGCCTCCTCCTGCCTGCTTGCGCCTACAACCTGCTCCCCCCCTAGACTACGCCTCGATCGGCTCCTGCCCCGCGGCAACTGTCAGCTGTCCCGCTGAGCGGTATATTTCGCCTGCTGCCGCCGTGCTACCTCACAGCCATGGCTCACCAGCGACAGGCCTCCGCCTCTCTCGCCCACCAGCGCAATGCTTCGGGACACTTGCGCCAACGTCACGGTTCGGACTCCTTTCGCCAAGATGATTTCAAGCCTGGCCGACGAAGTCTTGCTGACCGCAGATCCGTTCGCGCAGATGGCTCCTACATTGCCGACGACGACCAGGAATACCACGACGGCCCTGTGCGCGAGGAGGACGAGGAAAAGGACGACTACGACGACGACTGGAGGGTTGCCGCGGCGGAGAATGGATCATTGCCCAAGTCGAAAAAACACATGAGGCAGATGTCGACGAGCACAGCTTTCGAGCAGAGACCCAATTCGTTGTCGAGGCAGCGATCGGATCCTCGAGCGCCGACGCTGGCGACTGTAAACCATGGAGAAATCAGCACCCCACCGCCAGCGCCGACATGGATGAACATGCCCAACAAGGGTCAACTGGCCATCCTCGCCGCATCGCGATTCGTCGACTTCTTCCAGATGGCCGCGCTGCAGACGTACATGGTCCACCAACTGCGATCTTTCGATCCGGAACTGTCAGACGGCACCATATCACATCAGGCTGGCATGCTACAAGGTGCTTTCACCGCGGCGCAAATTGTCACGAGCATTCTTTGGGGAAGAGCTGCGGACCAGCCTAGTGTGGGCAGGAAGCTCGTGTTGAACATTGGATTGGTCGGAACCGCTTTTGGATGCATAGGAGTTGCGTTCAGCACCACGTTCGCGCAGGCTGTGTTTTGGAGAGTAGTCAGCGGAGCTATAAACGGCACAGTGGGTTCGGCGCGCACAATGGTCGCGGAGCGCACGCCCAAGCCATGGCATCCACGCGCATTTCTTTTGTTGCCGGCCGCGTTCAATGTCGCAAACGTTGCTGGTCCGATCCTGAGCGGTATTCTGTCAGAACCGCTCGAAAACTTCCCACATCTTTTCGCAGAGGGCAGTACCTTTGGAGGGCCGGATGGAGTGCAGTGGATGAAGAAGTATCCTTATGCTCTGCCCAACCTTCTTTGCACTATACTTCTTCTCGCCGAGGCACTGCTCGTCCATTATGGTCTTGACGAGACGCTCAAGGGAAAGCGTCGTTTTGAGCCCATTCGCTTTTTGCGCGAGACATACGCCAATTTCAAAGATGCCAAAGCGCATGGCTACCGCAAGTTGCAAGAAGTACAACGCGAAGGCCTCCTCAGTACCACCGAGCGCAACGGATCTCTCGAGCTGGAACGCTTACATTCAAATGGCGAAAAGGCGGACCCGACACCCATCGTGCAACGGCTCGCATTCAAGCGCATCTGGACGCCCAACGTCCTCTGGACTCTCCTCAGCATCGCCATCTTCGACTTCCACATGGGCGCCTTCTCCAACCTATGGATCCTCTTCCTCGCCACCCCACGAGAGTTTGTACCCGAGAACGCGCCTGCAGATTACAAACCCTCACAGCGCAGCGCCTTCAAATTCGCTTCCGGCCTAGCCTTCCCGCCGCCAACCATCGGCTTCGCGATGGCCATCATCGGCTTCATCGGCGTCGCCCTGCAATTCCTGCTCTACCCCTGGGCAAACTCCCGCTTCGGCCTCATGCGCTGCTTCCGGGGCTCGCTCATCCTCTTCCCCGCCGCCTACTACCTAGCGCCCTACATCGCCCTCCTGCCGTCCACCTCTCGCGCCCCGGACCCAGCCTCCGGCGCCGCAGTCTGGCTCGGAATCTCCTTTGTCCTCTTCCTGCAAGTCGCAGCCCGCACCTTCGCCCTGCCCGCCACCATCATCCTGCTCAACAACTCGTCGCCCCACCCCTCGGTCCTGGGGACAATCCACGGCCTAGGCCAGGCTTGCTCGGCGACTTTCCGCACGCTGGGCCCGATCTTGGCCGGCTGGTGGTTTGGCGTCTGGATGGAGAGGGGGGTTGTCGGCATGGCTTGGTGGATTGTGGGCTCGATCGCGGCGCTGGGGTGTGTTGCTGCGTATTGGGTGAGGAACGGGAGCGGGCATGAGATCTTCTTGCCGGGGGAGGAGGCGGAGGAGAAGGAGCTGGCTGTGGCTGGGGGGAGTGGGAATGGGAGGTGATGATCATGTTGTTGTTGTTGGGGAGGGTGGGCATTTTGTAATACATAACATACATAACATACTTTTGTGCCATTTAGATGGTTGGGATTCTCGTTTGGTATCGAAATCTGGATACGTGTGATAACGCAATTGAGGTCGTTACTGCCTTGGGACCCCTTGCGACTTCAATCCGACAAACATCAGCACACCTACGGGTCTTTTGTCAGGTACCCCCCTACCTACCTCGAATCCGCCATACAATAGCTCGGCACCACGCAGAGTGACGGCGCATCAGCCCAAATTTATCACATTCGTGGCATGAGCTTGGAAACTCTCCATGAGCGTACCTAGTCATCTTCGATTTTCGAATCGGTTGGAGAATCTCACATTGCAGATGAGAGAGTGAGTGGATGCGTCTGTATTGAACCGCAACAAATT
>Ga0265797_10005572_pt1 | contig 18318 bp, 17 predicted proteins | sample P2T30metagenome_FD_192433 | JGI IMG/M metagenome (GOLD analysis project Ga0265797, IMG submission 192433) | Plant litter microbial communities from East Loma Ridge, Irvine, California - P2 T30 | ecosystem: Environmental > Terrestrial > Plant litter > Unclassified | place: USA: California... | reverse complement strand
CAACTCGGCGGCTTTGCTGGTCGCGACAAGGTGGTATAGCCTTTTTCCACTTTTCATTCGTGTCGTACCTCCCTTCGCTACACCACCAGCACTGATGTCAGCATCATAACACGGTCCACCCACAGCCATGCCGGCAGTGAGGACACTTCCTTGGGTCAAGGACCGCCAGCAGCGCGTCGTACCCTACGAGCAAGTCATTGACCTGGACATCAACCCAGCTCCTCCCCCTCCAAGCAGACCGGACTCCATGGCGCATGTTGTCTCGCAGACCCAACAGCCACCTCAGCCACCACTCCCATACTCGCACCCGTCCTACCAACACTACCCGCCGCCCAACTACCCATACCCGCCACCGCCGCCGCATCAACACCAAGCTCATCCTCATCCTCAACCTCATCCTCAACCTCATCCTCAATACCCATACCACCCTCCGCCTTACGCGCAATATCCGCCGAACGGCTACTATCCTCCCGCACCACCAGCTCCTCGGCCTCCGCAACAACCGCAGCCACCGCCTTCCACAGCTGCTGCTGCCACTGCAAATCCGACTCCGCCAGCTGCTAGCCCGCCACAACAGCTACAGTGGCAGCCTCCCGCAATTGGTACCGGGAACTCTCAACAGCCTGCCCAGCAAGAGGGAGACCCTCCTCCTATCACTGTTCCTCCACGAGATAGGAACACAGAGGATGACGACACCAAGCTCGTGCGTTGCGCACTGAGATGGACCTTCGTCCGCGTCCCAGGTGTCTCGCATACTCTATTCTGGAACGATGTTGCAAAGTCCTTCGAGCGTATTCGCGGCAGACACTACGCGACTTGTAAGAGGAAGATGGAGGTGCTCGAACGAAATTGGCGCGTCTGGTTCGCTGCCAGAGATGCGCAAGGCGGGTTTCGTGGAAACAACAACACAGATTTGGCGAGGGCTATGCGCTCGTGGATCGCGTTCAGAGACGACGAGGAGCGACAAAATAGAGAGAAAGAGGACGACATCAAGGCATTGGAAGTCCGCCGGCGAAGGTTGCATGAGCTCGAGACGGAGCGCCTTGGACTTACCGATGTCTGCCGCTACGAGACCAGAGTTGTGGTGGAGGACGAGGAAATCGGGACACGAGGCATTGAGGTGAATGAGCGCCAACCCGCCGATGGTGACGACTCGAACCCGATACTACTCGACGATGAGCCCAACGCAGAGCCACCGCATCAGACGATGACTGACCCATTGGAGAATCTGGAACCTCCGAAGCCAAACGAGCAACCCAGTGCGGCCGATCAAATAGCTCCCATCGTTGAGCTTCTCCGCAAGCGGCAGCTTGAAGAACGAGAAGAGGCAGACATCAGGCGGGAAGAGCAGGTTCTTCTGAATAAACTTGCTATGATGGAGGAACAGGTGCAAATGCTGGGCAGGCTCATCACACAGCACAACCATCCACTGGCATCAGCATCTCCGCAAGTGGATGTTGCTATGGACAAGAGCACAGAGGTTTCCGATGTGCCTGAGATTGAGGCTGAGATCGCAGTCACGAGACAAGCCGCTCATGATACAATAGTGATCGATGATGATTCTGCGGAGAACGCCCTAGAACATCTTCCCGACGCACCTCTTGCATCTATTGCAACGGCCGGACCAGTCGACGCCAATGCAATTCCACACATCGGGGATAAAGTTGCGGTTGTTCCTGCAGAGGAGCGCCAAGGCACATCACTTGAGCCTGGTGCATCAGCAGTGCTTGTGAACAAGGCCGCAGCCAGTCCAGCAGACGTTCCCATGGGTAACAGCACAGAATCGCCTGAGAAATCTCCAACTAGGCTTGAGACCAGGGCATCGATCGGCACAACTGAAACTGAGAATGATGCGCTTCTGGTGAGACGCAGTACCGCTGCTGTTAGCCCAACACCCAACACGCAAGAATCGATCGATGCCTTGACTGGAGCTACGGATGAAGACCAAGCAATGGAGAGCACAAAGACGACCAACGCAAGAGAGACTGAATGAAGAATATTGATCACACAGCAGGCCTGAACCTCCGGAAGGGCGTTATGTTCCCGTCATACTTGAATACCCGAAGGACTTCCCTGTTCGGCGAGCAAGAGTAATGTTTCTTTGGGTGATTGTTTCCATGCTCGCGAAACTACCTGGACTGTCCCGAGAGCGCCAGACCAGATGCTCTGGCGCCCGTCGAGGGCTCAAGACACCCCTCCGGCAATCACCGATTCACCGTATCCTCAGGCTCTACTCGAAGTCATTGCTACATTTCCGTGTGGGACCAGATCGGGTTGCTTGCCTCTCGGCCTTACCACGGCATGACTGCAACGACTCAAGTGTACTCCGTCGCTAGTTTGCGCTTTTTGACCTCACTGACATTGCAGGCAACATAAAGTGAGCACCACCAGCAAGCTTCATGAATAGCATTGGTGGTTTAGTGGTAAAATTGGCCGTTGCCATTAGAGACATCGTCTTCAATGATTCGGCCAGCCCCGGGTTCGATTCCCGGCCGATGCATTCACTCTCCCTCCTGTCGGGAGTATCCCTTTTGCTGTCTGGCTCAGCGTTGAGGTAAGAAAATACTCTCGCGCCAGTGGCAACCATGTACCATGAAGTGACGGGTAGGGAGCCCGAGTTCGATGCTGCAGCCTTTTGTAGGATGGTGCATCAGTCCATTAAGGGAACACACGGTAACTTGTTAGACGCATACCTTTGCTCGTTCACCGGAGTCGTTGACCAAACGTTCTGCGCTGCATTCCAGGTGTGGACGGATCTCTTGTATTGTGATACCATGACTTTTAGACTAACTTTGGGTGAGAAGTTAGGAAACCACACTATGGAGCTAGACCATTGAGGCGTCAGCAACTTGATGTCTTACTTTGTGGCTTTGGCTGGCAGGTTATACCAACAGCACCTTCGACGATTCGAGTGCATGCTGTTGGTAGCTCAAACGGGCCGATCGCTGGTTGTTCCATGCTGCTTCCCAGGTGCGGGAGAATATGTTGTTGCCTGACGGTAGCAACGCGCGCATGGTTCAGCGTTGAAACCCTAGCCCATTGTCGTTACAACAGACTATCACACCTTTCATTGCCGGGCATGCGCCAAACATACATGCTTTCGGTTCTCGTTGCATGCCATCAACATCAGTCTTGTGGAACGGTGTTATCCAACCTCGCTCGTCATTGCTTTTCTACACAACACACCATGAGTTGTGCGCACATCCCATTACACATGAAGGTATCAATCGTTGTGAGGTGAAGTTGCTCACCGGTCGCTGTAGATAGCACAAACGTCAAGCCTCGAGTCGTGCCGATCGTCGGCCTTCTCAGCTGCCAAGATTTGTGCTGCCAAGTGGGCAGACATTGGGCCTTCCCGTAGCAGCCCTCCAACATCTTGAGACAGACTTCACAGTACAACTGCTGGTCGACTTAGACACATTGTGTCAGTGGCTCACTGTGTGGTTACTACATGCTGCGATGTAGCCGCCATGAGTACCATGGTCTCAGACTCCAACAACAGCCACTGACCAGTGACCGGTTAGCGAACGACGATGCTCGAGAACGATCGAAGGTAATGGAGATGACTTTGATGTTGCTGAATGTATAAGTAGGAGGTGCTTGACCGCATCAACAGATCCGTCAACAACATCTTCAACCAGACTTCTTACTCAATCCATTAACCAACCAAACAACCAACCAACATCTCCGATTCAAGCAACATGCAGTTCACTCATCTTGCCATGGCACTCTTTGCCGCTGTTGCTTTGGGCGCTCCCGCAGCTGCTCCGAGCGACATCTTCGAGTCTTCGGCTCCAAAATCCGATGCTGAGTTGTTCACAACCGGCGGCCGATTCCACAAGGAATATCATGCTGCTGGCTCAAAAAGAAGGGCAAAAATGGCGGGACTTACATCGGTTGTGGCAAGGCCTGCGACAACGTTAAGACCAATTGGAAACGTGGTAAGTCATCTGTCAAAATGCAATACTCTGAAGGTCGAGGTATGGAGCTGATGGTGATGGCACAGATTTGTTCGAATCCTAGGCACATTGAATCGATGGTGGGGATGCGACGAACTAGCTTGTTATGGCCATTCGTGGCCGAAAGAAGTCGAACTGAACGGCCGTTGCGAGGGAAATCTGCGCTCACCCGACGTCGCTCTTTGGTGCTGTTGTTTTTCTTCGTGCCACGCTGGCCCCGTGGTCGAACTCCTGCTTGACATTGTGTCACGCAGAACTTATCTCGGGATCCTGCCACAGTCGTTACTCAAAATGCAAGTCATCGATGCTTACTTTGATCACCATGTCCGTTGGAGCTTCAGGTTCCACGTCCATCTTTCGTTCGTCTCTTTCCATATGCTGAGATATGTTGACTCTCTTGGGGCTTGAATCTTGAGCTTTTCTGTTCATTCATGTTTGTGTACCGGCGGCACACGTTGCACCACTTCACCATTTCCGTCAAGTCGTGGAATGATAATGGCTTGGGTTGTCGATGCTTCAAAATACCTGGAGCCTTTACGCAGTCTTTTCCTTTTTCAGTTACAGCTCAAACATCATTTGCAACGTTCTCAACACGTGCACATGCATGTCATCGAGTCTTCATGTTCTTGAGGTCGAGGAAGTGGTCAGGTAGGGTTAGGGTTCAAGCTCCAACGCCAACATTGAACAGCTTGACTTTCGACCGGGTAGTCATGACTGTCGCTTGAGTTTGTCATCACCAGGATCACGTCGACACAAGATCCCTATTGCAAATTTGAATAAGCAACAGACCAGTTGAGAGACTTATTGGCATACAACACCACGCAACGCGACTCCACGATCGTTGATTTCTGTGGTGCCAAACGCGGAAGCACACCTGGATTTCTTCTTCTCGAATCGTTTTGCTCCATCAACACGAGGTACCACGAGCTCCTTCTCAGTGTACTTCCCAGACGCCCGCGCGATGGCTTCTCCCGACAAATTTCCTGTTCATCTATCAAACATTCAGTATGCCGAAGCTTCCGAGCTGAACACACTGTCTGTCACCTTGTTGCGACAGCCCGTGCCAAACGACCCGGCTCGCCTGTTCCTCGTCTATATTCATGGCGGCGCGTGGCGCGACCCAGCCATCCCTGCATCATCATTCGCAGCCACCGAGAAACACCTGCTCTCCAATGCCACGGTCGAACTTAAAGACAAAATCGCCGGCATTGCCTCCATCGACTACCGTCTCTCACCTTACCCAGCTCACCCGACCAACCCCAGCAACCCACATGACCCAGCCCGCAACGCTCGCCACCCAGTCCACATCAACGATGTGCTCGCAGCGATTCTCTACCTGCAGGAAAAGTACAGCTTCGGCAACCGTTACATCCTGATCGGCCACTCTTGCGGCGCCACACTGGCTCTGCAAGTCGCCATGAAACGTTTCTGGGGCTCGCAATATGACCCGACTTCCGCTCTGGAGCTGAATGTCGAGCCGCCACTGGCTATCGTCGGCGTATCGGGGATCTATGATATCCCTGGACTGGTTGACGACAACGCCGCGCAGCCTGCGTATCGTGATTTGGTGGTGAACGCGATGGGCAGCGAGCAGAAGGTATGGGAGGAGGCAAGTCCGGTGAACGGAGACTACGAGGATGGGTGGCAGGATGGGAAGTTGGCTATTTTGGTGCATTCGGAAGACGATGAACTGGTTGCGATGAAGCAGCCGGAGACCATGTGGAAGGCGCTGGGCGAGCAAGGCTTCAGCGACGAGGCTGGCAGTGAGAAGACGCGAAAGTTCATCAAGTTGCAAGGTGTGAAACATGATGAGATTTGGGAGGATGGAAACGCTTTAGCGGATGTGATATTGCAGACTGTGGGAGACCTTTTAGGTTGAGGGCCTGGATATGACACACAGCAGATAGCTTGGTATGCACAGATGTATGAGTCCACCCTGGTTGAGAATACTAGATTTCCGTACTGCAGATGTGGGCAAACGATCTAGTTTTTCAGTCTGACCAGGGCAATCGGCGGCGCAGGCTCCCTCGTCTTCATCTTCAGGTCCACAATACCAGATGCGACAACCAACTCCTTTAGACGAATGAAACCATAATTGCGGGCATTCAGATCTGGCGATAGGTTTACAAGGTAAGTCCCAACCTCGGTCAAGTTCACATAATCGTCTTCGTAAACATTGCTGCTGCTGATGGCTTTCTTGAGGCCCTCAATCATTGCGCGGTCAATGGGTCTCCGCGTGGGAGCCGTCTGAGGTCGGAGAGGCAGTGTCATGGTATGTTGAGTGCTGGGCGTCCGCGGTGGCATCTTGCGAGGGCTAAGTGATCGGGATGGCTCTGAAGTGTCAATATTGGACTGTGCTGATGGTGCTGGCTTGGAGACTGGCGTGGCTGGTGGTTGTAGCTCATCTCGCTCATCTAGCTGCATGGCATCAAAGTAGACAAATTCATTGCATGCAGCTACGAAAGCCCTGTGAGTGCTATGTCTGTTACCAAAGCCATAGACTGAAATCCCCTGCTCGCGGATCCTGGCCGCAAGACGCGTGAAGTCGCTATCGCTTGACACGAGACAGAAGCTGGAAAAGCGGCCAGTGTAGAGCAGATCCATGGCGTCGATGATCATTGCGCCGTCGGTGGCGTTCTTTCCAGACGTGTATGCGAATTGCTGAATGGGTACGATCGAGTGCTCCAGCAGGCATTCCCGCCAGCTCTTCATGTTCGGGCTTGTCCAGTCGCCATAGATTCGCCTCACACTGGCAGTGCCATAGTTGGCTACTTCAGACATCAGGCCTGCCACGATTTTGGAAGAGACATTATCGGCATCAATCAGGACGGCCAAGTGGTCGCCGGCGTTCGTCTCCTTCATGATGTGTTTCGTGCTTTGGTCACCCGCGAAATGAAACGTTCACTTCCATAAAATTCTTAGGCGTGCGACGTGTTTGCGGCAAATGGCCTTTTCGTGTCGCGATTGGAATGAGTCTTGGCAAGAGAATTGGGACAGGGGCTTTGATGATCGCAAAGATTCTTTGTTGTAGGTTCCTGACATAAAATAACAATCTACTCGCCTGACGCTACCACACACCGGAAAAAGACATAAGCTTCCGTGTCCTATTGTCAAATAATGCCTATCCCATCATCAGAACAGGGCTCCTGGCTGTACAACACTTGGCCATAGGTTTGCGTACGCTTCCTTTACGACAAGAGGCCTTGGTTGCTAGTAGTCACTGCCAGGAATATATATCACTACCTTCTACCATTCTCAGATGCACTTGCATACTCAGAGGAGAAATCTCTGATGGTGCATTCTCGTTTTCGTGGTGGTCATATGCGAACTTATGGAGACGTTTGCAAAATGACTCGATGTCCTCAAACGCGGGACGCAGCACGCGTCTACCTCGAGTACACCACGTTGATGTGGCGACTTCTCTCTAACAACCTTGAGATCTCGACAGGCCGCCTGCTTATTTCGCCACGACTAGTCGACCGATGTATTCAACTTGGCCCCACAGACTGCACTGTTCAATTGCTCACGACCAGCTTCGGCAGCTGTAGAATTGCCCAAGAACACTGAAACCGCGCATGGATCCTGTTCGGACTGCGTCACACGACCGGAGTGTCAGAGGCCAGAACATAAGCGTTTTGCGCGAAACCGACGACCGACGCTAAACTGTGTGCCCATGGAAGGCCCACCGGCTGACACCCGAAGCTCGTCGGGATCTTCTGTGGTCGCTGAACAGGCTTGCAACGTGTGCCGTCAACGCAAAGGCCGCTGTGACCGAGCAGTACCACGATGTTCGATGTGCGTAAAGTACGACAAGCATTGCGTTTATCAGAAGCAGGTACGAACACCACTTACACGAAAGTAAGCCCAACGTCCGCTCTCCGGCCTGCTTAGAAATGTGGCTGATGTCGATTGCGCAGACACATGACTGCGCTTGAACTGCGCTTGGAAAAAGCGGAATTTCTGCTGAGACAATCTCAACTACCGAATCCGCCGCATGGATATCGTACAGTTGCACCGACTGTAGAGCAATTAGGTGCGCATTACAATGCCTCGCCTGATTCTGTGGCCTTGCCAACGGAAGTTCTCAACCCTGCCATGCCACAGGTGGCGCCGCTGGTATATTCATCCGGAGAACAGACTTCCGTTCCCGAAGATGCTACACTGACGAGATCGACGGAGCGATTTCCCCCAGAGCAAGGTAGAGTCTCCGCTAGCTTGCTTCTGCAGGACGAGTACACACCACCCAACGTTCACACATCCATCGAGAATGCCGACGATCTGGAAAATCCGTATGATGTCTCGGGAGACTTTGAGTGGGACGAGTCATCCGCCAGATCCCCGACTGTAGCCCCTTTAGAACGTGCAGGCTCGGAACAGTCTGACGAAGCCGAACTTATTGGAGACGGTATGGCGACACTTGCTGTTGATGAATCGCAAGGGGCTTATTTCGGTGTGGCTTCGGGCGCTGCTTTGCTTCGAGCTATCGATCCAGTCGCTGCGCAGCATTCTCCGAGACCAGTTCGGGCATTGAGGGCAGGCACAAGAGTCTCGAGTGAATTACCCATGCATTTATCGTCCAGGCGTCTGGTCACCAACGCGCTGGTTGATGCATACTTCCGCCACTATCATATTAGCTATCCTATACTTCACGAGCCGACCTTCCGCGCACAATACGATGAAGTTGTGGAGCGGCCGAGTGGTCCCTGCTGGAACTTCCTGGCACACCTTGTCGCAGCCATAGGGGCCTTCACCACGGGCTCCGACAAGGCAGCTGACAACGCGTTGTTCTCCGAGGTCAAATCTTTGATGAATGCGACTTATCTCGAGCATGGAAACCTCACACTGGTACAAGCTTTAGTACTGATGTCGAACTATTTGCAGAAGAAGAATATGCCAAACAGCGGCTACAACTACATGGGTCTTGCCACAAGAATGGCCATGGGCATTGGCCTGCACAAGGAGTTCCGCAAAGACAACACCCCACCCTTCAAGATGGAGATAAGGAGAAGAGTGTGGTGGATTATGACCGTCTTTGACATTGGCGCCGAGATCACTTTTGGTAGGCCGGTGCTGATGCCTGCAGGCGGATTTGAGGTTGCACTTCCAATGAACATACACGACTGGGTGAGTGATCTGCTACAACCCGTCGTAGCTTGCAGATAGGCAGCCGCTGACTTTGATTGAAGCAACTCACTGCACGTTCTGTGGAGTACCCTTCGGAGTCTCCGGAGCTGACGCTTTATACGTCCATCAGAGCTTATGCAAGCTTTTATCTTGCTGTGGTACCCATCTATGCTCGCATGGCGACCAAGCCTTATCCTTCAGCGGACGACTTGATCACACTGGATGATACGATCATCACGCCATGGCTCGCTTCTATACCACCTTGCTTTGCCGACTCTGCTGAAATTCCTCCAAAGCATCGACTTTCGCATTCGGTGTTGCAATGGAAGTACAGGCACTTTAAGACTCTAATGTACCGGCCCTTTGTGGTCAAAGGTATGCTGCAACCTCAGCAAGCAGGAGTTCCGGACTTGGCTCAGAGCCGGCTAGCTCAACAGCGGTGTCAGCATGAAGCACAGGCATCTATTGAGGCAATAGAGGACTTCTGGAACAACAACGATCGCACAAGGCTGGGAGCCTGGTATGCGCTGTGAGTCAAATCAACTCTGCCATTCTTCCAATACTGACTTGGGCAGGTACTTCCTTTTCCAGGCCGCACTGATCCTGTGTCTCTGCCTCCGCAGCCAACAAGACTCCCTACGCACTGACGATTGGCAGAAAAAAATCAACGTTGCGCTTGGTCTCATGGAATCTTTGGGCGAATGGACACACTCGAGTAAGCCCTGCTACGAAGTCCTGGAGCGGCTCTGTGAAGGTCGACTGAGAAACAACACTGGCATTCCAGATGGGATTCTGCCAGCGACAAACCCGTACATGGCTCCCACGGACGAGAACTGGTCTACAGTATGGCCGGACGCGTATCCCATCGAAGACTTCGACGAAGGCATGATGATGCAGACTGATTTCTGGACTGACTTGTTACCTGAAGGGGTGTAGGCTCAGCGGTTATGAATGCGGCGAGTCTTCTAGTGCGCGCTACGGCAGCCAACGCGAATCTTGGTCGGGCAACGAGGGTCTCATGACACATTTATTCGGGCAGGAGCATGGGATGCTAAGCATTCCGGACTTACATACTGGGGTGTTTGGAGGCCGGGGTGGTACGGGAGCCGTGGTCGGACGACTGTGCCCCGATCGGGTGTCCTTGTGCGCATCGCCTCGCTCCAAAATTGCCGTAAAGCACTAGGTCATCCTACCATGGCACAAGCCTCCCTTCGAGTTCGGATCTCGACTTTCTCGGGAACAGTCGATATCAAACAATTTCCCGCCGCTCAACAACGCCCAACCAACAAGTCCAGGACAATGGAAGTCCCTGGGGCCCTTTTTGACGCTTGCGCAATTCTCCAAGACCGAATACTCTCACTGCTCAACAACTCGCTGCCGGAGCGTCGCATAGTAATAGCTCTCGCAGGCGTTCCTGGATCGGGAAAGTCAACGATCGCCACCACTCTTCTTGCGCAGCTCGATCGAGTCGGCATCCGCGATGTGGTCATTGCGCCCATGGTAAGATCAAACCAACATGCAACTCGAGTCACATGGGTTTTGCTGACACTCACAGGATGGATATCACTACACGAAAAAGACCTTGTCAACATTTGCAAATCCGAAGGAAGCGTTCCGTCGACGAGGAGCACCGTTCACGTTTGACGTGAAGTCCTTAGTGGAGATGGTCGGTCTGCTGAGTTGCTCTCCTGTAGCAGATCAAGATGATCCGTCCAAAGATCTATGGATGCCAGGTTTCGATCACGTAGAGCAGGACCCGAAACCATTTGACATTCGTGTTCCGGCCACCGCACGAGTCGTGATCATCGAGGGCAATTACGTTCTGCTCAATCAGCAGCCGTGGAGCCAGATTGGAGAGATGGCCGATGAAAGGTAGGCAACTGACGGCAGATCGAAGAGAGAATTGTCGCTGATAGACTCACACAGATGGTTTGTCGATGTTTCTCGTCATGTTGCCAAGCATAGGATCACGCAGCGTCATCTAGCTGCTGGGATCGAGGGAACACTGGAGGCCGCAGAGGAGCGAGCGGAAGGCAATGATCTTCCCAATGGCGACTTCATTAGAATGCACTCTGTAGTACCTGGAGTAATAATCAAGAATGATTGAAGACGCTTGAAGCATACCTCTCTGTCGTCGTTGCCAAGATTCGGACTTGGTGCGCTCAGATCGTGTGGCCATGCAGGCGACTAAGGGACGTTGATGGCAGTGCGAATGTCGTCGCACCACATCGCGGCCAGAGGATTAGCCACCGGGCGACTGTGGCCGAAACGAGAGTTGGCCGGGAGTTCACGGGGCGGACGACAGTGGCCGCCCGCAGATGAGCCGCAGGATTGTCAAAGCACAACGACCAAGAACTGTCTCCTCCACATCAGCACTCCACAACCAACTCCACCTCCTCCCCACTCCCCGCGCTGAGAAGTATGCCGCCTTCGGCCCAGTGTGGTCCGCGTGGTGATCTGCTGCGCGATGTACAAATGGCCGCAGGTGATCTTGCTCAGGGCTTGCAGCCAGTAGCAAGACATATATAAGTATTAATGCCGTCGATGGTTCGATAACACAATTCTCATCTTCATCTGCTTTCGATTAGTGAGCTCACAGATATTCACAGTTTAAATCATCATGGCCCAAGTGGAGAAAGTGCCTCAGATTGGGGAGAATACTCTAGTCTTATCTCCCCACGCAAACAAGAGCGTTGCCAAATTGCTCAAGGAGAATCCATATGTCGCGGGAGTGGCTGTGGTGAGTGCGACCTGGTGAGGACAATCTGGAGTCATGCTAACACAATGACAGTTCGCTTCCTTAGGTGGCTTCCTGTTCGGCTATGACCAAGGAGTCGTCAGCGGCGTCATCACCATGGAGTCCTTTGGTGCTGCTTTCCCCAGAGTTTTCGCGGACGATGACTACAAGGGCTGGTTTGTGTCAACGTTGCTACTTGCGGCTTGGTTCGGATCGCTCATCAACGGGCCCGTGGCCGATCGAATCGGCCGTAAAGCTTCGATGATGGCTGCTGTGCTGGTCTTCCTGCTCGGAAGCTCATTGCAAGCGGCAGCCAGTACAGATGCAGTACTATTTGCTGGAAGGGCAGTCGCCGGTGTCGCTGTCGGCATGCTGACCATGGTGGTGCCAATGTACATGTCAGAAATCGCGCTGCCGGAAATCCGTGGAACCCTAGTTGTTACCCAACAGCTGTCTGTGACGCTCGGCATTCTGGTCAGTTTCTGGCTCGAGTATGGTACTCACTTTATCGGTGGCGTTAGATGTGCGCCTGACACGCCGTATACTGGTGGAACAGCAAGCTCTCCAGTATTCGATCCTTACAACGACGTGCCGGCGGGAGGGTGTCCTGGTCAGTCACCAGCTTCGTGGCGTGTGCCCTTAGCACTGCAAAACCTTCCTGCAGTGCTCCTCGGAATCGGCATGATCTTCTTCCCAGAAACACCCAGGTGGCTACTCATGGCTGGCCAGGACGAACGCGCCCTTCGCTCCTTGTCACGTCTTCGAAGACTTCCGGCCGATGATCCATTGATCCGCCAGGAACTTCTTGCTTACAGAGCTGAGGTTCTCTTCGAGCAGTCGTATGCCGAGCAGGACTACCCTGGGAAAAGCGGAGTGGCCCTTGCTGCCAGCCAATACTTCGCCCTTGTGTCGACCTGGTCGAAATTCAAGCGCCTTGCCATCGGTTGCTCAATCATGTTCTTCCAGCAGTTCATGGGATGTAACGCGATCATATATTATGCTCCAACTATCTTTTCGCAGTTGGGGCTGTCAGAAAATACTACATCTCTACTGGCAACCGGAGTATACGGGATTGTGAATACGATTTCGACCATCCCAGCCCTACTACTGATCGACAGAGTCGGACGCCGCAAGCTACTCATGTCAGGAGCAATGGGGACTATGATATCTCTGATCATCGTCGGTGGCATCGTTGGCGGCTACGGGTCGTCTTTGGTCTCCAACAAAGCAGCTGGGTGGGCCGGTATCGCTTTTATCTACATTTACGACGTCAACTTCTCCTACTCCTTCGCGCCGATTGGCTGGGTTCTGCCTTCGGAGATCTTCAATCTGGGCAACAGGTCCAAGTCTATCTCCATCACCACGAGCGCGACGTGGATGTGCAACTTCATCATCGGTCTTGTGACCCCTGGCATGCTGCGGACCATCGGCTTCGGCACATACATCTTTTTCGCAGCCTGGTGTCTGGTGGCTTTCTTGTTTGTATTCTTCGTTGTGCCTGAGACGAAAGGCAAGAGTTTGGAGGAAATGGATATTGTATTCGGCGACAACGCAGCGCACGAGGAGAAGATCCATCTGATCCGAATTGCTGCGGAGCTACAAGATAGCCAAGTCCCAGTGATGGAGAAAGCATGAGCTCACCAAGTTGACTAGACGGCAATGCATGGGTATGGTAACAAAAGATAGAGATGAGATACTGTATTCACATTTTGGTGGCATCACTATCAAAACCACGAGCGAATATAAGATCGTCAGACGTTATGAGAATGCTAATGTGTTTTCTTGTGATACAAAGATGACATGATGATCTATCCTGCACTGTAGGGATACTGTCATACTGACCTCCTTCCTCCACCACCTCAATGTCTCATCTACTTTCTCAGCATTCGCAGCAACCATCAGTCAATGATGATGACGTCTCTGTTTCGCGGCCTCGTCGGACAGCATTCTTGCGCAGCCAACAGCAAGCGATCTGCAAAATACGAAAGCAAATGCTGCGGTTTCGTAAGCTCTGCATCCAAGGATGTGCCTACTTCCTCGCGCCAGCCATCCCACACCACGGTGAAGGCGGTCGCCCAGTGGCAAGTGCAGCGTGACAAGATGTACTGGACTTCACCAAGGCTCAATTGGATGGTGTCATCGATGGTGTCGCGATAGACGGTAACCAGCGTCCAATCGTCTGGTGTAGCGTGGTCAGGGTGTCTGCATGGCCAGTTGGCTATGCAGCCGTGGTGTACTGAGTCGCGTTCGATTTTGATCGCAGTGGAAGAGGACTCAGCGACTACGTGGGCGGGGAGGCTCTCCGCAAGCGGATCTGTTACACTGATGTCGCTTTGTTCGAAAGCTCCTCGAGGTGAGCGTGAGCTACCGGTGTCCGACCTGGAGGTAGCAGGTTCGTGCTCAGATGGTGAGGACGCCGCTCGCTTTCTACCTTTTGGTCCAAGGGAAGACCATTGCGACCCATCGGATGATGTTGCGTTGCGGCCGCGTGCGTAGGTTGGACGGTTTCGACCGAAGGTCTCGACACTTTGCATTGCTGCAGCGCGACTGGCACTTGTGGCGATAGAACCCGGAGATGCAGTGTCCCTCCCCAAGATTTCCTGGCTAGAAGAGTCTTGCACAAATGGTGAGTCTAAATTGTCATACATGTCATCCTGACCGAGCATCTGGGAGTAGCCACTCTTGTCATCGTGTCCAGAGTCTTGAGTTGTGTTGACGTATGCAAGCTTCGACGCTGGACTCCCGGCAGCCAGCGTCACACTGCTGCGGTCAAAGTGAAATCGTCTCTCCGTGTACCTGGGGGCATTTTCCAAAAAGACTTTGCCGCTGCCAGTGGCAACGGCGGTCAGATTGCGCGCATGGGTCGCATCAGGCGTGAGAGGTGATGCAGCAACGTGAGGCAGAGGGTGTGGTGATACGAAGAGGCCTCCGCTTCGAATAGTCGAGCTGGTTGCAGAGTGATGTTGGCCTGAGCTTGATTCGTGCTCTGAACGAGCCTCCGGGGTCCAGAAGTTGTTAATGGTACTTTCATCCTGCTGGCCGTCACTATCATTATCGTTGCTTGCACGGCGGCCATCCTCCGACGCTTCGGGATCCCAGAAAGCACTGTCATCAGATTCGGCATAGCTGTCTCCAGAATATGTGTCGGAATCGTCATCGTCCTCATACTCAAGTCTCTCGAAAAGTTTGATCGACTGTGTGGGGTCGATGAATTCTCGAAGGCGTTCCGAAGTCAGTCCCTTCGATCGACCACGCTCCAAATGTGCGGTCCCAACGTTATGGTGGCAGCATGTGCTGTTAGCCTCTGCAGTGCCGCAATTGGCGCATGCGCCATTGAGCCAGTTGTCCTCGGTAGTGTCTCTCACACATTCTCTGAAAGGTGCGGCATCGCTCACACATCTCGCGCAATGGCCATCGCCCGCGCCTTCAGCCACGACCTGGAGGAGGAGAGCATTACGTTTGGGAGGAGTAAACTCGTAGAATCTACCATTGAGCACGTACTCTTGGCCCCAGTAGAGACGACGGACCTGAGGACGGTCAATAAGTCTTTGGTGAGTCTTACGACTTCCTGTATCGTCATCCCGCGGCGGCCATAGCTCCAGAGAGATCTGTCTGAGGGCTGCCGTAAGGTCGATGTCGTTCCGAGGCGGGATCATGGGCCACTTTTCCGCACAATGCACTTGAGCTTCTCGAAAATGCTTATCAGACTGGGGAAGGATCTTCGTTCGATCAAAAAGCGATTCTTCGAATGATACGATGCGGCGGTCGAGTCGCGGCTTCAGCTCAAACGCTCTGATTGCGTCGAGAGCTCTGCGGAGGCGCTTGATAGGTTCCGTAGTGTCGTCGACCCATCGAACGAGGTCCTTTTGAATGCCCTTCTTGACCTTCGTCTTGATGGTTCCTGCAATGCGCCAGTTCTTGTTATCGATCTGGATGTACCGCTCTTGTCCATCTTCGCTGGTTGTTATCAGATCACTGGGTACCCAGCTCGACTTCCAAGCGACAACATAGTATGTGTCACCATCGATTGACTTCCTGCCGGTGATTTTCCTTATGCGAAAGTGCTTGCTCGTGCAATTCGACCGCGGTGCAGAGGCAGCAATGCTCGACAATGGGTCGTCAATTCCACGCCGTTCGTTCGAGAGCCCGGGAGCGTCGTTGCTGGGATCGGGTATGGATCCAGCATTGGAGGAAGTCTCGTTTCGGGATTGAGGCGAAGCGATCAGGCTCGTATTGGCAACAGCTGCTTCAGGCAAATCACTTGGTGCAGCATCTCCATCATCAGATCGGACTAAAGAATTGGCGGTGCAGGGATTGAGGCGCGACGGTATAGCAGATTCGGACTCATTTGTAGTGTCGGGCTGCGACGATCTGGTGCGGTCGACAAGGTTTGACTCGGTGTTGCTCGAAGTCCTGGCAAAACTGGCAACTCTTGCATCATCCAAAAGAGTTTCTGTACAGAAGTCAATCCATCACGTCGTACAGAATTGCACGTTGGCGCCATCTTACCTTGCAACTGCATCGCTGGCCGTTCTATGCTTTTGATAGCGTGGGAAGTGGTTACCACGGGACCTGAGGAACGATCGATGCCGAGTCCTGTAAGGCTCAGCATTCGTCATCAAGAAACACTGCAAAGAAATCATACCGTTCTGGCCCTCCAATCTCGCGCGAAGCTCGTCGTCGGTTTTCGCCTCTGCAGCAGCGCGCGCCGCACTTTGCTTTGCACGAAAGTTGTCAAGATCCTGCCGATTCTGTTCGAATCTCGCTTTGCGGCGAGCAAAATCAGCTGGCTGATCGAGGCCAGGTTCTTCCGTGATCTGTCGCAGTCCGAGGTGAAGCAGACTCTCTCGCACGCGTTCGAAGCGATCAGTTGGCGACGCATTCATTGCATCTCCCATGTTGGTCCATGAGTTACGTCAGGCGTGTGGTTGACGTGCCAGAGTCGATTGTACAGGCGTGAGACGTAAGGCTTGTGCTCGTTGCACCTGTAATCTACCTGCAGCAAGACGGTAGATCCGGTTTCATTGTTGGCTCGGATGCATGCAGTCCTTGGTCGCAGACAGCTTCAGCCGGGACCGCTCTTGTACGACAGAAATTTTCGCGGCACATGTGTTCTGAAATGACGAGAGTTTCTAGCGAGCTGGATCACGTTGTGGATGGAAGGCTTTTGGACAGCTGACAGACGATGTAAACGACGTCTAGAATGAGAATATCACTTACTGTCACTGTTGGCACAATCGTTATGGTGAGATCACCGCCAGTGGACTTGGAGCACGTGGACGGTGTTCGTGGACGGGCAAAAGATCTGCCGTCAAGAAATGTGACCTCTCACTTTTCCACACTCCATCTCTTCCCGTCGGCGTACATGAAGTCAGCGCCATGCGTCTCTCCGCACAGTGCAGAACATGGCGACCAGTAGGAGTTATACCCATATTCGATGCGCGTCGAGCGCTTAGCAAAAAATGACAGAGTGCAAGGTGGAACGTGCAGACTGAGCCACGTCTTTGTGACAGCAAGCCGCAGCATCTTTAGAGACTTGAAGTCTGCGAAGGCATGAGACCAGAAGACGTTATTGGGTGTTACGTCCTGCTTTGATTCAATTTTGTCTGCTGGCGGGCGCGTTGTTGATACGTTTGTGAAATCTCTCTATTTCTGGTGTTTTGGCTTCCTCTTGGAGTTTCAACGCTAGCCTCTTTCGACCTTCGCCGCAGATGGCGCTTCAGGCAACCAAAAACCCCTCGACACCACATGGCAAGAAGAAAGCCGACAGCTTGAGCACGATCAAGAGCAAGTACTGGAACAACGATGGCACACCTGGGAAGGTACACTCCGACCTGCCATGTCTCAAGAAGCGGCGTACCGAAACACGCTCCACCAGCCGTGAACCTGGTCAGGTGAGACTGCAGTCATTGCCCGCCGGCAGCACCACAACGGCGGCGAAGAAGCAGCAATACAAACGCAAATTCGAGAACGTTTTCGACTTTGGCCCTAAGACTGTTCCCGATATCAAGGAGGAGCCCCAAGATGAGACTGTCATCGCGAGACCAGCAACGATGACACAACACTTTGCCACTTTCAAGTCAGGACAGCCCGCCACAGCACTCAAGACGACTTCGCCCGCACCGAAGAGAGACGAACCTGAGCCGGCTGGATCATCAAACGAGGCTATGGGTAACCTCAGTGAGCGATCTGTTGCTATCACTACCCTCGCGTATGTGGAGGATGGCGCAGTCACTGAGGCCGTAACTTCACTTGTGCTGCGCTGGGCTCGTGAGCTCGGCCAGGGCGATGTATACGACGCAGCTTTCATTCGTGGTATCCTCGATGATCTCGACCTCCATCGCATTGATTCGGATCGAAGAGCTGTGGTAACTGAAATGCTTGCTAGGCCGCTTCAGAAGCAGCTCGAGACCTTGCGCTCTTCGAGTGAGAGTCTTCTCTCTTGCCTCGCGAGCATCAACACGCCGCAACCTTCTTCACCGGCAGCAAGGGATTCAA
>Ga0265797_10005571_pt1 | contig 18318 bp, 24 predicted proteins | sample P2T30metagenome_FD_192433 | JGI IMG/M metagenome (GOLD analysis project Ga0265797, IMG submission 192433) | Plant litter microbial communities from East Loma Ridge, Irvine, California - P2 T30 | ecosystem: Environmental > Terrestrial > Plant litter > Unclassified | place: USA: California... | reverse complement strand
GAAGAAATCCTCTTCCTCAGCAAAGTCCACCAAGTCCTCTTCCAAGAAAGGCGACGCGCCCAAAGTCTCTCCGTCGCCGCCGCCACCGCCAGCTCCTGCTTCAGAAGCCCCAGCCCCAGCCCCAGCCCCAGCAGCGCCCAAGAAAGACGTCAACGAACCCCCCGCCCTCCGTCCAGGCATGAACTACATGTTCCCGGCCGAGCACACGAAGCTGCACATTTTCAACAAATCTTCCAAAGTCTGGGAGGAGAAGCATGCCGGAAAGCCATTGTGAGTTTCGCTCTTTCTCTCTCTCCGGTGTGAACATCCCCCCTCTCTCTCTCTCTGTGCGTGTGTATCTCTGACTGACAAGAAACAGCAACTTCAAAATCTTTAACGTCGCCACCACTTTCACCCCTGCCATGGTAATCGAGAACGTCCTCGGCAACGGCAATAGCAACGGCAAGAGCGTCGACGCCGCCAAGTGGGCTATCACGGAGGTTGTGGAGAAAGGCGATGGGGCTTGGGCGAAAGTGAGTTCTTTTACATTTACACATTCTCTCTCCTTGTCCTCTGTGCTCGTCCTCTTGGGTCAATGGCCCGATTCATCGTTATCATTTTCGCTGTCCACCATCATCATGGTCGTTGCTAACCACTTTCACTGCTTCAACAGGGCACTACCATCGAGCACGCGGGCGAGCGAGCCGGCTGTTCGCTCGCTAGCATGGGCTGGACGGGCAAGCGCGGCGACGTGTTGCCGCCGGTTTGGGTTGTTGTGCACAAGGTTTGAGAAGGTGGGGGGGGGATGGGAGAGAGAGAGAACTATGAGTGGTGCTGCGATCAACCAAGTGAGGGAGAGAGAGAGAGACAAGCGGCGAGGGAGTGAGAGCGAGTAACGGGCTTCTGAGAGAGGACGTCGAGATTTTTTCGGGCACCCACACTCGGAACTCTCAACAGGAGGGACTCGTCGGTGAGAGTCTGAGATCTACTGGAATGACTGGTTTGATTCTTGCGTTGGGCTGATCTCATTTGTTTTTTCTCGATTGTTTCATGCTTGATGGGAGACTGGGAGTATTGATGGAGATTACCTGCTTGGGGACTGCGATTTCTTTTTCTTATCTTTTACTGGAGAGCTGTTGTGTTTTCATTGGATCGGCAGTTCACAAGTTAGAGAGACAGAGAGAGAGAGAGAGAGAGAGAGAGAGAGAGAGAGAGAGAGAGACAGAGAGCAGCACACCTTGACGCGTGGAACAGCTGCCTTACGTGTACGAGGCTGCTTCTTGGGGAGAGATCGGGCTGTCAGATGGTCAAGTGCGGTTTTTCTTCCTCTTCCTCTTTTTCTCCAAGTAGTCATGGCCTAATTACTGCCAACTGCGAAGAAAAAAGGACACCTACATTCCCCCGTGTTTTCTCTTGTAAGAGGCGATTTGTTCAAGATTGGAGAGTATGTCGAATTTGCCTTCCCTATATGCCTATGTAATTTCTGTTCTGGAGATTTCAACCCGTTATTTGAGCCCATCCGCCCGACCGTCCGTCCGTCCCGTTCAAGATTCCATATGCTACATATACATCCCTTCGCCCTCGTTTTGAATGAAGAGGGAGAAAGCCTGAGTAGAGAGAGAAAGAGAGGCGGCACATTCTACAGAAGTCTTCCCTTTCCAAAAGGGGGGAAGCTTCACAACCATGAGTGGAATGGAGAGCATCTCCGCTTGCGAACTGTAGTCGTGGTTAGCAGGAATGCAAAAGCCCGAGAACGCCCTGGAATAGTCGAGTAAGTATGTATGCCCTGTGTCAGCAAAGCAGTGCACGTACGTCGAAGGACGGCATCGGTGCACGAAAATCAGCGTTCGTAGATGGTGTAGCCTTCATCCTCGTCTACGCTTGTGTCGTCCAACGAAGCATCATCGTCGTTGTCTTCGTTGTCGTCGCTGACCATGCTTTGGTCGTTATCGACGTCTCCATCAACGACGTCGTCCTGTCCATCTTCGTGAACGTCTCCAACACCCTGCCACTCTTCGTCGCCGTGATCACTCGTAGCGCCTGCTAAATCCGTTCCGAGCACGGTATCGCCATCGCCATCGCCGCAAACCAAGAGCTCAGCCGCACCCACAAAGTTCGAATTACTATGAGGAGTGGCGTAAGCAAAGGGTGTGGTGCCTCTAGGTGGCATGGCGCGAGAGCTACTCAAAACGCCTGGGCTGCGCGAGTCGATCATGTGGATGTCGGAGTGGAAGGGTGAATGTGGCTCGCGAGATAATCGGGGCGTAAAACCGACGCCTCTGCGCTCGGCTTCTGGCGACACGGAAAGACGAGGTCGCTTGTTGCTCGTTGGGTCCGCACCGTCTGAGGAGGTGGGTCCTGCGTCGGAAGTCCCGAAAGATGCTACCCGTCGCTTTATCGCGGTTGCAGCGGATTCCGACCCAGGCAGAGAACTCGTTCTTTGGTGCAGGGTTCGAGCTTCAGAAGAGAGCGGTGACATTGGTTGATGATGGATTATCTTTTGCTCCGCGGGATCTCCTCGAGATTTGCGCGACACGCGCGAACCGAATGAAGAGTGTAGGCTTGGAACGTAGTCGAGTCTGTCGTTGTAGGACCAGCAAGCCTCAATGGCGACATTTCTGCGAATCCGGTGATTCTGAACTTCACCACGATCGTCCCGCACCGCGAGGCGCTGCAAAGATTTCCATGTCCAGCCTTCGCTTCCAGTCTGCAGATAGGCATGTGGCGTGGTGATGTAGAGTCTACGTTGGCCATCGTTCACCTTCATGAGTGCACTCGATTCGAGGAAATCTGCCGTCCAAGCAGCAGAAGTTATCATCTCCGCTGAGCTGAGGAACCGAAGACGCGTGGACTTGCGGATTTTCCGTAGTGGGATGAATGGCACGCGCAAGCCCTGGTATTGATCCGTCATTTCGGACTCGGCAGGCGGTTCGGAAGATAGCACCTTCAGGAACGCACTGTTGATAGTATCCCAGACGTGCTTCGAGCCCGAGCCCGTGAACGTAAGATCGCGAACGAGTCCTCGGCTAGCAAGGCGCTGGAATACATCTCCCGATGGCCCACAAGCCTTTGGTGACAGCCAGTCTTGCGCCTCTTCTGCCCATGCTTCGATTGACTCAGTAGTCCAAGCCGTCGATGCTGATGATTGGAACGAGGCTTTGGGCGCAGGGCGTGGTCCCGCCCACTCCTCCGAGTCTTGCAACATTGAGCGTTGAGACTGCTGGGTGGCCTCGCTAGAGGTGAACCAAATGCCTCGAAGTTCGCTTCCCCAGGGTAACAGCACGATTTGTACTTGCCACGGCCGAGAGAAAGAAGGCATTGCCGAGTTCTCCAGATCAAGAACACGCGACTCTAATGCTTCAAAGCGTGGCTCGAGCTCCAGATTTGTTGCCACTGTCGCCAGGACTGCCGCTTCTGTGTGCATGGCAGCTGTGCTGTCGAAAGAACCGCTTGAAGAAAAGGAAGTAGACTCGTTCGGTAAAAGTCGACGGAGTTTACTACTAGATGCCTTCGGGGAGTCCTGTGAACGCTTGGCCTGTTCGAGCTCGCGCTCCCGGTCACGTTCGCTACGCCATTGCTCAAAGTCGAGGAGACGGTCGTCGTAGTGTTCGAACTTGTCTTGTACCTCCTCGACCGGAACATGGGAGAAGGATTGAGACTCCAAAACGTCAAGTCGCCTGCCATAGCTCTGCAGGATGTTCTCCACGTCCCTAGAAAGAACTTGATTCGTCGCCTGGAAAATATCAGGGTTCTGCTGTTGTGGTGTAGGCGAGGCTTGAGTGACAGGTAAGGTGGTGGGCAGCTGCGCGGGCAAGCATCGAGATTGATAGTTTACGGGAGCGAACGCGCGCATGTCTGGTGTGCCAGCTACACTAGGCGTTGCGACTTCAGTCGCGCTTCCCATGTCGCCGTCGAACCCAGCTCGTGCGAGCGACAAGGATGGGATGTTGAGTGGAGGGCCCATTGGCCTCTGTTGATACGGTGGGATGGCGTCCCCATTGATACTAGGGACTGCGGTTGATGGAAGCTTGGAGGTGGTGATGGATGCCGCACCATCGTCTTGCTCACGCGCAAATCCATTCAAAGCATCCCAAACTCGGGTGTTGATGGATCTCGATTGGGATGGGAAATCGGCGTGTATTCCCAGGCCGGCGCTTGGCCTGGGTGACGCTCCTGCGCCAGCCTGATGCACTGCATAGTATCCATCTGGCGTGTTACGACCACGCGTGTGCTGGGCGGCCTCTTCTTGCACTGCGCTCACGGCCGCCGCCTGCGAAGGCGCCCGAGACTGCTGGCTTCCCCAGTGGTGAAAGCAGGCATGGTGTCCGCAGAAGCAAAAGTCTTTCTGATCCTGAGCTGCGAGACTGTTTCCATTCAACCAGAATCGTTTGCAGCCGCACACCGGTGCTCGAGCGCCAGAGCTCAACTCGCGAAAGTTGCAACCGCCATTTGGCAGCTGAGATAGTTGGCTTCCAACGTTTGTGCTTCCTCCCTGATGTAGAGATCCTCCTACTCCTCGATCGTAAACGGGAGCCGCCATCGGCGGCGACAACATATGCCACCAATGGCTGACGTCTTCAGCATAACATTACAGAGCGGTAGATCGAGTCGCGTGCGCAGTCGGCTTGAGGTGAGAACAGGGTGTAAGGATTGCGGACGGGATGCTACGTAGGATACTGGAAGCAATGCGATGCGATGCGATGCGATGCGAAGAAAGCAAGCGGTCGGTCTCTGAGAAGATGGTCAATGAGCACGCGCGCAGGTCGAGAAGAGGAGTCGGGGTGGAGGAAGAAAGAAGTCGGGCAGTATTATTGGAGGTACAGCCCCACGCATACTACGGTCGTTTAGCCTAGCGCCGTACGGGTATGCAGGCGGTTGCCTCGATGATAGCGATCGGTGTCTGTGTTTGTATGCGCCTGTGTCTGCGTCTGCGCCATGGCCGGGGAATAACAGCCCATTGCCGTGGCGCCTGTGCTGCTGTATATCGTAAGTAGTAGGTAGGTAGGAGGACGTGTAAGAAGTGTATGTAAGTGAGCTAGAGTACCACAACGGTCTACCTAGTGTACCATCGCCGCTCGAATCCACCGAATCCTTCCAAACAAGGGCCACGACAACTTCCATCAGCATTATCATCTTCATTACCGATATCAACGCGCATGCGACACCCCTGCACGCTACCACGCAAGCGCCTGCGTTCGCCATGGACTACGAAACACCCGATGGCTCGCAATTCTCACTGCAAGAGGTCTTTTCCGACGGCGACGACAACAATAGCCCATCTTTCCAATACACCTCCATCACAGCGCTAGTGAACGGCGAGGCTTTCGCCGGCAAAAGCGACCAGCGCATGGAAGATGTCGACGAGATCGACATCTTGGACCTGCTAAGACCTGTGCCACTGGAGAACATCAACCCTCTCGTGCCAGATGACTTCACGCGAGCGCCACCAGCTCTGACTCACGACTCACACTTCCTCAAGGCGCCCTCTTTCATGTACGAGGACAGTGAGCCTGGGCGCACTTTTGTCGCAGCCTGCCTACTAAACGAGGCCACCGTCCTCGAGAAGCTGCGTAACCATTCCCACCCCAACATCGTCCAGTACTATGGATGTGTTGTCCAAGGCGGCAGGATCACGCAACTCTGCCTCAAACGCTACGAGTCCAGTCTTGCCGATCACGTCACGCGGCCTCTTTCGCGCCAGCAACGTCGACGTATCTTCGAGGATGTCGTGTCTGCCGTGAAGCACCTGCACACCCTCGGTCTGGCCCACAACGACATATGTCCGTACAATATCTGCATCGACTCGGATGGCCGGCCTGCAATCGTGGACTTTGACTCGTGCTTACCGTTTGGAGAGCCGCTGCTGAAGGGCGTGGCCGCCGACGCGTATGGAGGACGCCATGTATCAGCCGCAGAGAACGACTTCCTAGCCTTAGATGAGTTCAAGGATTTCTTGGAGGCTCTTGACGACGATGCCTACACCTAGGAGGCTTGACCTCATTGACACGCTCCTAGCAGTCACTCAGCGATCCAACAGCTCTTCCGCACTGAATCACAGCGGAATTGCACACGTCAATTGCAATTGTCGTTCCGTCGCAAAGTCGTTTTCCCGTGCTAATCAAGACCCTATACTATCTAACTACGAGCTAGTACTGGAAGACGAGGTAGCAGAAACAGTCGAGTTTGATCCGCTTCCTGATCCACTGCTGCCGCCACTGCTACCACCATTGCTTCCACCACCGTTCTTCTTCTGAACAACAGACGACACAACCCGTCCGGCCGAATCAAAGACGATATCAATCAGCGAGTTCAGCGGTGAGTACGAGAACTCCTTTTGGGTCAGACCCTTCCCAAGATCTTTCGTAACGCCAGTCTCCGTCATGTTCCTGGTGAAGTCGCCAACAATCGTGCTAACCCCGCCGACTTCCTGCACGATATTGCCGAGATTGTCGACGATGAAGTTGAGAGTCTTGTCGCCCTGCGTGATCGAGCCCAGCAAACCACTCACAGCGCCAGCAACGTCGCCGACAATGTCGCCCACTGCGCTCGTCACATTGCCGATGGTGTCGATCAGCAGTGGGTTGAGGTCCAGAGACTCGAATACGCGGCCGACAATGTCCACGAGGTGACCTAGAAGTAGTGCAAGGTCAGCGCAATGCCCATGTGTTTTGTTGATGAATCGCACGCGTAAAACACTTACCAAGTCTAACCACCAACTCAAGCTCGGCATCAACTTCTGCAATCGTAATGTTAACCTTCTTAATCCCAACTTGAACACCAGCATTGAGTTGAACAAGATTTGCGACTTTGGCGTTCAGGTTGATGTCGGCTTGCAGGTCCTCGACCGTCAACTCGATGCGGCCGACATGCAGCTCGGGCACGTGAAGGTAGACATCTGGTGGTGCGCCGGCTGTCGCTGCGCTCGATCGCGATCGCGTGCTCGTCGACTGGCTGCTACCATTGCTGCTGCCGGAGGTGGTTGTTCTGGGTGCTGTTGCGGTTGTTGGAGATGTTGCTGCAGTCTGCGCTGAGGCTTGGAGGGCGAATGATAGGATTGCGACTGCTAGGAGCACGAAGAGGCGCAATGTCGTGCGGAAAGCCATTGTTGCTGGTTTTGGACTGGCAGAACGATGATGCGACTGACGAGCAAAAGAGAGAGTGGTGAAAAGACTACCTGTGGAAATTGTCCTGCAAGAGTTGGAGTCTCGCCATGGCTTTCTCTGCGGACCAGGCTTCTCAGCCCATCATCATCGCAGATCGCAGGATCCCGCCCACGCAAACTAGCATGTCACAAACATGGGTTCTTCATCTCCGAAGGTCGACAAGGTATTGTACGTTATTGATGAGCGCGGCCCGAGCTGAACACATGTTCTTGGTCTTTAGCGCATCCACCCCGCGCTACAAGCCAATCGAAACACGCCAAAATACCCCTTCTTTTACATCTCACACCACAGCTCTCGGCAACGATTGTATACACGCCCGCTGACTCGTCGGATACCCTTGCACGCCTTGCTCAAGTTGCTATATCGCAGATTTGCTCGTGCCGTTCCACTTCACGTGGCGTGAGAGTTGCAGCTTTCGCAAGGATGTCGGGGACCAGTCGCGTCGCTGTGCTCAGCTCTAGAGTCCCACCATCCAAGAAACAAGGCAGACTGCATAGTAGGTAGGCACGGCAGTTGGCAATCGCATCAACGGCACGATCGCCGCGGATTGAGATCCTTGAGCAGCGGTAGCAGTGTCGAAAGTAGTATTGTAGGACATACACCTCCTCCGTCGCGGTCTTCCCACTCACGTTTCCCATCGACTTGCACCTCACCCCATCGCCAAACCAACAATGCTGTCCCTCGCCCTAAACTGCCTCTGGGCCTTCAGCCTAACACTAACATCCTCCGTCAACGCCCAACAACAACAACCCACAACTGAAGAAGCCTCCCTCACCAGCACCAACCCTTCAGACCCCTCCTCCTCAGGCTACGTAGGCTACAACCTAACCCTCGAAGGTGACCAAGACTCGGTCATCTTCGCCACCGAAAACACGCGCCCCGAAGAAACCACCAACCGCACCTACCCCGACCCAGACGTCTTCCTCAACGCCTCCGTCTCAGTCGAAGAAATCAACATCGAAGTCGACGAGCTGACGGCAAAAGTAAACCTCGACCTGCAAATCCTGCAACTCCTCCAATTCAACGCGGGCGTAGACCTCTCCGTCGACAAAATCCAGCTCCTGATCCAAAACGTAAGCGCCAAAGTCCTGCTCGAAGCCCGGCTCGAGAACCTCGTGGCAATGGTCGACGACGTGCTGGAATCCCTAGACCTGAACCCCGTCATCGCGACGCTGGGCCAGGGCGTTTCCGACATCGTCGACGAGACGGCCGATGCCACGGGAGAAATCCTCAATGGCGATGGCGGCGACAGCAGCGACAGCGACAGCAGCGGTGAGGACTCATCCTCCTCCTCCTCCTCATCCGCATCAAGCAAGCGCTCCCCAGCCCCCGCCACCGCAATCCTCTACTCCATCACCGACTTCAGCGGCTCCACCCACACGAACTTCCTCCTCACCCAACGCGGCGAAATCCTCTCCCAAGACCTCGACAACTTTGGCCGCGTCTCGCGCTCGCGGGTAACGGGCTCGTACGCCGCGGACATGGCTTTCACCGGGCACGAGGAGGTCGTCGAGTTTGAGGGGGAGAGCGTGCTGGGGAGGAGGTATAAGTATGAGCCGATTGTGGGGGTGGAGGCGGTTGTGGAGGTTTTCTTTGAGGAGGAGGGGGATAGGGAGGGTGGGGATGGGGAGGGGGAGGGGGTTGTTGTGGGGACGCGGATTCTGAGCGAGTTGGAGGCTGGGGGGTGGGCTACTGTTGTTGCTGATGGGGAGTAATGTGATGTGAGTCAGTTGGTGGGTGGGTGAATGGGTAAAGTAGTAGGAAGGAATGTTGCTGTGCGTTTGTGCGTACGTGTCTCTCTCCCATACCCATTCCATACAATGTTTGCGGGTTTGGACTGTGTTTCTTTTTAATCGACTTTTGGGACGAGATTTGTGCACTTTACCTGCCTTGCTGGTTTGTTTTCTTTGGCTAGAACGTGATGCAAGTATGGTTTAGAGACTTATGCCGCCAGAGAAGTCTAAAAGCGAGATGTCGTGGTTATTCTCAAGCGTGTATGTATAGCAGATCCCACCTATTGTGAAGCAGTCCAGTCCAGTCCAAGTCAACAAAACGCGAGTAATACAGGCAAACAACCAGATTTTGAAAAACATGATATCATAGTGTTTGAAGGGGTATCTTGAACCAACTATCATAAGAGTAAAAAATAAGGGAAAAGCATAAATGCACAAGTCCTCCATGCCCTTTTCTTTTCGTTCATCATTTTGGACCTGTGCATTATATCCAAAGTTAAGAAGGGAGGCTCGCTACGAATAACGGCCCTTAACCTCGACTTTCGGTTTTTACTTGGGAAGCTCTTCTTCCAGACCCTTCTACAGCGTCTGCCTGCCTCTCGTCTCGATCGGCAAGACGACCATGCAAAGGAAAGCGGCGAAGAACAGCGCGCCAGCAGCGTAAATCGGCGCAGCCGGGTCAGCGGCACCGGCATTACTGGCGACAATGGGCGCGCAGAGACCGGCCAAGCGGTTGAGGAAGCTCGAGATGCCGGTTCCGGTGCCGCGGACGGGGGCGGGGAAGACTTCCGGGGTGTAGGCGTAGAGCACGCCGTACATGATGTTCTGGAAGAAGGCCTCGAGGGAGGAGAAGATGAGCTGGAAGTTGGAGTCGCTGGACAGGGTGAAGCAGTAGACGAAAATGCCCGAGATGACGGTCGCGATGCCCATCGTGCCCTTGCGGCCGATGTACTTGATGTCGACGGTGATGCAGGCGAGGAGGGAGCCGGGGACGCCGACCGCCGAGGTGATGGCGTAGTTGCGGTATTGGATGTCGATGGGGGTGTTGTCGCCGCCGAGGTACTGGGGCAGGAAGGCGTTGAAGAGAGGGTAGCCCATTCCGATGAAGGTCCAGATGAACCAGAGGAGGACGGTGGTCATGGCGAGACTGCGGCCGTTGAAGAGAGGGCGGATGCGGTCGCCGGAGAATTTGCCCAGGTTGCGCTTGACGATTTCGAGGGTGGACAACTTCTCGTCGATGACTTCGGGGTCACCGCCGATCTGGTTGAGGATGTCTTCGGTAAGCCAGGTCTGGCTCTTGTTGAAGTAGGCAATTCCGTGGACGACTGCTACGGCTTCGGATTGTCTGCCGCGCGAGAGGAGGAATTTGGGCGACTCGAACAGGTGGAAGAAGAAGAAGCGGCAGATGAACATGAAGAAGGTGATGCAGCCGATGATGTAGATGAAGTAACGCCAGCCCTGATCGGACGGGTAGTTGACGATGCATGGCCAGGCGACTGTGAGAAAGTTAGTACGGTCATGGAATGTTCACTTCTGAAAGAGACATACCGAGAGATGCGATAAGCTGGCCGACTGGCCACCAGACAGAGAGAAGGGTCAGGAGACCACCGTTGGCCATCGGGAGGAACTCGAGGAACAAGGCGCCATCGACGGGCAAGTTTCCGCCAACTCCGAGACCAACGCACGCAAAGAGGGCGCAAGAACCGTACCAGTTTGGTGCAGCTCCAGCGGCAACACCAAAGACACTAGCAATGCCAAGGGTGCAGTTGAAAGCAAGTCGGCGACCGACAACGTCAGACATGACACCCCAGAAAGAGGCACCAATGCAAAGACCGAGGAAGAGTGCAAGAGTAGTGTATCGGATTTGGTTCGAGTCAACGCCGTATTCCTCGGACAAGGAAGGGAGAGTCAAGGCGACACCCTGAAGCCAAAGGCTGGAGGTTTCTGTTAGCGCAGCTCCTGAATTTCTTTCAAAGTGAGATCAGGATACGCACTTGTCTGCCAACCATCCAAACCCGCAGAGTACGAACAGAGACCACTGGTATCGTCCCATACCCATGTCAGCAAGCGCCTTGTTGATGACTTTGCTTTTGCCTGGAAGAGAGTGAGCGGGAAAGTTCCAAATGGCGCAGCGAAGAGGGCTACGATAGCTACAATATCAACTCACGGTCATAGGCGGTATCGTGGCCGCCAGCTGCGATGTCCGAGTCGACTTCGGCGCGGAGGGATTCTAGGGTCCTGGCTCCGCCTGACTGAACACCATCGCTCGAGGCTCTGGATGCGTCGTCTTTCTTGTCGCCAGAGTTGATAGAGGCACGGCGGTTACCCTGATCCAGCGGGATGACCACGCCGGGGAACTCTGAAGCATCGTGCTTTTTGAAGGGATTAGAGAAAGCAAGGCGAGGCATGGTTGCGGTTGGCGCGAGAGGGTATTCCAGCCAATGTTGCAAGGGAAGTTCACGCAAAGTCGCAAGGGCGCTGTGTCGGTAAGTGGTGTTGCGCGGGAATTGCTGCTTTGGTAGTGTGTGATGGTATTGTCGTGGCTGCAATGGAAGAATCCGAGTTGGCGCGATGGAAGAGTTGGTGCAATGGTCCGGGGGTCAAGTTGGTGTCGAAATGCTACGAGAAGTGCGGGCGGAGCGTCGCTTAAGGAGATGGCGCAGTGGGAAGAGTTGAGGTAAGCAAATGGTCGAAAGTGCTTTTGGGATTGTCGGTTGCGGACAGTTGAGGACAGTCGCTGCGGGCGGGACCAGTCGGCTCACTTCGAAATGCAGGCGAGAGTCTTGCGGCACAGGGAGCGAGGATTGGTCAGTGGCTCAAGTCGTGCTTATAAACACTTCTTTTCCTGGTTGGTGAAGCTAGATAGTTGAAGGGTCAGAGATCCTGGGTTGCAGAGCGAGTCCAGGGAAATTGAGCAGAGGTCTGGAGGGAAAAAGCGAGGATCGGCGGGGTCAGTCGACCTTATTATACAGACTCCCGAGGCGGATGGGAGGGAGTTTAGTTACATTTGACTCGGTGGGGACGGGGAGATATGTCATGCTTTTCGCGGGCCAGTGGTCGCGCGGGCGAAGGTGAGAAGAGGGTCCATCGCATCCATTGCATCTCAAAGGCAAACGTAAGACCGCCCCCAACGGGGTAGGCTCGAGGCTCGAGCGCAGACAAATGCTTGGGTCATGTGAGGGAAGGCGCGCTAGGAAGTGAGTTGACTTCATCCTTCGCTAGTAGTAGTGTATGTAATGTAGTTGGTCATATTGGCTATACTAATACAGTAAGTATTGTAGTGACGGCGATGACGACCTGCTCCTCCTCCGATGGGCTGAAGCGGACAAGGCGGCTGCGGCGTCTTTAGTCTGCGTCTTATCGTTTGACGAGACGCGGCACAGACAACACAAGACCCGTCGATCTTGCTTGATCGCGAGAAGAGACTGCAAGGAGCCTTGTCTATGAGATAATCGTCAATCTGTAAATCACGTGCGGTCAGCCATGTAAACACATCCGAGATTGTCAATACTCGATACCGTTGAGCAACTGGCAAAGACATAATCCATGTTTGCCATATGATTACGGTCCACATGATTAACTAATCCTCCGCCTCACCCACATCGACCTTTCGGAGGCGGCCGTCGTGTCGCGTTGCGTAAAAAAGTGAAAAAAGTCTCGCTTCTGCCGCCAGCCGAACCCGGTATGCTCTGAAGCAAGACTGGATCGGATGCCGTGCCAAGCACCGCATCTACCCAGCCCTTTCCATTTTCGATCCTGGTGGCGTTGACGTAGTTGAAATGCTTGTCTGCGGTGCTTGCTTGTACTGACTTCACGCCCTGCATGTACACTTTTGTGCAAGTCCGTTGACATGCCCACAGAGGAATAATATACGTCTTTGATCTGAGCTATACCAATCTCAGCATCGACACTGTTCAGTAAGCCCTCTCACGTTTCTGCCTCTGCCCTCAAACACTTCCCCGTACTTGATGACCCTCCAAAAGTCGGGGAACGCAGCTGAAATGAAACGGCCGGTGGTTGGCGGTCTTTCCGATCACGTACCCACCGCTAATTATCATTGCGGTGGGCTGCTCTTCATGGGTATCCACCGTCGACCACCCAACCTACTACATCTGTCCTAGCCTCCGAGGCGTCTAGTCCCAAGTCAAGAGACTGTCTAGCCGACTTCTTAGCGTCCTCGGCCTTGGGATGACTTCACATCCTAAAGCAGTGGACGTTTGGTAGACGTTAGTAGTGAGACGATTATTGTGCTTTGTCACGCCTCTGGCTTCAAGGCCGTTGTTAATGCACAATTGATGATTCTCACCGTCTCACCGTCTCACCGTCCCACCGCATCGGCAACAACACTGTGCAGCGCCTCACACAGATTTTTGGCGCTTCATCACCCGAAGCGGCAGTAAAACGACTTCTACTCCTGCTCTAAACAAGCCTCCCATCCGTTCTGGGAATATGAAAAGTCTCCCAGCAGAGTAGTAGTCTCGACCCATGATCGCCACAGCAAGATCAGGTACCAGGTCGCCGTCTCCTCTCCCACAGTCCCGCTCAAGCGTCCTACCACGTGCCTCCATGCTCACCTACCTTAGCCTCAACGTCGCCCCTCCAGCCCTGCCGGTACAGAAGATCGCTTATCGATGCATGGGCGAATGAATAATGCCGGTAAGGCGGCTAGGTGATATCCCCTTCACAGTAGTGCTTCTAGAAAACAGGCGCTGCGCTAGTCTTACCTGGGGAGATTTCTCTCGAGCCTCTTATCGTTAGTTACTTACCTTAGTTACCTTGCGTGGGAAGTCTAAATGACAGAAGACTATCGTTCTGGCGTGGAGTGCCCGTCATGTTTCAGTTGTTGCTGTAGTTGAAGCCATACAGACACGTGTCTTCCGTTAGTACTTACCTACTTTTCCTACGATTGTATCAGGCATTCTTTTTGTGGCATGCGCGGTAATACCGCGTCTTTTGTTGAAAATCAGGCGCTGTCTAGCCGCAGAGAGAAATTACAAATCACCAGCGATTCTCGATGGCACTCAAAACTTGCTTACCGTGAAAGGCTCATTGTTCGTGACTTGTGCTGTCCGTGAACGTCTTTGACAGATCTGATGCGAGCACCGCTGCTCTCTGGTAAGTTCTTCGCATCTCCTCCGCAACCGTGGCGGAGCTTGGGCAGATTCCGCTCTGGAGCAGACGGCAATATCATGCAGAAATAGCTGAGGTAGCCGTAAATGTCACCGTCGCTGGTGCAGAACTGCAGATCGTTATAGTCGTCGATCGAAACCCTGCGTGAAACGGGCGGAGCAGCTCTGCGTGGTGGAATCGATAAGGTGTAGCGGGTTTGGTGTATCGATCAAAGCACTATGAAATGAGCAGATTGTCTCCCTGTGAAACGTATCGTTAGCATGTGCCTCTTTATGCTGCGCACATGGACACTCTTTGGTTCTTGCACAGGCCGAATAGGTCAACTCCGTGTGTAGCGGTCGACCTTTGCATCCTACGAGGCGGTAGACCTCTCGGATATCATAGTTGGGACACTGCGTTAGATGTTCCCACGCTGAAACCTGGTCGCTCTGGCAAAGGAGGTTCCACGCGCTACTTGTCAGTCAGAAATGACCCTTGAGCAGCCACTTTCTCACAAGCTCTCAAAGCGCCTTCGTGACAACTGCATCGTCTCCTGTCATTCTGTAGCACATGGCCGCGAGAGCACACCTGCATGGCCGCGTGAACACGTGATGCTTATCGTTGCATCCAATCGCAAGCCAGCGCTTCCGGATTGTTCGCCTGAGCTTCAGTTCGGAACCAAAATTCTTGCCTCGTAGTGCTCGGGATCGACCAAAACACGTTGTGTTCAAACAAGAAGAATCGAAGATTCATCTGCTGAACGTACCGAAGCTCCTCCCCCTTCTCCTGTAGAGATCCATAATGTTGCCGCCTTGAAGTAAACGGCGAGGGCTGTTGATGTAGTGATCGGCCTTGGCGGAGCTGCAGCCAGACCCCACCGCCGCCGGCTTGCTTAAGTTGTTGTCACTCTCAAGACACCACAACATGCCTTTTTCAAAGCCATACCGAGAGATGTCACCGCAACAACAACCACAACCTGCTCCACCATCATTGCCATACCACATGCAACCTCCTTGGCGCCCTCCTCTGCATCCCTCCGCCGCCGCACTTTCCCGCCCGGCGGCCGCCACCACTTCATTCAGCAGTCAACATCAAGAGAGCATGGCCATAAGCGCCATGAAGGCCATAAGAGCCTCGCAGGTCATAACCACCTTGCACCAGTACGACGACCTTGCGAGCCACCAGGTTTTGAGCTCCGCGGCAACACCAGCGATCACGCGCACAGCATCGAGTGAGTTCTCTCGTGCAAACCTCATGACATGCACCAGCTAACCTGTTCTCAAGGAGAAGCAGCGATGTCCATTCCGTCTGCCACACATCAAGGCCCTGGCACTGACCCGCAGTCCATGAGCGCAGTGACGGCGCCTTTTGCGTCACAGACCCCACTTGGAAACGATGCGGGTACAGCCACACGCCTTCTTCAGGCCAACGTGGACGTCTCCCAGTACAATCTTGGGTGCCACGATGACTGGCGCAAGGCATCGACTGACCTCACTGATGACGGCGAGAACGCACCATCTCCAGCACTGTCCGGCGCCACCAGCCACGGTCTTTCCAGCCTCCATCATGGCGAAGCGGCTGTGCATCAGCCTTCGGAAAGCCTGAGCTCGAGCTTCGACTCCTTGGGCATCGCTGCCGGCAGCGATTCCCCGAGCAGCAACCGCGCCTTTGACCCATCGGAGGTCTCCAAGAGAGATCACCCAATTGGAGCACCATCAATCTCCACGTGCGCTGGCGCTCGTTACAGTCATCACGAGCTCCTCCCATCCACTACGCCTTTGATCGAGTCAGCTCTCATCGGCCAGGAGGAGCTCGTCACCAGCAATTCTTCGCTCAGCACTCGCAAAGACCGTGACCGGTTTCTGCTTGGCATGCGTGGAAAATGCCTCGCTCACAAAGGTGAGCAGCGATGCCCTCGAGGGGACATTCACCTCCTCGGGGGCATGTTCAAGGACGTGACAGTGAGCATTGACCCACTCGAGGGAATGTTTAATCCTCGGGTGGGGGTCAGTGAACATCGACACACTCGAGGGCATGTTCAACCCTCGGGTGGGTGTCTTCCTGATGTGGCGAACACTTGCTTTCTTTTTGCTGCGTTCTAGCGAGCGTTGCTTTTTGTTTTCTTTCTGCTGCGTTCTAGCGAGCGTTGCTTTTTGCTTTCTTTTTGCTGCGTTCTAGCGAGCGTTGCTTTTTGCTTTCTTCTTGCTGCGTTCTAGCGAGCGTTGCTTCTTGCTTTTCGCTGCGCTTTGGCGGCGGTTATGGCCAACAGCAGGGTGGCTACGGTGGTGGCCACGGTGGTGGTCAAGGCGGATACCAGCAGAGTGGCGCCTCTTTGCTGCGTTCTGGCGAGCGTTGCTTTTTGCTTTTCGCCGCGCTTTGGCGAAATGGGGCTGCGGCCAGTAGCAGGGTGGCTACGGTGGTGGCCACAATGGTGGCCAGGGTGGACACCAGCAGGGTGGAGGTGAGAAGACACCTGATCTCGTTGTTCCAGAACATGAGCTGACCTCTACTTTCAGGCTACGGTGGCCAGCGTGGCGGCAACAACTGGCGTGGCGCTCCAGGCTGGGATGGGGAGCCATCCAGCCTGGAGCAAGGAAAAGATTACTGTTCTCTTCGAGAAGCACGGCAGGGTCGAGAAGTGCAACATCAAGGCTGCTGCGCGTCAGCTCAACACCCCAATCGCCTCCGGGCCATTTTTGAACCCAGACAGGCCCTTCTCGGCTGATCAGACAGCTTTCCCAGGATGGTGACTTTTCCTTGATGTCTCTGGGGAATCTCTCGCAAGACCGATTCTCGGCTGTTGCTTCCAATAACGCCTGCGGTTCCAACGCCCACGACCCAACGCCCAACACCCAATCCAACCAGTCGCATGACAATCCACAAAAGAGAGATGCGAAGAGTGCAACTGCAACTGCAGATCTTCGGCGATGCCAGACTCGACCACAATGCCGACTTTGATGATACCGATCATCGCACCGGGCTCTGAAACTCATGCACTTTCTTTTGTTTGCGACCCTGGCGAGCGTCATTCTTTCTTCGCTTGTTTCTCTTTGCTTGCTTTCCAAGCTGGTCGTTGTTGGAGCTGGACATGCTCTTTTCTTTCTTTACTGCAGAAACGTGCCCTTTTATGTGCACAGACGCACCGAAAGGCGGACAGGGAGAAGCATCACCAGACGATAGATAGCTTTCAACATCGAACGTGCGCGAGCAATCATCACTGGTCGCCATTCTCATTTCACATCGTCGTGTTTCTTTCCCGTGACTGTGCCTTCGTGGTTTCGTTCGAGTCTGAATATGAAGTCCAGGCGATAGCCAGTGCAGGATAATTGTCGCTTTCCGGTCAGAGTCGGAGAAGTAGACGGTATTTGGACTCATAGCTATAGCTAGCCACATGAGATCATGGATCGAGCAAGTGGCAAGTAAGGTAGCCAGCAACCTGTCTCAAAGAGAGGCGACGTTTGCGTCGTTCTTGATCTCCCCATACCACGTAGACGTGACCATCTCTAAGCGTAGCAATTGCTTCGAACCGAGCACACGGACATGCCATTACTGAAAAGTCTCGACATTCGTGCGCAGTAAGATTCGCATCTCGCTAGGAATCTCTCTTTTCGAGACAGTACGTCAGGGCTATGACATGACCGTCTGCTAACCCTGAGTGGCAGAGGGAGAGCGTTTTGTGCCTGGCCGCGAGCGCTGCCCACCCACCCAGCTCCAGCTCTCCTGTGGTCTTCGCAGCGGAGAGGGGACTTTGTCAGTTTTTCGCTACCTCCCCACATCTCCAGCAGCAACAAGGACCACTCGCCGCCACGCACTTTTGATGGACTCATCTTTCCGGCTACAGAGTACGGCAGACATGTCGCCAGCACGATGCACGATCAGGGCACATCATACGCTGAGACCTTGGTGCGAAGATGGGTCGCGTCGAACACCCAGGATTGCTGCTGCCGCGCAGGAGAACATGCTCAACTTTCACACCATCGAGTGGTCCAGCCACGAGGAAACAAATCCGCGACCGTGTTATACTCCGTACTATGATCAAGTAGGTTGATATGCGAGTCCTGATCTTGTCTTCGGCCCCTACACCAGCTCGAATGGCGTGGACTGCTTCCACATCTTCGACCGGTCGCTAACGGACGACAAGGTCTTGTCTATCGTGCGCGAAATGAAGATGTGCACCCGCCTGCATCCCCACACGCCACCGCAGAGACAGCAGACTTTTGCTGAAGCTGGATGTCGAGCAGATGGTCACAAGACTGAGTTGACGACGGCGGGTCTGTCTCTCTTGTGTGTGCACTCACTCATGGGGCAGTTGGACTGGATATCAGCGCGTACAG
>Ga0265797_10005570_pt1 | contig 18318 bp, 21 predicted proteins | sample P2T30metagenome_FD_192433 | JGI IMG/M metagenome (GOLD analysis project Ga0265797, IMG submission 192433) | Plant litter microbial communities from East Loma Ridge, Irvine, California - P2 T30 | ecosystem: Environmental > Terrestrial > Plant litter > Unclassified | place: USA: California... | reverse complement strand
ACGCCGACACGTTCGAGTCGATGACGCCGTCGCGTCAGCTCTCGTTGGAGGAGTGCCTCGAGTTCGCCCGTGAGGACGAGTGCGTCGAGGTCACCCCCGCCGCCGTGCGCATCCGCAAGGTCGAGCTGGACGCGTCGGCTCGCCAGCGCTCCTACGCGCGTCTCAAGCGCCAGGACGCGTAAGCACCAGCACGAGCAACACCCGCGGAGGCCCGTCCTCCGTCCGACGGCCCGGTCACCTGCAACAGGTGGCCGGGCCGTTCGCGGTTGTACCGTGGTCAGCGTGACTCTCGACCTGCTCTCGATCTACCAGGACCTGCACGCCCACCCGGAGCTCGGCTTCCAGGAGCACCGCACCGCCGGTGTCATCACTGCGAAGCTCGCCGAGATCGGTGGGATCGAGGTGACGACGGGCGTCGGCGGCACCGGCGTCGTCGGTGTCGTGTCGAACGGCGAGGGACCGGTGGTCTGGCTCCGCGCCGACATGGACGGCCTGCCCGTGCAGGAACGCACCGGCCTGTCCTACGCCAGCGAGCACGTCGGCACCGACGACGAGGGCCGCGAGGTCCCGACCATGCACGCCTGCGGCCACGACATCCACGTCACGTGGCTGCTCGGCACGCTGGAGCGCCTGGTCGCCACCACGGGGGACTGGCGCGGCACGGTCGTCGCCGTCTTCCAGCCTGCTGAAGAGGTCATCTCCGGCGCCCGCGCGATGGTCGAGGACGGCCTGGTCGAGCGGTTCCCGAAGCCGGACGTCGTGCTCGGGCAGCACTCCGCACCCGCACCGGTCGGCATCGTCGCGGTCGGCACCGGCCCCGTGATGGCGTCGAGCGACCGGCTGACGGTGACCTTCAACGGCCGTGGGGCGCACGGTTCTGCGCCGCAGGCCTCGCTCGACCCGGTCGTCACCGCGGCCTCGGCCGTCGTGCGGCTGCAGACGGTCGTCGCCCGCGAGGTCTCGCCGAGCGACGCGGGGGTCGTCACCGTCGGCAGCTTCCACGCCGGCACGCGGGCGAACATCATCCCCGACGAGGCCGTGATCGAGATCTCGACCCGGGCCCGCAACGAGGAGACCCGCCAGCGCATCATCGCCTCGATCGAGCGCATCGTCCGGGCCGAGAGCACGGCCGGAGGCCTGTCCGAGCCGACGATCGTGCGCGCGCCGGGTGCCGAGGTCACCGTGAACGACGCCGAGGCCGCCGCCACCGTGCTCGAGGCCATCCGCGCCGAGGTGCCGGGAGCCCGCGACCTCGAGATCGGGCTCGCCATGGCGTCGGAGGACGTCGGCCAGCTCGCCACCGCCGCCGGAGCGCCGCTCGTGTACTGGTTCACGGGCATCACCGACCCGGAGCGCTTCCGCCGCGGCGAGGAGATCCCGAGCAACCACTCGCCGTTCTACGCGCCGCAGGCCGAGACCGCGATCCCGGTCGGCGTCGACGCCCTGGTCGCGGCGACGCGCGCCTACGTCGCCTGAACCGTCCGTCGGGAAGGAGGCCCGGGGCGGCCCCGCCGCGCACGTGACCGCCCCGGGGACGGCACGTTCACAGCCAACTCGCGCCGGGCCTCCCGGCTCGTCCGTTACGGTCGCGCCATGCGTTCCCTCCGTACCCCGCTGATCGCCGCCGTCGCTGCCGGCATCGCCCTGGCCGGACTCACCGGCTGCTCGACTCAGGCCGTGCAGCAGGCCACCGACCTCGGGTCCTCCGTCGCGTCGAACGTCGCCGACGGGGTCGCGGGCATCGACGGCAAGGCGATCCAGGACGGCATGTCCTCGGTCGCCGGTGGCATCGACGGCGCGCTCGACACGGCGCTCAAGGGTGCCGATGTGACCTCCGACGGCAAGGTGCCGGACGGGTTCCCGTCGGCCGACGTCCCGCTCGTCGACGGCACCGTGCTCGGTGGGGGAGCCGGACCGAACGGCTCGGGGTGGGTCGCGCAGGTCCGGGCGGCCTCCGTCGACGACTTCCAGGCCGCTGTCCAGCAGCTCACCGACGCCGGGTACACCGAGTCGGCCAAGCGTGCGGACTCGTCGAGCGCGTTCGGCATGTTCCGGAGCGACGCCTACCGCGTCGTCCTGACCTTCTCGGAGACCAAGGACGGCGGCGGCGTCACGGCGACCTACATCGTCACGCCCCGCTAGTCCCGTACCCTTGGGGACGATGTCGAAGGTCCCCGCCACGCGCCCCGAGCGCGTCCTGATCGTGCACGCCCACCCCGACGACGAGACGCTCTCGTCGGGCGGGACCATCGCGACCCTGCTCGAGCGCGGCGCCGAGGTGACCGTGCTCACCGCGACCCGGGGCGAGCGCGGTGAGATGCTCACGGAGCAGCTGGCCCCGCTGGCCGGGGACCCCGCGCGGGTGGCACGGCACCGGGAGACCGAGATCTCCGCGGCCCTCGCCGCCCTCGGCGGGCCGCGGCACCTGTGGCTCGGCGGGCGCGGTGCCCGGCCGACCGACCTGCCGGAGCGTCGCTACGTCGACTCGGGCATGCAGTGGGGACCGGACGGCCGGGCCATCGCCGCGGAGGACGCCCCGGCCGACTCGCTGACAGCGGCGGACCTGGGCGAGGTCGTGGACGACGTCCGTGCCGCGATCCGCTCCACCGGTGCCGACGCCGTGATCAGCTACGCCGACGACGGCGGCTACGGGCATCCCGACCACGTGCGGATGCACCACGCGGCGCAGTACGCGGCCCGTGCCGAAGAGGTCCCGTTCTCGATGATCGTCGACCCCGCCAGCGGTCAGGCCGACGTCACGGTCGACGTCATGCCGGTCCGGGCGAAGGTGCGGGCGGCCGTCGAGCAGTACCGCTCCCAGGTCGCTGTCGACCCCGTGGACCCCGCCGACCCGAGTGCCCTGTCGTGGGTGATGCCGCACGGCGTCCGGCAGCACGCCCCGGCGGTCGAGGCGTTCCGGCACGACGCGGCCCCGCAGCCGGCGGCCCCGCAGACCTACGCGGAGATGTCCGGCCAGGGCAAGGCCGCGGCGGTCGTCGTCTCGCTGCTGCTCGGGCTGCTCGCCGGCGGGCTCGGGACGGTCACGCACCAGCAGACGCTCGGCGCGTTCCCGGTCGGACTCGTCATCACCACCCTCATCGTGCTCGGCCTGACCGTGGGCGTGCGGCTCGTCTACCGCTCGCGGACGATGGTCGCCGCGATCGGCATCGGGATCCTCGTCGCGACGCAGGTGCTCGTGTCGGTCGGCGGGGAGAGCTCGCCGCTCGTCCTCGCCAACGCGGCCGGGTACGTCTGGACCTTCGCCCCCGCGGTCATCGCCGCCCTGGTCCTCGCGTGGCCGGACCTCTCGGGGCTGCGGTCCCGGACGGCCCCGGGCCGCGAGTAGACTCGAACCCGCTCGTCGAAGGGAGCACCCGAACCGTGACCTACGTGATCGCCCAGCCCTGTGTCGACGTCAAGGACCGTGCCTGCATCGACGAATGCCCGGTCGACTGCATCTACGAGGGTGACCGCTCGCTCTACATCCACCCCGACGAGTGCGTCGACTGCGGTGCGTGTGAGCCGGTCTGCCCCGTCGAGGCCATCTACTACGAGGACGACCTGCCCGACCAGTGGGCCGACTACTACAAGGCCAACGTCGAGTTCTTCGACGAGGTCGGGTCGCCCGGCGGCGCTGCGAAGGTCGGCGTGATCCACAAGGACCACCCCGTCGTCGCGGCCGAGCCCGTCCGCGGCTGACCGGACCCCCCTCGTGGCGCTCGACCTCCCCGACTTCCCCTGGGACCAGCTCGTCCCGTTCAAGCAGCGCGCCGCGGCGTACGAGGGCGGCATCGTCGACCTCAGCGTCGGATCGCCCGTCGACCCCACGCCCGAGGTCGTCCGCACCGCCCTGGCCACCGCGACCGACGCGCACGCCTACCCGCAGGTCGCCGGCACCCCGGCGCTGCGGCAGGCCATCGCGGACTGGTACGGCCGCCGGCACGGCGTCACCCTGACCGAGGCGAACGCGCTGCCGACGATCGGCTCGAAGGAGTTCATCGCGGGCCTGGCGCTCTGGCTCGGCATCGGGCCCGGTGACACCGTGGTGTTCCCGGCCGCCGCGTACCCGACGTACGAGCTCGGCGCCGCACTGGTCCGGGCCGATGCCCTGGCCTCGGACGACCCCGCGGCGTGGCCGTCCACCACCAAGCTCGTGTGGCTGAACTCCCCGGGCAACCCGGACGGCCGCGTGCTGACCATCGACGAGCTCCGTGCCGCCGTGGTGCGCGCCCGCGAGCTCGGGGCCGTCATCGTCGGCGACGAGTGCTACGCCGAGCTCGGGTGGGACCCGGAGTACGCCACCACCCCGACGCCCACCATCCTCGACCCCCGGGTCGTCGGTGACTCGCTCGACGGCGTGCTCAGCGTGTACTCGCTGTCGAAGCAGTCGAACCTCGCCGGCTACCGTGCGGCCTTCGTCGCCGGTGACGCCGCGATCCTGGCCGACGTCCTGGCCGTCCGGAAGCACGCCGGGCTCATGCCGCCGCTGCCCGTGCAGCAGGCCATGGTCGTCGCGCTCCAGGACGAGACCCACGTGCAGCAGCAGAAGGCCCGCTACCGAGCGCGACGGACCATGCTCCGGCGAGCACTCGAGGATGCCGGGTTCCGGATCGACCACAGCGAGGCCGGGCTCTACCTCTGGGCCACCCGCGGCGAACCCGCTCTCGACACCGTGGCCTGGCTCGCCGACCGCGGGATCCTCGTCGCACCGGGCACGTTCTACGGCGCAGCAGGGGGAGAGCACGTCCGCGTGGCCCTGACGGCGACCGACGAGCGCATCGCCGCAGCGTCGCAGCGACTGGCGAGCAGCCGTCGCCTCGGCACCGCGTAGCACGGACACGAGTCGTTCCGGTGGCGCCCGCAATCCGTGGGAACCACCAAATCGTCACCTGGGATGTGTGCACGACCGACAGGTGCCGCGATTAGGCTGTCCTCGTGACTGACACTGCCAATGACGCTCAGAAGACGGCCACACCGCCCACCACGCCCGTCCCCGTGAGTCCCGCCGCCGAACAGCAGGGCGCGACCGCGACGCTGACGTTCCCGGGTGGCACGGCGGAGTTCCCGATCCTGCAGAGCGTCGACGGCGCGTCCGCGATCGACATCTCGACCTTCAAGAAGCAGACCGGGATGAACACGCTCGACTACGGGTTCGTGAACACCGGTGCGACGAAGAGCGCGATCACCTACATCGACGGCGACCAGGGGATCCTGCGCTACCGCGGGTACCCGATCGACCAGATCGCCGGGAACTGCACGTTCCTCGAGGTCGCGTGGCTCCTGATCTACGGCGAGCTGCCGACCCCCACCGAGCTCGAGCAGTTCGACGCCCGCATCCGTCGGCACACCCTGCTGCACGAAGACCTCCGCCGTCTGTTCGACGCCCTGCCGCACTCGGCGCACCCGATGTCCGTGCTCTCGAGCGCCGTCAGCGCCCTGTCCACGTACTACGAGGACGACATGGACGTGGACGACCCCGAGAAGGTCGAGCTGCAGACCGTCCGGCTCCTCGCCAAGCTCCCGGTGATCGCGGCCTACGCCCACAAGAAGGCCATCGGGCAGGCGTTCCTGTACCCGGACAACTCGCTGTCGTTCGTCGACAACTTCCTGCGGCTGAACTTCGGCACCATGGCCGAGACCTACAAGCCCAACCCGGTGCTCTCGAAGGCGCTCGAGCGGCTCCTCATCCTGCACGAGGACCACGAGCAGAACGCCTCGACCTCGACGGTGCGCATGGTCGGCTCGACGAAGGCGAACATGTTCGCCTCGATCTCGGCCGGCATCAACGCTCTGTACGGTCCGCTGCACGGCGGTGCGAACGAGGCTGTCCTCGAGATGCTCCAGCAGATCAAGGACTCGGGCGAGCCCGTCACGCGCTTCGTCGAGCGGGTGAAGAACAAGGAGCAGGGCGTCAAGCTCATGGGCTTCGGGCACCGCGTCTACAAGAACTACGACCCGCGCGCGAAGCTCGTCAAGGAGTCCGCGCACGAGGTCCTCGAGTCCCTCGGCGTGCAGGACGACCTGCTCGACATCGCGATGGAACTCGAGCAGATCGCGCTCGAGGACGAGTACTTCGTCAGCCGCAAGCTCTACCCGAACGTCGACTTCTACACCGGCATCATCTACAAGGCGATGGGCTTCCCGCCGCGGATGTTCACCGTCCTGTTCGCCATCGGTCGCCTGCCGGGCTGGATCGCTCAGTGGCGCGAGCTGAACAACGACCCGCTCAACAAGATCGGTCGCCCGCAGCAGCTCTACGTGGGTGCACCCGAGCGCGACGTCCCCGGGAACTACAGCTAGCGCGCTTGGTGAGCAGCAATGGTCGGGTCCTGCGAGAGGACCCGACCATTGCTGCTCACCAAGTGACGGAAAGGAGGCCCGGTGCCGGTCTCGCGGACCGGCACCGGGCCTCCAGGCATCGTTTCAGGGCCGCTTCCGGTGATGCCGGATCGCGGTCCCGGTGATCAGGATCGCTGCGAAGAGCGCGACCGTCCCCAGAGCGTTGCTCGTCCACAGTCCTGCCGTCGCTGGAGACGTCGTGACGACGACGGCGAACGCCACCAGGCAGATGCTGACGGCGGTCGCGACGAGTACCTGCATCAGCTGACTCCGACCGGTCGTGGCCTCACACACATCGGGGATTCCGTGAGCCGTTGAAGGGGTAGATACGGAGGGACTTCGATCCGCATCGGATTCCGTTGGTGGTCACTGCCCACGTCGCGGCGGCGATGATCGCTCCGGCCACCACGCAGAACGTCCCGGCGCTGATGGCGCAGACACCTGCGCCCAGCGCCCAGCCAGCACCGCTGATGATCGCGGACTGATCAGTGGCGTTGAAGGAGACGTAGGTTCCGTACTTGTCGCTGCCCGCACCGAGACGAGCTCGAGGATCGCCCTGCACGATGTCGAACGAGAAGCCGTCTCCCAGCTCGATGGTGGTCGTGCGCGCGCCGTCACGCCCGATCTGCTCGTCGATGACGTACCCGCTGGCGCGGGCTTCAGCGACGGCGACGTCCAGTTGCTCCGGCGTGACGTCCGTCTGCGGTTGTGCTGTCGACTGACCGGCCGCGCTGCTGGGCGCGGACCGGTCGACTGCTTGTGCGGACGGCGCGACGAGCACGCTCGACGCGATGATCGCGACGGTCGCCCCGAGCGTGATGCCGGTGGTGCGAAGTGACATGTTCTCCCCTCGGCTCCTAGCGCCGCGACAGTGCGACGCTGACCTCACCGTACCGAGGTGAAACGTGACGTGCAAGAGAAGAAATATCAGGCAGGGGAGCCCTCGGGTGCTACGCGTGCAGCGCGGTGTTCAGCTGGATGCCCTCGCCCTTGCGCTGCAGTGCCTCGACGGCGCCGCTGATGCTGTTGCGGCGGAACAGGATGTTCGGGGTGCCGGAGAGCTCCGCGGCCTTGACGGTCTTCGGGGTGCCGTCGGGGTTCGGTGCCGCGCCGACCAGCACCACCTTCGTGCCGGCCGTGACGTAGAGACCGGCCTCGATGACGGAGTCGTCACCGAGCGAGATGCCGAGGCCCGCGTTCGCGCCGAGCAGCGCGCGCTCGCCGAGCGAGACACGGTGCGTGCCGCCGCCGGAGAGCGTGCCCATGATCGAGGCGCCGCCGCCGATGTCGGTGCCGTTGCCGACGACGACGCCCTGCGAGACGCGGCCCTCGATCATGGCGTCACCGAGGGTGCCGGCGTTGAAGTTGACGAAGCCCTCGTGCATGACGGTGGTGCCCGGCGCCAGGTGTGCGCCGAGGCGGACGCGGTTGGCGTCGCCGATGCGGACGCGGTCCGGCACGACGTAGTCGAGCAGGCGCGGGAACTTGTCGATGGCGTGCACGGCGATGCCGGCGCGCTGCAGGGACGGGCGCAGGCGCGTCAGGGACTCGGGGTGCACCGGGCCGGCGTTCGTCCACGCGACGATCGGCAGGTGGCCGAAGACGCCGTCGAGGGAGACCTCGTTCGGGCGGACGTGCAGGTGGCTCAGCAGGTGCAGGCGGAGGTACGCGTCCGGGGTGCTCGTCGGAGCGGCGTCGATCGTGATCTCGGTGGTGACGGCCTCGATCCGGACCTCGCGGCGGGGGTCGTCACCGACGTGCGCCTGCAGCTCGGCGGGGAACACGGCGTCGGCGGGCAGCGCGCCGAGGTGCGTCTCCGGGTACCAGGTGTCGAGCGTCGTGCCGTCGGCGGCGATCGTCGCGAGGCCGTGGCCCCAGGCGTGGGTCGGGCGGTCGGAGGCAGTCGTGTCGGTCACGGCTCCAGGGTACCGAGCGGCCGTCGGCGGGCACCGTCCGGCCGGACGGCCGGGGCGGTGGGGTCGCCGACCGTCCCGACTGCCTGGGCGGTGGGGTTCCCGACCGTCCGGACTGCCGGGGCGGTGCGAGGGGCGGCCGGTAGGCTGCCCGCATGCCGGAGCACCTCGACCTCACCGCCTCGTCCATCGACATCACCCGTGCCATCTGCGACATCGAGTCGGTGTCCGGCAACGAGCAAGCCCTCGCCGACGCGATCGAGGCCGTGCTCGCACCGCTGCCGCACCTCGAGGTGATCCGCGACGGCGACGCGATCGTGGCGCGGACGAACCTGGGCCGCGACCGCCGCGTCGTCATCGCCGGTCACATCGACACGGTGCCGCTCAACGACAACCTGCCGACCGAGTTCCGGACCACCGAGGACGGCACCGAGATCCTTTGGGGCCGCGGCACCGTCGACATGAAGGCGGGCTGCGCGGTGCAGCTCAAGCTCGCGTACGACCTGGTCGACCCCTCGGTCGACGTCACGTGGGTCTGGTACGACCACGAAGAGGTCAGCGACGCCCTGAACGGCCTCGGCCGCCTGGCCCGGACGCGACCCGAACTGCTCACCGCCGACTTCGCGATCCTGGGCGAGCCGTCCGGGGCGCAGATCGAGGGCGGGTGCAACGGCAACCTCCGCGCCGAGATCCGCACGTTCGGCAAGCGATCGCACAGCGCCCGGAGCTGGATCGGTGACAACGCGATCCACAAGACCGCCCCGATCCTGGCCACCCTGGCCGCCTACGAGCCCCGCACCGTCACGGTCGACGGGCTCGAGTACCGCGAGGGCCTGAACGCGGTCGGCATCAGCGGCGGCATCGCGGGCAACATCATCCCCGACGAGGCGATGGTGCACGTGAACTACCGGTTCGCCCCCTCGCGCTCGGCCGACGAGGCCGTCGCCCACATCCGCGAGCTGTTCGACGGGTACGAGGTCACGATCGTCGACCTCGCCGCCGGTGCCCGCCCCGGTCTCGACGCCCCGCTCGCGCAGGACTTCGTCACGGCCGTCGGCGGACCGGAGCCCCGTCCGAAGTACGGCTGGACCGACGTCGCACGCTTCTCGGCGCTCGGGGTCCCCGCGGTCAACTACGGCCCCGGCGAGCCGGTCTTCGCCCACCACGACGACGAGCAGGTCCCGGTCGCGCAGATCACCGCGGTCGAGGCCGGGCTGCGTCGGTGGCTGACGGCCTGACGACGGCGGGGGCCACCCGGAGGACCCCTGCTCGGAACCGCTGGCGGGCCCGGTACCGGGTCGTCCCGTGGTGGGTGCGCATCACGGTCGTCTACGTGCTGGCGCGGCTCGTCACGGGCGCCATGATGCTCGCGTTCGCCCGCGTGCAGGCGGCGAACTCGTTCACCGTGCAGAGCCCGGGCTACCTGTCGTTCGCGTCGATCTGGGACGGCGCCTGGTACCGCGTGATCGCCACGGGCGGGTACCCGTCGACGCTGCCCGTCGACGCCGCCGGGCACGTGACCGAGAACGCGTGGGCGTTCATGCCCGCGTACCCGTTCCTGGTGCGCGCGCTCACGCTGCTCACCGGAGCGTCGTTCGAGTTCGTCGCGGTCTCGGTGTCGTTGCTCGCCGGACTCGGGGCCGCGCTGGTGTTCCGCAGGCTCATGGGACGGTTCCTCGACCCCGCACGGGCGACGTTCGCCACGGTGCTGTTCTGTGTCGCACCGGTGTCGGCGATGTTCCAGGTGGCCTACGCGGAGTCGATGGGCCTGTTCCTGCTGCTCGTCGCGCTGCTGCTCATGGTGGATCGACGGTGGTGGGCGATGCTGCCCGTCGTGCTCCTGCTCGGCATGACCCGACCGACGGGGCTCGCCTTCGCGTTCCTGGTGGTGCTCTTCGTGGCCGCGTGGGCGATCCGCCCGGCGTGGGTGCGCTCGTCGGAACCGCTGACCCTCCGCCGGCTCGTCCCACCCGCGGTGGTCGCCACGGTGTCGGGTCTGGTCGGTCTGGCATGGCCGGCGATCGCGTGGGCGGTGACCGGGGTGCCGAAGGCCTACACGGACACCGAGCTCGCCTGGCGGTCGTCGTACATCGGGTGGAAGGAACTCGTGCCGTTCGCGCCGTGGGTGCAGGGGTTCGGGTGGTGGTTCGGGCAGCCGGCCGGCACGGTGCTGCTCGTCGTCGTGCTCGTCGGGTTCGCGGCGTTCGTTTGCATGCCGGCCGCACGCCGGATCGGCATCGAGCTCCGACTCTGGGGCGTGGCGTACCTGGTGTACCTGCTCGCGGTGTTCTTCCCGCAGTCGAGCACCTGGCGCATCCTCGTGCCGATCGCACCGCTGCTCGGCATCGTGGCGCTGCCGCGGTCGCGGGTGTACCGCGTGGTCGTCGTCGTCGCGTTCGTCGGGCTGCAGTGGGTCTGGCTGTACTACACGTGGTGGATCGACGGCTACGACTGGACCCCGCCATGATCGATGCGGGGCGCCGGAGGCCCGTGGAACCGCGTTCTGCGGAGCATCAGAGCGGCACATCCGACACCCCCAACCTGGGCGGTTTCGCAGTTGCCCCCTCCGTACGGGATAATGGGGCTGCATTTACTGCACGAAAGGGGACATCTGATGGCAGCCATGAAGCCGAGGACCGGTGACGGGCCGATGGAGGCTGTTAAGGAGGGTCGACTCATCATCGTGCGGGTTCCGCTCGAAGGTGGAGGCCGCCTGGTCGTCTCGGTCAACGATGCCGAGGCCAAGGAACTCCACGACGCACTCGCTGAGGTCGTCTCGGCCTAGTACGTCGAAGCACCAGAACGGAAGGCCCGGAGCGTGTACGCTCCGGGCCTTCCGTCTGTCCGCCGGTAGGGGGCGCCCACACGCGGTGTCGGTCGGCTCCGGCAGGATGGGGCCGTGCCGAGGACCCACCTGCCCATCCGACGCGTCGAGGAGTACCGCGACCCGGACCCGATGCCGCGCGACGAGTGGCCGGCCACGCTCCCGCCGATCCGGCAGCTGCTCGACGAGGGCCTCGACCTGGACCCGGTGACGGTGTTCGTCGGGGACAACGGTGTCGGCAAGTCGACCCTGATCGAGGCCATCGCGCTCGCGTTCGGGATGTCCCCGGAAGGCGGCTCGACCGGGGCACACCACTCGACCCGTCCGTCCGAGTCGGACCTGTGGCAGCACATCGCCCTGCGACGTGACTTCGGTGCGCCCCGCGGTGGTTTCTTCCTGCGTGCTGAGACGATGCACGGCTTCTTCACCTACCTCGAGGAGCACCCGAACCGCAGTCGCCCCGAGCCGGTGTTCCACGAGCGCAGCCACGGCGAGGCATTCCTGGACTTCGTCATCGACCGGGCGCGTTGGCCCGGCCTCTGGATCCTCGACGAGCCGGAGTCCGCCCTGTCGTTCTCGGGCTGCCTCACCCTGATCGCACTGTTGCGCTCGATCGTCGAGAGCGGCGTCGGCCAGGTCGTGCTCTCGACCCACTCACCCGTGCTCGCCGCGTTCCCGGGCGCGACGATCCACGAGGTCGGCGAGTGGGGCCTGCGGCGCACCGAGTGGAGTGCGCTCGAGCTGGTGCGGAACCAACGGGCGTTCCTCGAGTCCCCGGAGCGGTACCTGCGGCACCTGGACTGACCCTGGCCTGCTTTCGGTTCTTTCGAATAGAGTGCTCCCATGACGATCACCGACCCCGCTGACCGGCGCGCGTCGTCGCGGACGTACTTCCCGGGAGATGACCGGGAAGACCTCGTCGGACTCGCGCAGCTGCTCCACGAGATGGATCGAGACGCTCTGCACGATGGCATGGCTGAACTGCGTGCCCCGGACGGTCGCGTGCGCACGATCCCGAACGAGGTCTTCGAGGTGCTCGAGCAGGTCGCTGACGCACTGGCGAGCGGCAGCGGCGTCACCGTCGCGCGGAACGACACCCAGATGACCACGCAGCAGGCTGCGGACTTCCTCGGTGTCTCCCGCCCGACGCTCGTGAAGTACCTCGAGGACGGGTCGATCTCCTTCGAGAGACGTGGGCGCCACCGACGGGTCCTGCTGCGTGACCTCGTGTCCTTCCAAGAACACTTCCGGATCCGACGTCGGGCAGCCCTGCGCGCCGCGGCACGGGACGGGCAGGCACTCGAACGCGAGCAGCAGCGCCAGCAGCACGACGGGCGTACGGAGACCTGACGGTGGCGTTCCCGGCTTTCTTCGACGCCTGCACCATCTACGGGATCACCATCTCCGATCTCTTCCTCCGGCTCGCCGACGAGGGCGTCTTCCGCCCCCTGTGGTCGGAGGGCGTGCTCGACGAAGTCCGTCGGAACGCCATCCGCGGCGGGGTCGACGCCGCAGGCATCGATCGCCGCCTGACGATGATGCGGACCTACTTCCCGGATGCACTCGTCACCGGGCACGAGGACCTGATCGCCGGGCTCACCTGTGATCCGAAGGACCGGCACGTCCTGGCAGCGGCAGTCCGTGCGGGTGCCGACGTCCTCGTCACCTTCAACCTCCGGGACTTCCCACGCACCTCGCTCGCGGCGCTCGACATCGAGGCCGTGCATCCGGACGACTTCCTGCTCGACCAGCTCGACCTGTTCCCGGGGATCGTGACACGGGTGCTGCGGGAGATCGCCGAGGACTACGTCGACCCGCCGCAGACCGTTGCGGACGTCCTCGACACCCTCCGTCGGGCGGGTGCTCCACGATTCGCGGTGGACGTCCGCCGGTACCTCTGACGGCTAGTTGGTGACCTTCGTCAACTGCAGCAGTCCGTCGCCGGCGGGCGACAGCGCGCTGCGCACCGCACCCGAGGTCGACACCTCGGTCAGGAGCAGCCGGAAGTCCGTGGTGGCGCGGTCGCGCTTCACCGGGTCGGCCACGCGTCCGCGCCAGAGGGCGTGCGGCACCAGGACGGTGCCACCCAGACGGGCGAGCCGCAGCCCGTGCTCGACGTACTCGATCACGTGCTCGGGGTCGGCGTCGACCAGGACGACGTCGTACGAGGCCTCGTTCATGCGGGGGAGCACCTGGTTCGCCCGACCGGGGATGAGCCGGATCCGTGCGGGAGCGGTGCCGGCGCTGATGTAGGCGTCGCGGGCGAACTGCTGGTGGTCGACCTCGACGTCGATCGTGGTCAGGGTCGCGTTCGGGGCGCCGGCGAGCAGGTACAGGCCGGAGACCCCGAGGCCGGTGCCGATCTCGATGATGCTCGTGGCTCGCGAGGCTGCGGCGATGACCCCGATCTGCGCACCGATCGCGGGCGAGATCGCTTCGACCCCGAGTTCCAGGGAGTGCTCACGAGCACGGGCGATCGCCTCGGTCTCCGAGACGATGTCCTCGGCGAACTTCCAGTTCGACTCTTTCTCTGACACGCACACTCCGTTCGGGAGACAACTCTAGAGGTGCAACGCAGCAGCACGCGTTAGGCTCGCTCGCGTGGACATCCCGCTCGACAAGATCCTGATCATCGGGGTCATCGGCGTCCTCTTGCTCGGGCCGCAGCGCCTGCCGATGTACGCCCAGAAGCTGGCCGAGTTCGTCAAGGCCGTCCGTCGGTTCGCCGACACCGCGAAGGAGCGGATGCGCGACGAGATGGGCCCCGAGTTCGACGACATCGAGTGGCAGAAACTCGACCCGCGCCAGTACGACCCGCGCCGCATCATCCGCGACGCCCTGCTCGACTCCGGCACGAGTGCCGCAGCCGTCCAGACCGCGCAGGTGACGGCCTCCAAGGTGCGCGCGACGGCTCCCGTCGTGCCCCTGGCCGCCGGTGAACCGGCACCCTTCGACGCCGAGGCGACCTGACGCCCGTCACGTCCCCACCTGACGGACTGGAGGCCCGGTGCCAGCTGGCACCGGGCCTCCCGTCCGTCAGGGGGTCGCGTCGCGACCCCCGGTCCTTCCCTACTTGAGGGCCGCCAGGAAGCGGTCGGTCCAGGCGAGGGCCGTGGTGCCGGCCACCGAGCTGCAGGTGGGTGACGCGGTGCTCTGCGCCGTCGGGCAGGGGGTGTCGCGGTCGAGCGACCAGGTGTGCACGCCCGCGAGCCCGTGGGACTTGGCGTACGCGGCGACGGTGTCGGCATCCGCGAGGGTGAAGACCTCGTCAGAGGTGTCGTTGACGCCGATCATCGGGGTGACCTCGATCTTCGACGAGGCGATCCCGTAGGTGTGCTGCAGGTTCGTGACCGCCTGGATCGTGGACTGCCCCATCTGACACGTCGACCCGACGATCACGCAGTTGGCCGTGGTCGCGCGTCCGAAGTCCATCGTCATGAGGTTGATCGTGTAGTTCGTGAGCGCCGAGGCCTTGATCGCCTTGACGGTGGCGTCGCCGGTGCTGTTCAGTCCACCGAACGAGCCGTCGGACGCCGCCAGCGTGGCGAGCGTGAACGAGAAGCGCAGGCCGGGGTACTTCGCCTGCGCCAGGGCCGCTGCGCTCACCAGGTTCTGCACGTCCGCGGCCGACTGCCCGCTCTCGATGTCGAAGTCGACGCCGATCATGTGCGGCGAAGCGTAGCGGGCGATGAAGGACTGCAGCGCGGTGCCGGAACACTTGAACGAGCCTGCGGCGCCACCGGTGCTGACGATGTAGTTCACGCCGGCAGCGTCGAGCTTCGCGATGTTGGCGCTGGCGAACGCGTCGGCGGCCACCCCGCCCCAGTTCTCGCTGCCGCAGGTACCGGTGGCGAAGGCGAGCGTGATGGCCTTGAGGCCGGGCTCCCGCGTCGACACGAGGCTGTTGCTCGACCCGACGACCGGGATCCGCGTGCCGGTGACCGCGGTGTTCATGACGTTCGTGTTCCAGTCGAGGTTCACGGTGATGTCCTTGTACGGGCTGAAGACCAGACCGCTCGCGGTGCCGGTGCTGCCGTTGCCGGGCGTGGTGGTCCCACCGCCGCCAGGGGTGGTGGTCCCGCCGCCGGTGCCGCCACCGGTGCAGGTGCCGGACGACGTCCACGGCTGGCCGCTGCCGGTCGCACCGGAGTGGGTCGCCGGTTCGTCGCCCTGGGTCCACCAGTTCGCGGTGTAGTTCGAACCGTTCTCGCTGACGGTGGCTCCGCCGTTGTAGGCGGTGCCGGCGCTCCAGGCGGTCGCGCAGGTCGTCGCGGCGAGGGCTGGCGCCGCTGTGAGCGAGCCCCCTGCGACGATGACGGCGGCGATGGTGGCCACGAGGCCCGATCGCACGCGGGTGTTCTGGTTCACACGGTTCTCCTGTCCTCGGTCGGACGTCGTCGTCCGGCGGGTGGAGCCCTCACGTCACATTCCGCAAGGGCATTGTGTAATGCCTTTGCATAATGCGCCGGGGTAGAACGCCCTGTCCATGAACGAACGCACAGGATGCGCCGAACGGACCAGGGGAGTCAGGTCAGTCGCGGGTGGCGACGATCGTGTAGGTCGTGGGGATCCGGTCGCGGTCGTGATCCGGCCAGGCCCACGAGCCGGTGTCGGTCTCGACCATGCGGGAGCTGAACCGCCACGGCAGGGTCCGGCCCTCGTCGAGCCGTCGGAGCCGCAGTCCGGCCCCGAGCAGGGCGTTCACGATCTCGGACAGCGGGTGCGGCCACTCGAAGGTGCGGGTGTTCGCCACCGTGCCGTCACCGGCGTAGGTGCCGGCGTCGTCCCACTGCTGCGCGGTGCCGTCCGGGAAGTACCGGTACCGGGTGACGAGCTCGTCGGCGTCCTCGTCGAGGGCGTACAGCGCCGGGTGTCCGTCGCGGATGAAGAACACCCCGCCGGGGCGGAGCAGGCCGGCGACCTGCGCAGCCCAGCGGTCGAGGTCGGGGAGCCAGCAGATCGTGCCGATGCTCGTGTACACGACGTCGAAGTCACCGGTGACGGCGGCCCGGGCATCGAGGACGTCGGTCTCGACCCAGGTGACGTCGAGCCCGAGGCGCGATGCGAGTCCGGCGGCCGAGGCGAGGGCGGCGGGGGAGAAGTCGACACCGGTCAGTCGGGCACCCTCGCGGGCGAGCGACACCGTGTCGGTGCCGATGTGGCACTGCAGGTGACAGACGTCGAGGCCCGTGAGCGAGCCGTTCGGCAACCAGGGCGTCAGGGCCGGCAGGTCCTCGCGGACGACGTCCGAGCGGTGGCCGGGGTCGGCGAGGGCGTCGATCGCGTAGGCGCCCTCGTGGATCGGCACCCGGTCGTCCCAGTTCGCGCGGTTGATGGCGCGTGCGTGGTCCCAGTCGACATCGACGTGATCGGTGCTCATGCCCCGAGCCTAGGACAGCGACAACCCGAGCTTCCGGCCGGCGAGCCCGCGTCCCATCGTGGTGATCCGGTCGGCGATCGCCGTCAGGGCCACGGCGGACGGGTCCTCCGGGGCACCGAGCACCACGGGCACGCCTGCGTCGCCGCCCTCGCGTAGCGGCACGGACAGCGGCACGGTGCCGAGCACCGGGACGGGGGCGTTCTGCCCGCGGGACAGCCGTGCGGCGGTCTCGGCGCCACCACCCTCGCCGAACAGGTGCAGCACCGAGCCGTCGGGCTGCACGAGCCCCGCCATGTTCTCGACCACGCCGATGACCCGCTGTCCGGTCTGCCGGGCGACGATCCCGCTGCGCTCGGCGACGTCGGCCGCGGCGGCCTGCGGAGTCGTGACCACCAGGACCTCGGCGTGCGGCAGCAGCTGCCCCACCGAGATCGCGACGTCGCCGGTTCCCGGGGGCAGGTCGAGCAGCAGGACGTCGAGGTCGCCGAAGAACACGTCCGTCAGGAACTGGTTCACAGTGCGGTGCAGCATCGGTCCACGCCACGACACCGCGGTCGAGACGTCGTCGACGAACATGCCGATCGACACGACCTTCACGTCGTGCGCCACCGGCGGCAGGATCATGCTGTCCACCCGGGTCGGGCGGGGTGCGACCCCGTGCTCGTCGGTCAGGCCCATCAGGCCGGGGACACTGAAGCCGTGCACGTCGACGTCGACGACCCCGACCCGCAAGCCCCGGCGGGCGAGCGCGACGGCGAGGTTCACGGTGACGGTGGACTTGCCGACGCCGCCCTTGCCGCTCGTGACGGCGATGACGCGGGTGAGCGAGTCTGCGGTGAACTGGACGCCCTTGGGGCGGCCGGCTCGCAGCCGTTCGGTCAGCGCGGAGCGCGTGGCCGGGTCCATCACGGACACGTCGACGTCGACCGCGGCGACCCCCGGGACGGACCCGGCGGCGACGCGGACGTCGCGCTCGATGGTGTCGGCGGCGGGGCACCCCACGATCGTGAGCTGCAGGTCGACGCGCACCGCGCCTCCTGGCTGCACGTCGACACCACGGATCATGTCGAGCTCCGTGACGGGGCGGCGGATCTCGGGGTCGATGACGCGGCCGAGCGCAGCGAGGACCGCCGTGCCGAGCTGTTCGTCGGTGGGGACGGCCTCAGCCACGGGTGGAGCTGTCGTGTTCGTCCGCGTACCCGGCCTCGTCGGCGTCGCGGCGGTCGAGCTCCTCGAGCAGGGAGCGGAGCTCGGCGCGGATGAAGTCCTTCGACGCCATGTCCCGCATCGCCAGGCGCAGGGCCACGACCTCGCGGGCCAGGTACTCGGTGTCGGCCAGGTTGCGCTCGGCGCGCTGGCGGTCCTGCTCGAACTGCACGCGGTCGCGGTCGTCCTGCCGGTTCTGCGCGAGCAGGATCAGCGGGGCGGCGTACGAGGCCTGCAGCGAGAGCACGAGCGTCAGAGCCGTGAATCCGATGGCCGCCGAGTCGAACTGCCACGGCTTCGGCGCCAGGGTGTTGTAGCCCATCCAGACCACGCAGAACAGCGTGAGACCGATGAGGAACCACGGCGTGCCCATCCCGCGGGCGATGCCCTCGGTCGCACGACCGAAGGTGTCCCCGCGACCACGGCGGCGGCTGGGGAGCACACGCGTGCGCATGCCCTTCGGGGAGTCGAGCCGGACCTCTTGGCGGTCACGGTCGCGACGGTTGTCATCCGTTCGGGCCACGGGTGCTCCTCCTTCCCGTCGTCACGGGTGTCCTGCGCGGGCGTTGGCGTGGAAGCGGTGAGGGTTCCCCCTCGCCCTGACTTCGCCAGTCGTCCGGCAGGACGTGGTCGAGGACATCGTCGATCGTCACCAC
>Ga0265797_10005569_pt1 | contig 18319 bp, 20 predicted proteins | sample P2T30metagenome_FD_192433 | JGI IMG/M metagenome (GOLD analysis project Ga0265797, IMG submission 192433) | Plant litter microbial communities from East Loma Ridge, Irvine, California - P2 T30 | ecosystem: Environmental > Terrestrial > Plant litter > Unclassified | place: USA: California... | reverse complement strand
ATGCTCCCAATGCCTTAGCGCCCTGACCACCACCCTCCCCTCGTCCCCCTTCTCCACAACCCCCCAAAATTCTTCAAACAAGAAACTCATGAAGATCCCCGTCGACACCACGCTCCATTTAACATTCGCCGCGACAGCCTCCTTCCTCAACAAGTCCCGCACGTCCCTCTGCGTACCAAACAGCGGCATCAAACCCTGTCCATCGCCCGTGACATCGTAATCAACCCCCCACTGCCAGGGAAAGTACCACAGTCGTTCTTCGCCGCGAGATCGCTTCAGGCGCCCGGCTTCAAGGACTTCGCGCGCGAGTTTCAAAACGCTAGCAGGGGACTGGGCGAAGCCGGTCGCGATGATGAGGATGTCGAAGGTTGAGAATGTGGCGGAGAGGGAGGTGGAGGTGATGTCGAGGGCGAGAGGGGTGATGTTGGGAGCGGAAGAGGTGAGGTGAGAGTAGTTGGAAGGTGAGCGGACGCCGAGGGTTATATGGATGTTTGGGAGGGAGGAGATGGGAGGGAGAAAGGCGGTGCCGAGTTCTCCGGCGCCGATGAGGAGGATTTCTGTGGTGGTCATTGTAGATGGAGTGTAGTGACTTGTAATTTGAATAGAGTTCCTGACGGTGTAGCCTGTCTGTCGGTCCACCGCTGATTGCTAGGCACGAAAAGGGATGAAGGAGGGCGAGAAGACGAGATGTAGTCGCTCATTGACACTTCAAATCTACTCTAAGAGCGGTTCGTAAATACTGCCTGTTTGTAATGGCTAGCGACGTGGTTCCGGACTTAAGACGGTGTTCTCGGACTATGTCTGTACTTTGCACATCGTGTGAAGAAGCCACAAAATGGCCGAGAACATCTAAAGAAGCAGCAACGGGGAACATAACTCAAGTTGTATCGTAACAGCTACAAGCGTTGGAAGTCTCAACTATCTCTGTCCTTCTAATCCCCAAGTGAGGATAGCGACTGATGTAGCAAGTGCCCACAGTAGCAGCAACTCTTGTACATTGAATATCAATATGATAATGGAAAAATGACCAGAGCAGTACTCCAAGACACAGAGTCCCCAATTCTATTCAAGTCGAGGTCAACGGTCGCAGCTTCCAGGTGAGGCAGAAGCTAGGACCCACTTCGTAGGCGCTAGTTGCTTAAGCGAATTTTCTACAGCACAACCTCAGTGTGCTCATCGACGACCGCTGCTTCGAACTTCTGCCAGACCATCCGCCCACCGCCAACACACAGCAGAAGCCACATACCGCAAATATGGCCGAGCAACTGGTTCTCCGTGGCACCCTCGAGGGCCACTCCGGCTGGGTTACATCCCTCGCGACCTCGCTCGAGAAGTGCGTGTCTACACTATACCGTTATATTGTATGGCATTGCGCACGGAATACTGACGCGCCCGCAGCCCCAACATGCTCCTGTCCGGCTCGCGCGACAAGACGCTCATCATCTGGAACCTGACCCGCGACGAGACCTCGTACGGCTACCCGAAGAGGAGCCTCCACGGCCACTCCCACATCGTCTCCGACTGTGTACGTGTGATATGAATACTAGCGAGCAATTGGCGGGCTAGGGATATTAGGAAGCGAGGGCGCTGAGCTGACAACGAGCATAGGTCATCTCCTCGGACGGCGCCTACGCCCTCTCCTCGTCGTGGGACAAGACCCTGCGCCTGTGGGAGCTCTCCACCGGTGTGACCACCCGCCGCTTTGTCGGCCACACCAACGACGTCCTCTCCGTCTCTTTCTCCGCCGACAACCGCCAGATCGTCTCCGGCTCGCGCGACCGGACCATCAAGCTCTGGAACACGCTCGGCGACTGCAAGTACACCATCACCGACAAGGGCCACACCGAGTGGGTCTCGTGCGTGCGCTTCTCGCCCAACCCCCAGAACCCCGTCATCGTCTCTGCCGGCTGGGACAAGCTCGTCAAGGTGCGTACCGCATATTGTGATTCCCCACTGCACCCCTGTTTTATGATGATTTGGATTTCCATATGTATTTGCTACTTCAGAGCTTCGGCTATGAGACAACAACACCATTTCCTGATACCCCGCTCCTACTTAACAATTACTGCCAACATCGCTGGTCAGACCCCAAACTGACATCCACAGGTCTGGGAACTCGCTTCCTGCCGCATCCAGACCGACCACATCGGCCACACCGGCTACATCAACACCGTCACCATCTCCCCCGATGGCTCACTCTGCGCGTCCGGTGGCAAGGATGGAACCACCATGCTGTGGGACCTGAACGAGTCCAAGCACCTCTACTCCCTCTCCGCCGGTGACGAGATCCACGCCCTTGTCTTCTCGCCCAACCGCTACTGGCTGTGCGCCGCCACCGCCTCGAGCATCATCATCTTCGATCTCGAGAAAAAGAGCAAGGTCGACGAGCTCAAGCCCGAGTACATGGAGGTCGGCAAGAAGAGCCGGGAGCCCGAGTGTGTCTCCTTGGCCTGGAGCGCCGACGGCCAGACCCTGTTCGCTGGTTACACCGACAACCGCATCCGCTGCTGGGGCGTCATGTCAAGGGCATAAGCGCATGTAGTGTGAGCGAGTGTAGATTGACGAGGCGCAAATGGGAAAACGAACGATTCCATGATTCCAATTCTTCTGTAGCACGACATGAGTGATGCTGCGGGATGGGTGATGGGTTTTGGGCATGGTCATCCGGTATTAAGCATCCAGGCGCTCAGAGTCAATGAAAATTATCAAGTCCACCCATCGATGTCCATTGCAGCTTGATTGCCGTGTCTACAGCTTGCTAAACGTCGCAGTCTTCTTCTGGATTCCACTCATCATGGCGTCCTTGGCATCCTGCGTCTGCAGCATCGCCCCATTCCATATCGCCGTATAGTTCAGCCCATCCGCAATCGGCCTGTCCCTCGAGTAGTTGATAAGTTCCTTCGTCCCCTGCACCGCCACTGGACTCTTACTCGCAATCAACCTCGCGAGCTCCAGTCCCTGCTCCACCGCACCCTTCTTATCCTCACACACGCGACTAACCAGCCCATGCGTCAACGCCTCATCGCTCCCAAACACACGTGCACTCAGACAAATCTCCTTCGCCCACGAGTGATTCCCCACACTGTGCGGCAGCCGCGTCAACGTGCCGATATCAGCTGCGATCCCAATATCTACTTCCTTGACGCTGAATTGCGTCGTCTTACACGAGAAGCGAATGTCGCACGCCAAACACATATCGAGCGCAAGGCCATACGCGATACCATGGATGATGCAAATGACGGGTTTCTCGCACTTCTCTATGGCGGTGATGCAGTCCTGGAAGTCGAGAATGTAGCGGCGCATGGAGAAGGCTTTGCGCGCTGGGTCGCCGGTTGTGGGGCCTAATATAGGGCCGGCGGATGCGGCTTGGACGTCTAGGCCTGCTGTGAAGGCGCGGTCGCCGGCGCCGGTTAGGACGATGGCGCGAACGTTGGGGTCGGTGGAGAGCTTTTTGAAGATGGAGGAGAGGTTGAGCCACATTCTGAGGGAAATTAGTTGGAGTTCTATGGAGCTTGACGACTCTGAAATTGTAGACGGAAGCGCAAGACTAGAGACCAAAGACCTGGAGATGTGTAGGACTCGTCTAGTGCAGTAGAACAGAATGCGAGTGGACTACATGTAGCGAGCAAAAGTAACATGTGAAAGCCTATGCCAACACTCGTCCAATCGCATACAGTTGACGGGTTGAAAAGAAAACTGTGTACACACATCTCCACAAACGCATTCATCTTCGCCGGCCGATTGATCTCGACATGCGCGACATATTGTGCCGGGAAGGTCACGTTGTAGTACTCATACTTGTAGTCCGCCGGGTTCGCCATATTGTCCGCTAGCTAGCTCTTTCTTGTTGGACTGTATTCTTCCAAGGCCGTGTGTCTTCTTAGCAACGCTGATGGTAGTCTCCAAAGGGTTTTTGGTGTAGGTGTGTGATGCCGTTCGGCTTCAATGTTTGCAGTCAAATACGAGCGAGTCGCTGGCGCTGGACCGAGGTCCGTTTTGTTTAGTGATCGATTGTGGTTAGTAGGTTTCTGGTTGGAAGGTGCACGCGACTCTTCCTACGCTCCTCCCATGCGCCCTTCAACTTGACAACTTAGGACTTTGCACAAACAACGCTCTTCTTTTCAATGCTCTTCCAACGACATATTGGCATCCGCAGTCTCTGCTCCGGAAATCGTATGCATACGCAAACAGTGACTGTGCCAGGCACGCAGTGAGCGCAAGCAACAGCGCGCCTGAATGTCCTACGAGAACTTCCTTCCTGTCGTGATCGGTTTACGAACGCAAAGATGCTGTTATACTCGAGACCTGGCGTTGTCTCCTGGTCTACTCGGGTGCCACATATTCTAGGCAGCTGAGTCTCTCGTCTAGGTTCAACCAACCCCACATCTAGAGCTATGAGTGAGTGACCCACGCGGCGAGCATCGCGTAGTGACGCCACTCTTTACGCCGTAACGCTGCTCATTGGAGCCTAAAAGAGATAGCGCTATGAGCTTTCACGTTTCGAAGCATCGAGGGTACTGCCCTCGACGTCCCTCAATATCTCCACTTGTTCTCACCGCTGTCGCTTCAACTTTTCTCTCTTCGGCCGTCAACCATCGATCAAATCTAGTGTCAGTATGAGCACCTTGTGGCAACGTATACATGGCCTTCCCCTGGAACAAGACTTCGTGGTCCGCATGTACCCTCCGCCCTCCGAGATGCTCGACTCCAAACGATACAAACACCGATATAAACTGGTCGGCCCGCCCGTACAGACTGACACTGTGCTTCGCCTCATTCACACAACTGTTCGCGACATGGGCAAGGACGACATGTGGATCTCTGCGGCGGGGATCTCTGTCAGCAACCTCTCCCATGGCCCTCCGCTCTGGCCTCCCAATGCCCAAAACAAGAGATGCAACATCAAACTGTATGCATGGAAGTCATCAGGCTGCGAGTTCCCATCATGACTCTCAAGGATCGCCGCCTCCTGTTGTCATTGCGGCTAGAGAACATCCTCGTCAAGGTCAATGGGAAGTGGTTGCCACTTCCACGGTGGCTCGAGGAACAGACGGACAGTGTATGGGACAAGCAGAATGCGCTCACCGCACAGCGGAAATGGTGGAGCAAGAACGGCAAACACTTTATCGCTGATGAAGCTACCCGCAGAGCTCCGTCAGACACTTTTCACACACTTCCTGGGTCCCATAAGGCCTCTCGCTGTCTCCGACGGGAAAGGCAACCTAGAGAGCGTCATTCTTCTAGGCTCAAAGATGGAAAACAACCCCGACGCGCCCTTCGCCCGCTGCTTTGACGTTAGCGATAAGTATTGGCAAGCACAGATCGACGAGGTTCCCTCCCCAAATGTCGCGGTACTACTCTTAAGCAAGTCCACGTACAAGGAAGTCCTACATGCAGGCTGGGTCGGATCCACCAAGTACTTCATTGAGTCACGCTACCAAGTGGGACTACATTCTTAACAAAGAGTACCTCGAGCGCAAGGAAGAGCATCGCACGCACGGCTACGACTGGGAAGAAGCACTCCAGCAGATTACGGCTATCTTGGAGCCTGCACTCCCACCAGTCTGCGCGTGCCCTCTGCCCTGTGACCGTTGGCAGCTTCCGCATCGCGAAGACAGACATTCGGTACTGGACGATCGGACATTTGACATCAAGGACGAGTACGTGCAGGGCGAACCGTACGATCCTACGGGCCGCGTCGTGGCATACCGAGCGTGGCGCCGCGACGCGATGAGGCATCAAGGTCAGCGCCCCAGGGTACGCGACCGGCTTGAGGCGGGGCAACGGGACGCGGGGACTTCGAAGTTCAGGGGTTACGCATTTCGTTGAGTAGGCTGAACGGCGGGAGAGGGGCGAGACAGCAGGTTGATAAGGTCTGTGTGGGGATGCGAAGGGATGAGGCAGTATATGCCACTGTAGAACATGGGTCGTTGGATCCCGATCACTGTGTGCGATTGGTTCGACGGATAGAAGACATTATCGTCATCAATAGCCTCCAGTTGGACACATATACCAACCATTGGCAAAACCATGTGACATTTACAACCAACGGTACATCCTGAGATAAGAAGTGCGTCGTGAATGTTCGAAAAACATCGAGCAACGTACCTCGTGCCTTGTGTAAGCAATGGCCTCGTTACCTATCCTACGGCATATGCAAAGCTTCCAGCATAACAGGATGTAGATATTGGATCCCACAGTGATCACGATTGACTCGAGACCGGGACATGCAACAAGGTGGACAAACAAACAGAGCTCACTCCGAAAAAAACTTGTGAATAAAGTAGTCTAACTTATACTTACGCTACGCTAACATGCTCCATCTAAAAATCATCAACATCTCCTCTCCTTTCACCCCTTTACACTACCAAGAACCAACCCTCACCACAAGATCTACCTAGGACCCAACGGCCTCGGTCCCCCAATCTGCCTCCTGCCCCCAAAATTAATCCCCCCAAGTTTATTCTGATTATCACCCCCCATATACCCATACTGATTAACATCCCAGCTCTGCCCCTCCCCCGCGCCCGCCGCCGGATCTTTCGCCGCGTTCTGAATCTCGCGCTGCGTCTCCTCCCACTCGCGCTGGCGTTCACGTTCGCGCTCCATCTCGCGCTCGAGGAGCGACTTGGATGCCCAGCCTGCTTGTTTCGTCTTGGTCTGCGAGGCTGCGCGGCGGGCGTCTTCGCTGCGTTGTTCGGAGGTGGATGTGAGGTCGGGGGCGATGTGGGTGGTGGGCTGGAGGGGGGCGGGCGCAGGGTTGGAGGCGAGGAAGCGGTCTGTTCGGCTGGTTTTGGTGTAGGCTGAGGGGTCGGGGAGGGGTCGGGAGGATGAGGTGTCTGGGAGAGGGCGAGATGAGGGTTCTGGCAGTGGACGGGTTGGAAGGGATGGGGGAGCGGGCTCAGGTAGTGGGCGGGTTGGTAGAGATGGAGGAGCCGCTTCAGGGAGAGGGCGGGCTGGCTGTCTCTGCGTTGTTTCCCACTGCTTACGTAGGTACTCGCGATCGTCGGCTTGAGCCCACGATGCTGTGCTGTCTTGCGGTGAGGGTGCTCGTGGTGGAGGCACGGGTCGAGGACGGCTCTGCGATCGTTCTCGTGTGCGACTCTTTGAGCGGGCGCGCGCTTTCTTGTCTGACAGGCGTCCTTCGCGCTCGACCTGGTACTGCCGCTCGCGCTCTTTGGCCTCTTCGAGTTGGCGCTCCAGCTCTTTTATGCGGTCGCGTTCGGCGCTGTTCTCATCGTCTTGGCTGTTCCGTCGACTGCGTGGTCGGCTGGCTTGCTCGGCCTGGTACTGGCTGAGGAATTGGCCCTTGAGCCTCGCATCACTACCGGCTCGCTTTCGGCGCATTTCTGATTCGAGCCTCTGCTGCTCTTCGCGCTCCTCCTGCTGCCGTTGTTCCTCGTCGCTCTTCCACCGGCGCTCTTGCTCCTCCCACTCGCGCTTCTGTTGCTCGAGACGTCTCTGCTCACCCTCGCGCTGCTTCCGCGACTCCTCTTCCCATCGCTGTTCTTCCTCTAGTCGTGCCCTCTCCTCTTCAGCTTCGCGCTCAACCCGGCGCTTGTGCTCGGCCTCTTCTGCCTGCAAACGCAGTCGCTCGTCCTCGGCTGCCTTCTCCTTGCGCTTCCGTTCCTTTTCTGCGAGATTGGGCACGTGAGGTCCAGCACTCGTGATCTGGCGACGCGCTCCGAATGCAACGCCCTGATTGCCCTGACTTGCGCCGCCCATGTAGCCGTACTGGTGGATGTTCCAAGCCGGGGCTGAGTTGCCCTCGTCCGTCTTCTTGCTCCAGCTACTAACGTTGCCAGGAGGCGACTTGGGCATCCCGTTGGACGTGTATGAGGTGTTGGACCCCCCAGTGCGCGATGGGCTGAGAGGCTTCTCTACGGGCGGTCGAGTCATGGGGTTGAAGGTGCTTGACCCGCTCGCCGTGCTGTTTGTGCTTGGTCCTCTGTTCCTTGCAGCAGGTGATGCCAGGCCTGGACTCGAGAAGCCTCCACCGGTATTCGTAGGGCTTAGGATGCTGCCTCCACGCTTTGGTCCAATGCTATTTGGAATGCTGGAGGGATTCGCATTGTTCGCGGCGCGACTGAATGCGCTGAGGCACTGCATCACCTGGGCAGGGTCTTTGGCCTCGTACAGGTCGACGGTGAGGAAGCGGTCGTGTGCGGGCATGTTGAGCGGCGGCATCTCGCAGGCCCGGAGGAAGTGCGAGATGTTCTCCATCTGTATAAAGGGCATGGCCGACTTCTTGAACTTGACGCCCGGGCTCGGTACGGCGAGGTTGACCAGCCTGCACAGGACCGTCCCATCTTTGAGCGCCTCGAGCAAGTCTCCCGCAGGCAGTCGCTCGCCCAGCACCTCTTCTATCCAGGCGCGTGCCTCGTTCGCCGCCTTGGGGGTGTATCGGTCCATCCGCAGCCTCCTCATGTCCTGGTCCAGCGACGTTACCGACGCCATCGTGGGCGAGTTGGGCTGTCTTGTGGTCGCGAGCTTCGAGTGTGCACAAATATGATGTTTGTTGATGGCAATGGTGTAGTTTTGGTGAGATCGTACGTCTCTAGTCAAGCAATAGAGAAGAGTGCGCTGGAGTATAGAAGTGTGCAAAGTGCATGCCTGCGCACGAGAGTGACTTGGGCGCAATCGCGGGGAGGTGGCTTGCTCGCAGCCACAGCCGCCAACGTCATCCGCCTGCGCGTCTCCCTCGCCATCGCGCATCAAAATTTATATGCGAACCACGACACGACACAATGCCACAGGGACCAGGTCCTCTTCTACGAGCATGGTATGAATGGAGGATGAAACGCTTCCCATGGCGGAAAAAGTGGCTTGTCGGTACGCAATTGCTCATTGAATGCAGTACAGCATACCCTGCCTAACACTCCACAGGCTTCGATCTCCAGGGCAACACATTCTGGGAATTCAAGGACCAGCTGCATGCCCTACGTAACCGGCGGATAGCCAAGTATAGTCGCAGCACTCACTTTGGCGACGTCCAAGTATCACGTTCGTGCCTTCCGCCTCTGGCCTTAGCACCTTCCTGACTGTCGCAGCGTCATGGATGCAATGGCTTCGCCATACCCGCTTCGAACCGCCCTCGCTCGCCGAGCAACGCCAGGAGATTGCACGCCAGGAGAGCATGAAGATGCTAGCAGCGCAAGCGGATGAACGGTGGGCGTCCAAGCCGTCAGCATTGGATATGCCGGACAAGCAACAGCCAATACAGCCGTTGCAGTCACGCGACCCTCAAAGTGGAGTCACTCAGATGAACGCCGACCAGGAAGTCAGAGACCGGATCGAGCCTCCACAAAGTGTGGAAGAGCAGGGAGCGAGGCCACAAGCAGCAGAAGACGCTGCACCGCAAGAGATGCCTCGCGATCCGCCTGTGCCATCTTCCCCAAGTGCTGCGCCTTCGAAGAGGAAGTCGAAGAAAGAACCAAGGGACAGTCCCTGGGACCAGGCTGAACCGCCCAAGGACTGGCAACCGCAAGGCTGGACTCCGGCTCCTGCAAGAAGGAGAGGGTGACGTTCATGTACCAACATTCTGTATCAATTATACGTATGCCACACACGCATTCATCCAGCTTCTTTTTCTACGCCATTCATTCACTGCCGCTACGCGCATTATATTCACACCACATCGTTATCATACAGACCCCTTTGTTCGTCACCCAACGACTCGCAGTGCTGTCACACCACTGACTTCACGCATCAACATTCATTCATTTTTGACGCATATTCAAAGCCTCTCATTTTTGCCTCTTTATCGCTACATTTTGATCAATCATGTCTTTCGCTCCCTCGACAGAGGAGTCAAGCAGCGCTCTGCACTTCAACTTCCATCAGCTGCCGCCTCACGTCCCAACTGAAATTGCGGTCAAGATCCTACAGCACTGGATAGAACCCGAGTCAGTCATGGTCGAGTCGACCATCCTGAATGGATCTGAAGTCTTATTCACATCATACGCCTCACCCACAGACGCACTAGTCCCCACACTACCATCGCACCTCCAAGCCGAATACTGGCGCCTCCGCCAACTAAGCTGGCTCCAATCCACCAAAGTCTTCAGAACCCCGTCCGACTTCTACATGAGCCACTGGCTCCTGTCCCTCGATCCCGCCAGCCGCCTCCCCGACTTCGACACCGCGCCGTATTCTCTCACCAGAACGTATCCCTCCAACTCAGTAGCTATTGATGGCATGCTGAACCACAGACACCCGCATCTACCGTACCACGGCTTAGAGCGCATCGAGCTCGACTTCGACGCGTCGCAGTACTTTGCGCTGTTTAATGGTGCGTAATGTAACACTAGGAATCGCGCTGGACGTAGCTAAATTGCTGGAATAGTATCTCTTCCCCCATTCGATAAAATCGATACCACGGTCCACGGCGATGAACGGCATCACGACAAGCATCTGCACGGCGCAGCGTCCTTCCTGCAACACACGCGACATCTCACTTTACGTTTTGGCAAGAGCTACCGATGGGCTCACGCGTGGTCCGGCATCATGAGCCACGTATGGGGCGACGCGTCGCGTCGCCCTCACGTATGCGAGAGCGGGCTCGTAATCGACTGGATACTCGAGTACGCGTGGGCTGGCGAATTTCTGCAGCACATCGACACCGTCGAAATAGCGGGTGATGTCCAGCCCTGGGTGAAGGCTAAATGGGCAGCTATCTTCGCTGAACACGCCTCGCTCAAGATATCGGGTAACGCGGATCTTTTCGCTGCGCACAAGCCGGATCTGCATGCTATTGAGTTCAGGGGTATGAGCGCGGGAGAGGAGTTGGAGTGGGTGCCTGAAGAGCAGTTTCCGCCTAGATGTGAGTGTGAGATTAGGTGTTGGCGTTTGCAGGATGGGGGGGTGCTTGGGGAGGTAGAGGAGTGGGAGGGGGATGTGAGTGTTGTTGGGGATTGGGATGGGAATTGCGGTGGGGTTGGAGTTTGGATGTAGATCGATGGGATTGCTTAAGGCACGAACTGACTATGCATACTGTCGCTTTAAGGGACATGTTGGACGCGAAAGTTTGTGAACTTGGGAACAAAGAAGGGAGGAATGCACTGCCACGGCGTTCGATTCGATTCTGTGACAGATTGGACGTTGAAGATGGCGACAAACGCAGATGAAGCAGATAAAAGAAGGAATGAATGACAGGCATGACAGTCGTTGATTCAAGGTATCACAAAACCCAATCCCTAGCGCCCCCAAACTCCAAGACTAAGATCCAACTACGCATCATGACACACAAAATCGTACTTTCGCTCTGTCTTGCCAACCCAATCACCTCTCCTCCTTCGGCCAATCAAGTTCCAAGCTCCCACTACGATCAATCTCCAACCCCGCCTTCTCATCATTCCTCACATGCTCCCCCAAAATAACAGTCGCAAGCCGTCTCGCAACCTCCATGCCATCAATCTTGACGCCCGTCGGGCCCGGCATACAATCCCCCATTTCAATCTCCCGCCCCGTGCGCTTCTCGTACGCCACGATACTCTCCAGACTCATAAGCTCGATGAAAACCTGGCACAGCACGATCATGCTCTCGTTCATGTCGAACTCGTAGCCCCACGCGCGGAACGTTGCGCCGAGGAAGGGCTTGTCGACCGTGGCGAGGAATTTGCGCAGGAGGTGCGTGTTGATGCGGGACAAGGTGGTTCGCTTTGGGGGGTTGGGGTTGTAGGCTCTGGGGTTGGATTTTTGCACTGCCCAGAGGCGATCGAGCGTCTTGTAGTGTGTTTTTGTCCAGGGCTCGATTCTGGGGAGCGCAGGAAGCTTGTTGATGAGTGGGTGTGGGGGCATTGTGGATGGGCTGGGTGGTGCGGTGGGGACGGTGGGCGGCTGGGTGACGGCGGACCAGAGCGAGGATGTCATGCGTGAGAGTAGGCCGGTTGATGGTTGTTGATGTTGAGGTGGTGGTGCGTCAATGGCCGCATCCGGTTGTTGATGGCTGTCTTTGTTCGCGTCAAAGACTTTGTTGTCGCTCGTCTCGACGGGCTTGTGTAACGCATATTTTGGCTTTTCGGAACTATGTTGGAACAGCGGAACACGTTTGCGGATTGGTGAAAGTAGCGCCATTTGGGGAGGCGGGCTTGAGGCGACGATGGTGGTGTTCTTGTGCCACGTCCTGCTGGGCTCCGTCACCTCTTCGATCTCGTCTAAGCTGCGCTCTTGCGGCTCATATGCGTCGAGGTATTGATTGACCTCGTTGCGCACTAGACGTATGCTGGAGTCTGTGACGCCCTCCATCTCCATGAATAGTTGACGCTCGTCCGAAGCGACTGACATTTTGCTTTCGCCGTCGACGAGGGTATGGAAAGGAGAGCTCTGTGCTATGGGCAGCGACGACTCCTCATGTATACGTGAATGTGATTCAGAGGAGATGTCCGAGCCGCGCAGTTCTTGCCGTAGCGGGCTGCTCTTCGATGGCGAGCTCGGGATGCCTTTGAAGCGAGGTGGTGTGTTGAGGAAAGGATTGCTCTTCGTCAGAGGGGAAGACTTCTTCGCTGCGGCTGGAGGTGAGGATTCTGGAGCCATACTTTCACCCTCGTTCACGAGTAGCGTGAGGTCTAGCTTGGCGGCCTTCCTCTGCTTTAGGTCGCGAGAGTGTCGATTGCTGAAGATGCTGGGCATGTTCGACTGGAAGAACATCCCGGTGTCGTCGCTAGCATCGCTGGCGACGTCTTCGTCTTCTTCAGCCTCCTCATGCGCATCGTTCTCGGCGGAAGCCTCTGGAGAATCCTGGGCGATTTCCGCGGATGGTGGCATCGACTGTGGAGGGGACGCCGCCTCGTCACTGTACTGGAAGTGATTACCACTCTCACGCCGCCAGGTCCGAGGTAGCTTTCCACGAGCAGGCACAGCGGGACCCGGTTCAAACAAGTCTTGTACCTTTGGGACCTCTTCAGACTCAGCTGAGTTCGAAGATCGACTAGCTTCTTCCTGCCAGATGTCCGAGTAGTCCTCTTGCTTCGCGGGCTCGCTCGCGCCGGCAGTTGTATGCTCACTGATGTAGTCTTGACCCTCGCTGGTCTGATTCATGATTCCCAAGAAGCGCATACGTTCTGTGTTGCCAGTGGCAGCCGGTGGCGGAGTGTCAACGCGCCAACTCATTTCAACCTCTTCGCTTCGTGCGGGACTCGGCAGGGACTTCTCTGTAGCCGCCACATCAAGTGACGGATACTGAACGTCCTGTGGCACTGACTCAGCTCCTGGTGTGGCTTCTGCATCTTGATCTTCCGGTGTGAGGAGGCGCGACTGGCGCGGCTTTTGGTGAGACCGGGGATCCTCGTTGGTTTCTGTGGCGCGTTCATCTTGTACCTTGAACGGACTTGCCCGAGCTGGCGAAGTGTGCTCCTTCGGTTGATCCTGTGCGAGTTGCTCACCAAGACGAAGTCCTGCTTGTAAGTCCTTCCGCGTACCCTCACTGAAGCCGCGGAAGAGATCATCCAATCTGTCACGCTTCTCATCAAGAGCCTTCTGAGAAGGCTCAGGCGTGAGACGGGAAGGATCCAACAGTCCCTGGAGGGCAACACCAGCGGTGACCACACGACCCAGTTGCGGCGTCTCAGGCTTGGCCTGCACTGGCTGAACGACGGGTGGTGCCGCTGGATTCGCCGCATCGACCACTGGCGTTTTGTATCGTCGGAGGATAGGTCGTTGCGCCGGCTCGCTTGGCTTTACAAAGGGTTTGAGGAAGATGTGTTGAGCGATGGAGTCGACTTCAGGTACTGCAGCGGTAGCCTCTGCTGTTTGGGGTGTGTTGGTAAGGCCGCTACTGCTCGGTAAAGAGGCCACTGAGATCATGCTAAAGTTCTCACTGTCGATGATAGTGGTATCGTCTGGCATTCGTGTGGTTCCTTCATCGAAGGCGAACCTGGTAACATCCTGCAGATCTCCCTCTTCATCTGCAGGGGATTGAACAGAGAATGTTGGAACTTGTTGTGTGACAAAGTTGTCAGCGGCAGATTGAGCTTCGCTTCCGACTGTACTCTGGGCTTCAGGAGGAGCATCATCCTGCTCGATATGGTCGTCTCCACTGGTTGGAGTGAGCATGCCGCTGTCCAGGTCTGACTCTGCATCAGACGGCGTCACTTGGACCACTTTCTTGGCGTGTGGCGTGCCCTTGCGGGCTCGCAGCTGCTTTGCTAGCTCAGTCTGGGGCGGCGTGTCCACAAGTGGCATCTCGTAGTCTTCCATGATGTTCATCCTGCGCATATCGGCCGCGATGGTAGGACCGGAGCTTTGAGGTGATGCGAAGCGCGTGCTCTTCTGCGATGTGGGTTTGGTAGCTGAGGCCCGCGGTTTCCTCAAAGGTATGCTGACCACTCCATGTGAGTCGAGGATCATCATGGTGTCCTCATCTTGGGCCGGCTGCACGCTCTTCCTGGGACGACCTCTCCTCCTCTTGGGCGGCGCATCCGTGTCCACATCTGCTGCACTCGACTCTGCCCCTGCTGCTGCTACGTCCTGTGAGCTCGCCCGTGCTGCTCTCTTGATCGGTGTGCCCGCTCGCTTGGGCTTCGGCGTGGCTCTCACGTCTGACTTCCGAGGTCGTCCACGGCCTCGCTTGATGGGCGCGGGTGCATCTTCGTCTTTGAGGGGGACTGTCGTGGTCTGTGTTCTGGTGACGCGCTTGACGCTGGGCGAGTGCTCGTTTTCGTCGCTTCCTGGTTCGGCCTGGACGGTGACCTTGATGCGCCATGGGCTGGCGCTCCCCATTCTCGGTGTGTTCATAACCATGGCCTTGGACGGCGACGAGAACTCGAATTCAGACACGCTCGAACCTCGGATCTGCTTGCTCGGCGATGTCGGCGTGAGGGCCTTGCGTGGTGTTTTCTTCCGTGGCGACTTGGTTGTGGCTTCGTTCAGCGAGAGCGCGAGCGGGTCGGGGCTGGAGTCGGACGCCCGGTCGAAGTCGTCGCTCGCAATGCGGGTGCGACCGCGGAGTGCCATCGCTGCAGCGTCGTCGAGGAATGAGTGGGCCGTCTCGTGGCGGTAATAATTGTGGTGTTGAACGGTGCAGCCGCTGAAATGCGGGCATTCCGCTTGCTTGCTGTACGACGCGTGTCGTTGCCCCGGGTAACAATCTTATCCTCGTAGCCGGCGCGCGACTCCACCATGACAGCGGCAGTCGATCACTTCTACGCAAGGACATGGTCGAGCGATGGGCATTCATGGGTATGTTTGATACGAAGGTGCCCGTATTCATTGAGTCAAAGACTTTGGTGTTTAGTGTGTCCTGAAGGTTGACACAATTAATACGAGCACCTTCGTATGCTTTGCTTGTACTTTTAAGACTGTACTGACGGACGCAGCATATACAAGGAGATTGGGCCCGGGAGGCGAGTAGCCCTCTCTAAGCTCGCCATCGAGAAGTTCGAGGAGACGGGCCGGCCGCTGCGCATTGCTATCGACACATCCATATGGCTCTTCCAGATTCAGGCGAGTAAAGGTATGCGACACCACCTGACCTGCACTCACGGCGCACTGCAGGCGACTGACAACATTCAGGCGGTACGAACCCAGCGTTGCGCACCTTCTACTACCGCCTCCTACGCCTCATCGCTCTCTCTATCCATCCTGTCTTCGTATTTGACGGCCCCAACAGGCCACCCTTCAAGCGGAACAAGCGCACCGGACCGAACGTCGCCTCCATCCCCGAGTTTCTAGCGAAGCAGCTCTTGAAGCAATTTGGATATCCCATACATCTCGCGCCCGGAGAGGCCGAGGCAGAATGCGCGCTGCTACAGCGCGAAGGCATCGTGGACGCTGTTCTGAGTGAGGATGTGGATACGCTGATGTTTGGGAGCGGCATCACCATTCGCAACTGGTCACCAGAAAAGTCAGGCAAGACGCCCACCCACGTCAACGTCTATGACGCGGTGGAGACGAAGAATGGGCCGTCAGAGTTGGATCGCGAGGGCATGATCTTGGTCGCTCTGATGAGCGGCGGAGACTATGTGCCAGAGGGCATTCCGGGCTGTGGTCCCAAGACTGCGTGCGAGGCGGCCAAGGCAGGCTTTGGCCACGACCTCTGCGCCATTCCGACAAACGACAAGAGAGCCATGCGTGAGTGGCGAGAGAGGCTGCAGCACGAACTGAAGACGAATGAGGGCAAGCTCTTCAAACGGAGGCACGGGACGCTCAAGATACCGGACGACTTCCCTCGGCTGGACATACTTGGATACTACACGCATCCCGCCATATCGAATGAAGCTGGGCTGGACAAATTGCGGCGAGCAATCAGCTGGGATCAGGCTCTCGACTTCCCCGGCCTCCGCAGCTTCACACAAGACGCCTTTGACTGGGTGAAGCTGGAGGGCGCAAAGCATTTCATCCGTAGCCTCGCTCCGTCCTTACTCGTTCGTGAACTGCGATTGCGTTCCAAACAACTCGATCGGCTGCCGACAGACAATCTCCAGGCAGTTCAGGAGGACGAGGCGCTCCTGGTCAAGGGACTACACGGCAAGCGACAGCATCCTGTCACCGATAATTGCGTAGAATTGCGAGTGAGCTTCACTCCTATCGAGCTTGTCGCCATCAATCTCGACCAGGAAGAGCCAGACGATGATTTTGACATAGCTCCGCCAAGCTCACATCACCCTGACGCTGATCTGGAAGACGAGGTTGCCTTGGAGCTCGAAGATGAGGGACCTAAGAAGCGTGGCCCTACCAAGTTCGATCCGCTCAAGCCGGCCAGGATATGGGTCATGGAGTCGATGGTGAAGGTGGGTGTGCCTCTTACTGTTCAAGACTGGGAAGCTGGAAGACAGACCAAGCAGAAGCCCAGAAGAGCGGCGACCGTACAGGAGCCGATAACAGCGACACCGAAGGCAAGCAAGGCCAAACGCACAAAGACCACAGGAGGCATCACACAGGCACCAATCAACAGTTTCGCGAAGGTCACGAAGCCAGGTGCCAATTTCTTTCGTGCATTAGCAAAAGCACAAGATCAGCAATCTGGACCGCCACGGCCACCTACGACAGCAGTGTCGTCACCATTGATAGATTCTATCGATCTGTCGTTGTCGTCACCATTGATTCCCAGAAGCACAGCGCCTGTGCCTCGAGTTCTCCGTGAGAAGTCATTGTCTCCAGTTCTAGAAGACCTGCCACCTAGCGTAACTAAGAGGAGAAGAAAACAGCCAATGCAAAGATCGCACACACTGCCCGTGAACGTGGGCGCAGGCCTCGAGCGACCGAAAACACCACCTCTCCGGAGCACAATAGAGACTCTAGATCTGCTTAGCTCGCCGGCGCAGCCTTCATCTTCAGAATTTCCTGCAAAGAAGTCAAGGAGTCGTACTACAACCGCCCAACCCTCGAGAACACAACGGGGCATCTCGGTGGCCTCGTCTCCTGGTAAGACCAGGCACACCACGTTGGACACATGGCGGGCGTCGGCAACGCCTACAAAGCTCCGAGACTTAGAGCTCGCAATAGACGGCCCGTCTATACCAGCACCGCGTGCGCTTCGAGCGTCACGACATGCAGTTGATGAACTTGATTTGACTCTCTCATCGCCAACACGACCTGCAACAATCATGACCCAACCAGATATGCAGGTGAATGCACGTCGCACTGCGCCCATCCTATCGGCACGACCACCGCTGACTTCCATATCCTCCAACGCCTCCACTAATTTTACGGACTCAACATCGTCTTCGACGAGGGCCAATGTCTCCAAAGAAGCCACAAACGCCACGCGTCGTCGCTGCACATCCCCGCGATTACGTAGAACGCAATCAGCCTCACCTGAAGTCGAAGCCCTAGACCTCACGTCACCACAACCACGCGCTGAACGAAGAATACCTCCCGCACCCGAGACCATAGACCTGTCCTGTCTCTCCTCCCCGGCACCACCAATACCTACCAGACGCGAGCAACCAAGACTAAACCCAGTCGAGCCCGTGTCTCCACTGCGAATCCAAAATCCCATCTCAGCATCTGCACTCCGCCGCTCACCGCGCAACCACGCTTCGCTGTCACCTGAGCCTTCATCAAAGACGTCACCACCAGCAGCATGGAAAGAGCGCGAGAAGCGGAAGCGCCAGATCGTATTGCGGAAAAGTGTCGCTGGGGCATGGGCATTTGCGGATGTAGATAGTCCGCAGAGAGGGAGCGAGCAGGTGCTGAAGGGTAAGGATAGAAGGAAGTGGAGGGAGAGCGAGGTTGAGTTGTTGGATCTTAGTTAGTGTGGTGAGTGCGATGCAATTGGGTATGATAATGTGTATATGTGGATCAAGTATAAGCAATACAGTGACGAGGTTTGTCGAGCAAACTTCTCCTCTCGCCACAACCACCACCATAACATACATAA
>Ga0265797_10005568_pt1 | contig 18319 bp, 24 predicted proteins | sample P2T30metagenome_FD_192433 | JGI IMG/M metagenome (GOLD analysis project Ga0265797, IMG submission 192433) | Plant litter microbial communities from East Loma Ridge, Irvine, California - P2 T30 | ecosystem: Environmental > Terrestrial > Plant litter > Unclassified | place: USA: California... | reverse complement strand
TCATCTCGCCAAATTGTTCCACTTCGTCGGGAAACGACAGCCACTCCATCGTGGGTATAGCGTTGATGACAGCCGCGAAGAAGCCCATGATGCGCAAGTCTCTCCGGACGATCTTCTCAATGTTGGGATGCAGAACCTTGATGGCAACATGACTAGATGGTACCCTCGAGGGTGAGCTCTTGAGCGTCACGTCGACATTCTTCTTGATCCGCCGCGCCAAATTAAGTTCTTCCCGGTCAATGCTGTTGTCCTCCAGAGTTGCAAGATGCGGCTTCAGTTTCGCCTTGTACACCTGTGCTATGGCGCCAACACCCAATGGCTTCTCGTCGAACTCCTCGAAGATGTCGTCAAAGCTCTGTCCGTCAAAAGCCGCCTCGATCGTTCGCTTCGTGACTTGTAATGTGTGCGCTGGGGCGTTGGAGTGGAGGGTCGACATGATTGAACACATCTCGGTTGGAAAGACATCTGTTCGGGAGGCAGCCCATTGTCCGAGCTATCATAGAGTCAGTATACTTGATATCTTCTGAGTCTAACGTGACGGCACGTACCTTGATGAAGGCTGCACCAGCCCTCTCCATAGAGCCAACCAAGAAGCCATACCACCATAGTGTGCCACTCCGCTCGTTGTCTCTATCCGGCTGTCGTGAACCAAGCCATATTGCAGGTATTGTCACGATGACCGGCACGAAGATGATGACGAGGTGGAGGAAGCGGAATCCGGTGGCTATGGGCTCGATTATGTAGTCCTCGATGAAGAAATATATGCCTCGCCTGTACTTTGTAGAGTGCCTCAGCGCATGGGGCACCTGCTCGTCGAGCTCCTTCCGCGACGCCTCGAGCATGGCCTCCTCATGCGTCTTCTCTCCATGACCCGACTTGTCATTGGCGACGTCGACGAAGGCAAGTGGGCTGAGTATCGCGCCGCCCGCAGCTCCAGCAGCTGCACCGGACCATAGTATCGTCCGACCTTTGAAGTTTGGAGTCGCAAACTGTCGGCGGAAGCGGGAGGCGGCGGTGGAGGGACGCGTGAAGGCGCGGGTTGCGAGTTTGGGCAGGCCTGGGCGACAGCATTGGCGACCAAGAAGGAACGCCGTCCTCATGGTACCGGGTGGTGGGCAGATGCGCGTGCGGCTTCCATAAGGCAGGTAGCAATGCGCTGCTTGACCTGGCGCCCGTCGTGACGTCGGTCGGCGTAAATTCCATGTGACGCCGATCAGGCCATTTGCTGCCTGCGGTCTCTTCCGCGGCCACCCAGGCCATGCTGCCCCTCTCCTCCCACCACGCCCGTCACATCGCATATCCCCCACGCCCGAGCCATGCGGACCATAACCCAAGTTTGGCTCCTTTCCTGCACGTGCAGTTCCGAGCAGTGCAAGACATGTCGCACTAGTTGAGGCTACTTCTTGCCTTTCACTGCAGTACCTGACGCACACGACGAAAACGGGACAGTTATGGAAAGCAGATGATTGATATACAATTAATTACAGCAGGCAAAACAGCCCCTTCCTTCGTCAGTGGATATCTACGCAGTAATAAAGCCCTCGAAGCCCTTGTCCAGTGCACTTCGCGTCATTTCGCTGTACAGTGGGAACCCGCCTGCGAAGTTCAACTGCTCTCGAAGTTTGCCCGGCACGTTGTCACCCATGTACCATGACTTGGTCTGCGGGAACAGTGTCTTGTCCGAGAGCTCGGTGATCTTCTCCCGCCACTCCTTCTCTGCTTCGTGTGTGGCATCACAGTAGTTGATGCCTTGCTCTCGAAGCTTGACCATGGCATCGACGATCCAGTCTCCCTGAACCTCAACGCACGTGGGTCCGTTGGAAAACGCCGTCGGTCCCTGAGCACCGTAGAGGAAGAAGCAGTTGCTACAGTCCAGTCAGTATCTGCAGTAGTTGGATGCACTTGAGAACTTACGGGAAACCGCTCAGGCTCATACCCAGGTACGAGTAGGTGCCGTTCTTCCACTTTTCTGACAGCTCAACACCATCGACATCCTTCAGTCCCATGTTCTTCATACCACCTGTCACTGAATCGAAGCCGGTTGCAAGGGCGATGACGTCGAACTCGTGTAGAGTACCGTCAGCCAGCACAATACCCTTTTCAGTAACCTCCTTGATCGGGTTCTTGTTCACGTCGATGACCTTGTTCTCGGGCTTGTCGAGCATCTCGTAATAGTTCTGCTCCAGACTCGGTCGCTTGGTACCAAAGGCATGCGGTGGCTCCAGAGGCGCAAGAATTTCACGCTTCTCAGGATCCGTTATCCGGGCTCGCGTCTTCTTCGCCCAGAAGTTGTAGGCTTCGCGGTTGGCTTTGTTGTCGAACAACAGATCCTTGTAGTTTGCCTGCGATCACAGTAAGTGTCTGCTGATGTAGGGGCTTCACATCTATCGCTTACCAGCCAGAACTCGAAACCACCGTTCTCCCACATCTTCTCGTAGAACGCCTCGCGCTCCTCGGGTGAGTCATCGAAGGTGTTCTTCTCGATGTAGTCGTACTGGAAGCCAGCGAACGTTGTCAATCTTTTCTTGAAGATTTCCTGGTACTCGCCCTGCTTCCGTCTGTCCTGTTCCTCCTTCGTGAGAGCTTTCTGTTGCATTGGGAGGCAGAGGTTGGGCGTGCGAACAAATTGGGTTATACTGGCGGCTGTCTTCGATGTCTCCTGGGCAATCTGAACACCTGTCGACCCAGTGCCAATGACGGCAACACGTTTTCCCTTGACGTCTACTCCAGATGCTGGCCAGAATGAGCTGTGATGGATCTCGCCCTCGAACTTGTCCATTCCCGGCCAGTCGGGGAAATGACGCTTCGCCGCGAAGCCCAGAGCCAAAAGGAAATATTTGCAGCGCGCTGTCCGGCCATCTTCGGTCTTCACGACCCATTTCGAGGAGGGTTTGTCGAACTGAGCCTCGACAACTCTGGTGTTGAATGCGCAATCTTTCTTGATATCCAGCTTTCGCTCGACGTGGTCGAAATACTGTTGGAGCTCTTCCGTACCGGGGTATCTGCAAGACCAATTCCAGTCCTATCCGCCAATGTCAGTCTTCGAATAGCGATCCACCAAGATTGTCACATACCTTCCAGATCTCGGGCATACTGTATTCGTAGATGGGGACCTGGGAATCGACCCGAGCACCGGGATAGCAGTTCCAGTGCCAGATACCACCGATGTTGGAACCAGCCTCCATAATCTTGCACTTGAAGCCCTGCTGGCGGAGTTTGTGCATCAAATAGACGCCGCCGAAACCGGCGCCTACAATCACAACATCGGTCTCGAGCTCTTTTGCATAGTTCTCGTTATTCGGATCCGCCGCTTCGTTCGTCGCACCGATGTCTGTCCGGAAGTGGACCATTGTGGGAGGGGTGGTTCTTGAATAAAGAGGAGGTTATGAGATTGGAAAGCTACTGTCGATCCTTTGGATAGACACATCGTGGGCGATACACTCTCTATATATACGTCAACGCACGACATACCCCTCCTGCGCGGATCCTGCATGACCGCCACGCTATTCGCGATCCTGCCACCGTCTCGCGCCCGATAACCAGGGCGAATTGCGTTTCGCCTGTGGATGCTGCCACACTCCAGTAACGTTTCGAGACCATGTCGATCTCCTCTAGTATCCCATCCGACCGGACGCCCTAAGGGAATCAACGGAGATGTCGCGTGTGAAGGCCTGGTACTGGATGTGTCTGAATGCGGAAACACTCCGCGGCAGCGCCACGCACAGGCGATCGATACGGTTGCTCTCCGAATGTCTAGTTTGCGGGGTAGATACAGCTACCCCGGTACCCCGCATAACACCGTTCTGTCAAGGCGAACATGATGCCGACGGAAACGCCGGCTTGCCGATTCTGGTAATTCGAACAGAACAAATGTCAGTGTTGTCGGGACTCTACTCTAAGAGTGACCGTATCACCGTTCTGTCATCCATGGAGCTGCATTTGGAAATGCTTTCGACTTCAAGTCGCATTCAAGTGCTAGTATTCACCATGCGAACACATACAGAGTCAATGACTCGTGTTCGGGGTCGCAAGCTTCAAGCGCGATTAGTATGCACTAATCTGCATCACATGGGACCAAATAAGCCCGACGATCGTATTGTCGCCTAGCCATTTCAGTGGTGTATGGGAGTCTGGATGTCTCAACATGCGCAAATGCAGGGCATTCAGATGTTACCGCCCGGTCCGAAGGAAATCTGCGGAACCGCATCTCACAACGATCGAATTTGGACACATGCACGGACTCCTAAAGCCGCGCAGGCTGCTTATAGGACTGGGTGAAAGGGACTCATCTTCCATTCTTCTGGACAAATGTCATCTTCCCGTACATGCGATGCTAGTGGAGCTGGTCGCCATCATGAAGCACGAACGTGGCTTGACAGTACATCTGTTGATCATCAAAGAAGGGGAGACTCTTGACATCACGAGAATTGCCAGACTCATCGTGGCACTCTGAACGAACTGCGAGAATATGATGCCGATGGAGTTGGCCCAGAGATGAAGTGGAGCAGGAGCTCCACTTTGTCAGAAAGCTTGAGTTACTATCCTGGTCGTGATTCGGACAACCTATTCACTATTATGCCCGCCCAATGGTTTCTATCCATGATTGACTGAACCTCGCTGCTATGCTGCAGTGACCGAGCGGCAAGTTGACGTTAGAGCTAGAGCCTCTTGATTCTTGAAAAACCTCGCCAAGATACTACACACCTGCTGCGCTGACGCTCATCATAGGAAAATGTTCAAGCGATTGTACTCCAGACGATGCTGACTTTCCTAGCCTGAACCCCAAAGAGCTCCAGCAACCGAAACCGCTTTTCGTCAAACCTTACCTCCGCTGTCGGCGTCCAACTCGTGAGGATCCGAGCTTGCCAATTCCGCGGGAATCTGCTTTTCCTCACTAACCTCATGGCATGTGCCTCCCCTTGTTGCATCCAAAGAAGAACCGTCCGCTTCGTAATAGACGGGTTTACTATGCTTCTTGTCCTTGTAGCGACGGAATAGGAAGAAGGCCGCGAAGGCTGAGGCCAGAACGACTACCGGAACAGTAACACCTATGACTATCGCAGTTCTTCGAGAGGTGTTTTTGGGAGCGGGTGCCGACTCAGGTGATGTAGTTGGTTCAGGTGAGGAGATCGGTGTTGTTGAGGTAGGTGTTGAAAATGCTGATTGCAGCGTCGATGCCGGAGAAGCAGAGGAAGATGACAGCGATGACGTTATTGATGGCATCGACGTCGTAGCGGCTGTCTTCATGTCAGCTTGTCACTTTCTGGGCCAACGATAACGAGCTATTCACCTGCGATCTCAGCCAGCTTCGATCCGCCGATATCACAATAACTGCTAAACACCTCCAGCGCCGTCGTATTCTGCGAAGGGTCGTCTGGACACTGGGTCATGACATGAGCCCCAATCATGCTGGAGAATTTGGCAGAGCTCTCATAGCAGACTATGGGAAGGCAGAGCCAACGTCAGCGCATGTTTTGGACGTTGGCGACGTTCCACGACGGAAACTTACAGCAAGTGAACGACTGGTAGCTGCCACCATCTCCGCATCCCCACTTCATGTTACGCACGATAGTCGACAATTCGAGCTCGGCGCATGTTGCAAGAAGTGCGTATTCTTCAATCTGGTCAATGAAGATACTCGTCGGACCACTAGCGCCTACTATGCTGGTCAAGGCTAGGAGAAGAGCAAAAGCGGGAAAGACACGGATTCCAAACATATTGGTGTATGCTAGTGTATCTCACTGGGGGTGTATCGACACGAGCTATCTTTCTCACACCAAGGAGGCTAAGGAAAGAGTTGTGGAGAAAGCTGGGTTGGCAGCGGACCGGCGTATTTTGTACGCAGGGCGTTTTCGCACATGTCGCAAATTAGCCCAGCCTTCCTTCGCTGGGAATGCCTGTCTTGATGTGATAGCAAGGGCATGTGTATGCACGTACTTGAACCCGAGACGGCTGAACTCTGATTGGACGCCCACGTACGCATAAATAGACTTTCACCTCAACACACCGGCAAGGCTGAAGAATTGTGCAGCAGCAACGCTGAACGAGAAATGATCGGGGTCAGATAGCGGCAGGTGAGAACATGGCGTTCTCTTCTGTGTCTGCCATTGACTAAATCCGGCGGGTGCGTCGCCATTTATCTCTAGAGTTTCTATCGGGCCAATAGGGGCGGCCTTTGGGGCGGCCCAGCTGCATGCACAGCGTCCGTGGAGGTACTCCCGCAGCTGTCACGGACAGCCATCACAATCAAGGTTAGCTCATCCGTAAAGTTTCGATGAGATAAAATTAGCTGGTAATTTGAGGTGATGTCACGGCAAATGTGGCTGGCAAGGCTGGCCCCATATGTCTCCAAACCATCAACACAGGCGCATTCGAATGTATCCGGCCCCTCGCAAGGTTGACCTGGATGGCCACCATGGCATATATAGTCTTCGGGATGCAAAGACTAAATTATTCACCAATTACTACCCCCATCTGTTTATAACTCGTATACATCTACGCACCGCCAACTTTCACGATGCGCAGCCTTGTGGCTATCACTTCCTTGCTGGGGCTATCGACAACGGTAGTCAACGGTTTGGTACCAACTCGCAGGCAAACTTCAACTTCATTCGCAGGAAGTAATGAGTACTTTCTCCACGCCCTTTCTGCATCCGAGCAGAAGGAGTATGTTGAAACTCTTGCTGGATGGGGCGCCAAGGTCCTGAGGCTGTGGGGTGAGTAGCATTTGAACAATAATGAACACCTTTGAAATAATTCTGCATCCTCTTAGCAGTGGACTTTAGGGAAGATTTGCAGTACTGACAATCCTTGTGCAGCGACGAACGTTGCTACAGGGTGCTTGAAGGGCAGCACTATCGAAAATTCCGTGCCAGCTTTCGAAGAGACGGTCGGTGTGTACGATGCCACCGTTCTAGCTAAGCTTGACGACACTCTCAAACTCCTGCACGACAACGGAATGAAGGCAATCATATCTCCCCATAACGCCAATACACTGGGGGGTAGCGCGGGGTGCGATGCATACTGCCAGAAGTATGGCGACGCACCTACCTTCTATTCTTCATCCAACGCCAAAGCAGACTACGACAACCGACTCAACGAGATGCTAAACTACCAGTCACCAAACTTTGGCAAAGCCTGGAAAGATATGGAAGAGGTCATTATGGCTTTCGACCTCCAGAACGAGCCGCTGATCGGACAAATCGACCTGTTGAACGCCAATGACCCGGACGACTGGTTGTGTGGCCGTGCTGGAGCATTGCGCAGTGCTCTTGGATCATCCAACATCAAGGTTGCCACAGGTGGTGTCGGCGGCTCTCACTACTGCTGTGACCACGAGTTCAACACGTTGGAGAAGGCTATGCAGTGCGATGCCATCGACATCATCAGCATGCACGGATACATGAGCAAGGCGTCCGACTGGGCCTACTACATCACGGGCGACAGGGAAGTCTTGAGCGGAGCCAGGGCTGCAGGCAAGAACATCATGATGGAAGAGTGGGGTGTCTCGGTCGACTACCAGGACTCTTTCGATACGCAGGTCCAAGTATTCAACGACGCTGGAGTTCCTTGGGTAAGCACGACAAGAACAAATACTCGATGGACAGCATGCTAACGTGCATTGTAGTTGTATTGGCAGATCGTCCCTGGCTTAGACGGCTCTGAAGCTGGCGCGCCCACCAGCTGTGGTTACGACAGCTTCGAGATTGGCTTGGGTAGCTCGAAGGGCGATGTCGCCGGAGGGATTGCTGCAGCGAACTCGGCTTCGGCAGCGCAATCTTGGGCGGGTTATTTGTGATGAAGCCAATTTGGCTCGCTAGTGTTTCCGTAGTTGCGCTTCCTTTCGTTGATGTATTTCTCCAATTTTGAAACTGTAGGGTTTGGCAAGCGCGTGCCATTTCCTCGTGCCACTCTTTAAATCGATCACGTTATTCATGGATACACGACCTAAACCATCGGAGTGAGTTGCTTACTTCATATTCATTAAACCAAATGCGTTGCTCCCTCAGAGTTGTTGCTGTTATGGCGCTGCGTGGTGGAAATTCAGGATGCGCGTTGCACTTGCCAAAACTCCACGCACCGTCGACGCGTCGACATGACGTCACAAGACCCACTTTTCTACTGGCGCGTCTCCCACGCGTGCGCGCAGCCGGAGGTTGCGAAACCTCCTCTAGGCGCTATAGTGCTCTGTCGGTCTCGTGTACTCATCACAACAGATTACCCTAAACATAACGACTTTGCTCAACGGTCTTTGACCTCTGCTTCTCAACAGAGTAGAAAGCGGGACGGATGAGGCTCGGTATGAGTAGTATACAAAGGTCTTCTCATATCTATTGCTGTTATACGGCGTACCCTTGCATCATGCAACGCACGGGGCGTTCGCCGTCTAGACGCCTTTGTGTAACGATTAGCGAGCGAAGGCAAACACAAATTGGCATCGAGTAATACCAAACTGATCACTCACCTTCCACCTGTCTCACGAATATCGACCACACGAAGAAATCGCGAAGTCGCATCGAACTCTAAGAAAGTATGCCCTGGCGCGATGAGTGGCCCGTTGGATTGAATGGAGAAGAGTACGACGGCAAACATATTCTGACACTAGCGCGGGACAATGCTAGTCCCTTTAAAGACGTCTGGAACGTGCAGTTGCTCATCGATGACATTGAAGAGAAGCTCCAAGTTAAAGTAACAGATATCCCGACTATCGATAAAGGCTCCAACAACTATGTACGTGTATGATCATGGCCATCCTCGAGTCGGCTGATCTAGCCCTCCGACCCAACACGATAGGCTCGGCGGAGACAATATTGACGCTTAACGCCATTCTAAATCAGCTCGCTTGCCAACTATAGTTTACTGATTTGTGCTTAGGGATTTCACCTTCAGGTTCGTGATGGACCGGACTTGGTAGTTCGTTTAGCTCGCGGCGACGTCAACATGCCGGATTTCGATGGCTTTGTCGTCGAGCGGCAGATCGCAGAAGTTGAATTCGAAGCAGCCATATATAACCTGTTGCGTGACGAAGCAGAAGTCCGCGCGTCTCGCCTGCTCTATCACCGCGCACCGGTTCTCAAACCGGGCCCTAAAGTCCAGATACCAGCAGATCTCTCGGGTCGACGCATCTTTGTGTTCGAACGATCAGACGGCACAAACAATGTGTGGCAAGGGCTTGATGCTGAGGCAAAGGTATGAGTCATTTTTCGAAGCGTTGAGATATACTAAAAGCTCTCAGACCGTTCTCCTTGATCAGCTCGCACGCATGCGTGCCGCCCTCTTCAACTATTGCCCACCCTCTGGCTTTGCAGTCAAGTACCTGTATAGCCGTATCTTTGACTTCAAACCGGATGCTTTCAGACTACCCGTAGCGCCTACTCGCGAATTCTGGATACACGTAATACAGTCAAAGATTGAAGCAACAATTAAGAACGGAGGTGACATGATTGGATGGGAAGATGATGAAGAAACCGTGGGACCTGTCGCACTGGCAGCGAAGCAGTCTCTCCTCAAAGCGATACCACATCTACTGCCGCAAGAGAACTCCGACATCTTCTACAGGCTAGTGCTTGAGCACGGTGACTTTGGGATACACAACACTTCGATCATCACAGACGACATCTGTATGCCCGGAGTCACGTCGCTATATGACTGGGAGACAGCATGCATTGTTCCAGCTCTACTAGCTGACCCACTCGTCGCGGCTGGTCCTGTGGATCTAATTACAAACGAGCGTGCTGAGCCGGCTGTCACTAGGATACCTGGATCATCGACGGCTGCGGAACTAGAAGCATATGCCACCTGGTCGCGACATTACATCAAGGTTCGTCTGTACCGAATCCTGCTTACCATGATGGTGCGCTAACACCTGGTACAATGAACAGGAGTTGTACACGCATGCGCCAGATTTCGAATTCGCGATCAAAGCGGGAAAAGATGTGCGCTATCTGTGGTTTGCGTTGCGCGACTGGCATGGTGGTGAATCTGAACAGTTCTTCGGCGACCTTGGAGCTTGGGCGGAGGCACGGGAGAGAGAGAGGGGACTTTCGTGAGTTATTAATGTCGTCTTGAGCATCAGTTAGCCAACTTTGTTATGATCTTGAGAGGTTGTAGTAGTGGGTCGTAGTCTAATGGATGTAATCTGAGCGCAAAAGATGTGTTAAGTTTCGGCGCACAAACGAAGTCAGAAGCTTATAACAGCAAAAATCGCCAGTAGTCATCTATTAGCTACTAGCACACCAGTATCTTGCTTGTACAAGGTTGAGTGGACGCGAATCATCGCGGCCGATTCCCAGTTAGAGCTCCCGAAGGCCTTTGGGGAACGTGTTCGGCCAAGATTGGGCACCGCGCAAAAGGGATTTGCCGGATAAGCTCCAGCTGCGAGCCACGGAGGAGACTGTCGCACGATTACCTCAAAATGCCCGAAAACAATTACCCGTTCAACGTTGTCTAAATTCCTTGGTTTGCGCGTACTATCTGCGCATGCAGTCTGCCCGTGAAGTCGGTTCAGCTCAGCAACAGTGGGGGCAACTCGCCAATGGCCAGCTGCAAGTGCCCAGGTGAATGTTCGTTAGCGTGGTTGCCCCTAGTCAATGCGGCATTACCTCGGGACAATCGCGCGCAGCAAACAACCGTGGAATCGCGCAAGTACATATACCTAATCTCCCAGCCGCATCACCCCGCATAGGGTGACACTCATCGGTCAGCTCCTGTCCATCTAGCCTCGATCGCCAGAAGTACCCGTGCGGACCTACAGCAAGCAGTCTGATAACGAGATGAATCCGGATACCAATTCACGCCTCTGTCCCGATTGGGTCTTTCTAAACAATGCCAACGTACAGTAGGTGAGCTACGACTCATTCAGAAGTATCCACCGTTAACATATGGCTATCAGCGTCGCAAAGGACAGAGGCTGGTTTAAAACGTACACGCCCTTCAAATCAACAGTAAATTCCTCGCCCTTCTTCGGCCCGCACACGCAAACTCCCGTGCTGGGAATCGGTACCGTCGAAATCCCAACAAAGCGCTCGCCGAATGCTTCAGGTGTATCTTCGCATGGATCTCTTCTTCTCCACGAGGTCTTGCACGTGCCTGACTTTATTTGCAACACCATTGGGCAACCACTCATGTACAATGATGGATATAACGTGATGATGTTGGGCGGCAAAGATAGAAAATCCAACGGCATCATCAAAGATAGCCAGGGCAGGAATGCTGCCTATTTCGACCCCAAAAGCCCGTTGTTTGGAATCAAAGTGCGCCGGTCTCCGAACGGGCCAAGGCTCGGCCCGTACGCGCTCAAGAAGGACGTAATGTACGTGCTAGGCTGTCGATGGGACGATGCCGAGAAGCGTAAGTGGCAAGAGTTCAAAGCTGGGAATGGACTCAACACGCCGGGACAAAATGCTGCGCCCTACACGGCCGAAGAAACTACGTTCCTCAAGAAGAACTATGGCTCCGAATACCACTTCCTAATACAACACGGGCTGAAGATCCACAATGAGGAAGACCGCGAAGAGGGACGCGCCATCTTACGCGCCATCATGCGTGAGGATGAGATGTCCGAGCTGGAAGAGTCCGGGGATGAGGAGGATGATGGTGATTTGTCACGTTTCGAAGGCCATCAGGCAGACTACAACTTCACTGAACGCCAGCTTGATTGGATCGAACAGTACTATGGCAATTCGGAGCAGTTCATGATTTCCTATGGACTCAAGTTCTACCGTGAAGAGGATCTCGAGGAGGCGAAGGCCATTGTGGATGTCATGATGGATGGAGACGATTAGGGGTGCCTAGGTACCTTGAAGCGTTGCTCAAATCTCACATGAGATGGATACGGAAGCTTCATCATGTATCAAATCATTTCTAGCTGCTCATCCGGTACGCGTAGATCACGTACACATGCTTAACAAGGGGAATGCAGAGCTTATGATGGTTGAAGAAACCACGATTCTTAAGAAAACCTATGGTTTCGAGTTCCTTGTTCTAAATGTTGGTATCTCGGTAGCTTGAGAGCTTGTCCTGATGGGCCTTAGGCTGGTGGGGCGAACGCGGGCAAAAATATATAACCACCACCATGGCGCAAAAAAGAGCAAAACATACAACAGCCTACTAATCCGCCAGTACACCGTGACCAAAACCTCATGTAACCGAAGCAGAATCAATGCGGCGATGACAGGGGTAGATGGCTCTAATCCGACAAGAACAACAGAAGATAGAAACAAACATATTAAACGACAGTGCAGGAATCGAAGTCCACATTAATACACCCCAAGCGATCCTCTCCCAACAATGGCCTTCTGACAACCTCCTACCAAAACGTCAGTTTATCCGCCACCCAATCCGTTACCGCAAAGAAAACATTGTGGCGGTGGAAGAAACTCCGGTTCTTCTTGCCGAGGATATCTAGAAAAGCACGGATTAGCCACTGCCCTCATCTCACCTTCTCCCTGAGACTTACACATCGGAATCGTCAACGCACAAACAGCGACCTGCGCACTCCCAACGGCGATAAACAGGGTCTTGATTCCCCCACCACCACCTACCCCACTCCGCCGTCCAGCCTCAACGACCCAGTCGAAGCCTTTAAACGTCAGGGCGAAGGAGAACACGTTCTTGAAAACGAGGAGGCACGTGAAAGCTTCGATGGACATGCCGCCTATATACGTCAGTATCTCAAAGCATGACATGGTCTTGGAGACTTACGATGCGCATCGACGATGTATAGCGCACTGGCGACAGCACCACACACCATACCCATAACTACGAGCGCGAAGAAGAAATCAGGCCAAAACCAGCCGTATGTTGCCGTATCTGCGCTGGTCCAACCGAAGCCGTAGATACCAGCACAACCTAATATGAGTTGTGGGACCACGAGCACCATGCGGAACTCGGGTTCGTAGATGCCGTTATTGAGGCGCGTGAGCAGGTTCGCGGACCAGTCGCTAATCAGGCCGGTGAGGGCGAAGCCGAGGAGTGCACCGATGAAGGCGCCTGTATACCTTAATGGGATTAGGACATGCAGGTGCAAGATATGAACGGAATGTATCAACTTACATGTATCCTGTCTCTTTCTCTCCAAACCAAAGCGGTGGACCAAGCATAATTGCTGCAAGCACAACACCGATAAGGACCGTGAAACCGATTAGACTGCCTTGGATAAGACAGGCCCATAGTATACCCGGATGTAAGAACAGCGAGAACGGCCGCAGAAGGAGGTGCAGATACCGGTCATCTGTTTTCCGCCCATTGAACGGCTTCATACTTTCGAGAAAAGTAGCCTTGCGTGGCGAATCGCCCACCGAATGCTGGTCCGCAGAGTTTCCTGCTCCCTTTTCATCCGTGTTTCCAGCTGCTTCGTGTTCAGCAGATGTGCTACTCGACCCCCGATTACCCAGGATTTTCATCTCTTCTCCATCCTTAACCAGTAAGTTCCCCATAGTGTCGGTGTCAAATTTCTCTTCCCTCCTGAACGCCGTTTCCGGGCAGAAGAGTATGATCAGCGGTAGCATGATCCCCGAGAATATGGCGACAAAATAGAATGTCCACTGATATCCGATTGAATCTGCAATCACTCCTACCAAAACTGGGGTAAGGAACGCGCCTCCGAAGACGGCGAAGTTTGACAGCGCCATGCGGACTCCGCGCTCGTGGACGTGATACATATCGCCAACACTGGCTTTGAATCGAGATACAAAGTTAGTGTATGCTTCAAGTAGGATTCGAAGATATCCACGCTTGAACTCACCATTGACGAGCGCTTCGAATGGCGCTAGGCCCACGCCTTGAAACACCCTCGCCCATAGAAACCCAGCATAATTGTTTCCTATCGCGCCACCCCACGCACAACTCACCACGACTATCACAGTTCCTAGAATGTACACATGTCGTTTTCCCCAGATACGCGCTGACGGCACGAAAAGAAAACCTGCGACTCCGACACCCAAGAGGTGGTAGCCGGTCAACAGAGCCATGTCGGTTAGGTTGTGACCAAAGTAAATGGCGAGGGAGACAGTATTGGCGGCAAGAATGGGAGAGAGGGTGCTTGCGATGACTGATATGGAGGATAGAAGAAGGAGAATGGTGTCGCGACGACGAAGCGACCAGTTCTGGAGTATCAGTCAACTATGTGCACTTGCCTAGATTTTGTGCCAGAATGGGACGTTTGAAAGACGTACAAGCGGATCATTCGGATCATCACTCGGCTGCGGAACAAGCAGTATTGTCCCAGTTTTGTCGTACTTCAAGCCTGACCTCCCTATGATATTTCCTGCATTTCTTTCTATTTCCCTCCGCTGCTCGCCTTCCAATACCTGCGCGGTCCCAGGGACCTGTTCGAGTGCATGGTCAGAGAGGATGCCGAGACCCATCGTCGCACGACCTTATGAGTGCTTATCGCGGTAGAGCGTCGCAACAGCTACGTGGAATGCATGCGCAAAAAAAGTGAGGATAAAAGGGATTAGGCTGGAAGTGAGGACTGATGATGAAGGCTGACAGTGATGGATGCTGGGGATGTTGAAAGGTTGAAGATCTGGGGTGTGGAGATCGTCCAATGGGCCGCGGGAGCTGAACATGCTTCGGTGGAAGGCAGCTAATGGCAAATAGTAGCGGCCGAGCGCGTCCCGACTAGGGGCCGACGAGGCTTCAACTTCGAATGTTCAAGAATAAGCCGCACGGGCACGGGATTGGGCGGATCAGCTGGATTATCCCGCAGCACGTCGTACAGTCGCGAACAAAAGATGGAGTCAGTCATTGTGTGCGTCTGGAAGACTGTAATTATTACCAGCGCGTTCTAAAGTAAGAGAGTTGAAGTGGTTTCATGCCAAATAAGCCAGGCAGGCTTTCCAGCCTGGTATCATCGATGTATGTAGTTTCATAGCACCTCCCTTTAAGGGGATACATCAATCAAATGTCTCCAAAGAGGATGCATTCACGGTGACTTGTTATTACAAGTTAGCACTAATGCTACAGATCTAGTAACAGTTGTAAATGTCGAAATAGATTATGTTATTAAACAAAGAAGTTTCCAAACTGTGGGAATACACTACAAATAAACCAGGCCATGCCTTCGGTGTAAACAATCGATGTTTGCAGGAAGGTTTTCTTGAGGCGCGAGTCGGAAAGTTGTATGGTACACGACGCGTCAGGTGCATGGCTGGGGCTACCGTTCGAACAACGGGCGCTGGGGAAGTGTCCAACAGCGTACGGCGATAACAGTGTTCTCCTACAAAGCAGCGAGCAGTCCGACCATGGCAAGTCCAAGACCAACTCCCGCGCCTGCAGTCTGGATGGGCGCTGCTCCAGTGTTGCCAGCCGCTGATGCTGAAGTGGCGGAGGCGCTTCCTGAAGGGGTCATGGAGGCGGTGCCAGACACTTGTGTGACAGAGGAGTTGCCGGCAGAAGGGGTCGCGCTGCCAGACGGGGCCGCGCTAGCAGACGGTGTCGCGCTGCCAGATGCTGTCGCACTGCCAGACGGGCAGGAGGGTTGGGTGTTAACGTCGATGTTCTGAAGTTTGCATATCTCGACGCCGAACTGAGTGGTCGCTGTGATGCTTGTTAGCTGGCACGGGACGCGAAATGGCAGGCGACATACCAGCGATATCCGACTGTGAGCAAGTAGCGAACACACAGCAAGATACAGCGTCGATAATCTTGCTCTCGCAAATGCATGCAATGTCAGTGGCACCGCAGCTGCCTAAGTTGCCACCGAAGCAGGCTTGCTGCATTTTCGTTAGCTTTCGTTCGCCGGCAGTTATGGTCAATAACTCACAGCACATTGCGGGATCTGGTCAAGAAGACCTTGGGCCAGAGCTGTAGAGCTCAATGCAGCGGCAGCGGCGATAATGGAGAAGCGCATGTTGGCAAAGTTTGGTTACTTGAAAGCGACTGTGAAGTGTGATCAACGATGAGGTTTGCTTTAGACTGACACGAGATGGAATGCGCGAGGGGAAGCATGGTTTTGAAGCTATCCGCCGGCCTGTGGCAGCGCCCTGCGAGAGACCTAGACCTGCGATGGCTGCCAATTTACAGCTGAAGCATGCTTGGTCCCTACCTGATTGGCGGTTCGTTCCACCATTTGACTTCCCGATTGGCAGACTTCTCCACAGACAAGCCGATCCACATGCTTGATCCCAAATCCGGCGCGCACGTCCCTGTTTTAGATCCGTGTTGGGCTAAGATCGGAAGTAAGCCGGGGATCGGCTCAATTGCTGGAGAGACTGCTGATTGGTACTGGCGTACCAGCCCGACTCAAGACTACCTGGGCAGGCACTAATCTGAACCAAAGGCGCACTCCATTGTCGCGAAAGCGACCGCCGTGTTCTGTTCATACCCGAGCACGGCCCGAATAAACCCAAGTCGATACCAGCACAGCGTCAGGTGTGAGACGGTGCAGGAAGCTGACGTTAGGGACGTTGATGAGTTTAGGGCAACAAACTCAATCACCCTCGTCAAACAACATGAATGCCGAGCATTATATAACTTTGGGCGAGTATTGTACCACGTAGGTTGCCGCACGCCACCTAATGCGGACTGCAAACGCAAAAACTTAAACACGGTAAGGGCATCACCGGAAGCCCACAAGTTAACACTTCGTGAGTAAACTTTGGAAGTGAGAGGACAGAGCGTTCGCCGTAGGAGCTTTGATCACCGACAGCCTCCCCTACAATAATTGCCTCCAATACTTCGACCCCCGGCGCCTTAGCAGATAAATAATGGCAAGTGCAATGCAACTCATTCTAAATGTCGCCAAAAACCTCAACAGTAAGATTATAGACTCTTGATGCTATCAAAACCGGCCTCGGCGAGGCTTAGGGGCCGGAGTTTTCGGAGAAAAACATAGAAGACGGTCGTGATTAAGATTGCGATTAGCGCAAATGGCTTAGGGCGAGCGATTGTTGTTAGGAGACCTCACAGGATGACGTCCGTTATGCCGAAGCTGACGATTTCTGGCATTCTGGAATGGTTTATGTTGGTAAGCCGTGCGGATCTTGATCGCGCGCTTCAGAGTGTTCCAGCGGTAAGGAGTAAGCGACGGTGGGCGAGAGGGTGGGCGCCAGCAGGTGACGGTACCTGGGGAGCCAACAACATATCGGAGGTCGGCATCTTGTAAAGTTCGCAGACCATACTGTTTCTTCAGCTTGGTGTTGGTGCCACGAGGAGAGAGCAAATCGGTCTAGTTCGAGTTTAGCTGGTTGAGGGGTGGTTACCGAAGGCAGGGAGGCGCACGGTCGTATTCTCGAAATTGGGAATTTGGATCGATATCATGCCATTCTGAACTTGAGGCGTTCAATGAGCAGTGGCTTACACATTCTCACATGGAACAAGTAGACTCCACTACAACTTCGAGCTTGAAGTGGAGATCCGGGGTTGCTAGTTCAAGGTGGGCCAAAAACCGGAGCTATTCTCGGACCCTCTTATTCACGAACGTCTTTATCTTATCACTTGCTGAGACCCTTCTAAACTCCTCCTTCATCCGAAGCACGCAGTTTCCAACAACTCAGCAATTTCATGACGCCTAAATCCTCGCGAGATCTTCGGAGTGCATGCGAAATGTCTCCTCGAGTATGGGTCTGTCGCTTGTTCAGTCGGGTCTACACGCGATGTCTACGCGCGTAGATATATAGCCAAGAAGGAAAAGTTCATCGCAACAGGTCGCATCGTTATGCGATTGAAGAGTAGGAAGGAATAATGGCACACCTGCGACCGTACTGAGACCTGGCTCCGATCCATCTGACTTACCTCGCCCAACAAACGCTCGACAAACGTCTACGACGAAATCTACAAATACACGACTTGTCAATTAAGAAGGAATTCTCCAGTAAACTCGATGAATTGGTAAATGAGTGACCAGGCTGGTGAACTTCACCGACTAGGCTAAGCCGTCGTTTAACATCTACGTAGGTGGTTGCGTCTCATGCAGTGCAGCGAAACAAGGGTCTGAAGGAACATTAAGGCCTCACAAACACCCTGGCGCAAGCGAAACGCCATGGCCAGTTTGATGCTTTCCCGACAACGAGTCCCTCACGATCTCCACACTTCGAGCGACGATGTTCTCAGATGAGGTACTACTGTCTCCATACATGATGCATCTCAGCCCGACATAGAGCTATGATCAAGATCTGAATCACTGATTAGCTTCAATCCGTATACAAGATCGATAGATGGCTTACCACTGCTGGATCTACACCACCAGCGATCCGAACCTTCCAAGAGCTTCTGTCAACTTGACTGAGGTTGGAGATATCGTTCGACTCTTGCAGCAGCAGTTCGGCGATACAGATGTCTTTGGAGAATACCCTAGTCGTAATTGCGCTCTGGTCCT
>Ga0265797_10005565_pt1 | contig 18329 bp, 22 predicted proteins | sample P2T30metagenome_FD_192433 | JGI IMG/M metagenome (GOLD analysis project Ga0265797, IMG submission 192433) | Plant litter microbial communities from East Loma Ridge, Irvine, California - P2 T30 | ecosystem: Environmental > Terrestrial > Plant litter > Unclassified | place: USA: California... | reverse complement strand
ATAGTGGATCTTGTGTGTACGATGCTTACCATTGTCTGATAGTTCTGCCAACATATCGGTGGTTGGTTCAGGAAATTCATACACTGGTCCAGTGACTGTGTCGCTCGTATGGCTACGTCGTTGCTGCTAGAGTGTAGGAAGATTTTGTGGAGTGACGCGGCAGCCGTAACGAGATAGCCTAGAAAGCTTCCACGCGCACAACATCCAGTTGACTGCACAGTCGTGAGGACCTGCATCACCTGGCGCAGATGGTGGTGACATCTACTCAAGATCTCGCGGGCAAATGTTGCAGGGAAATGTTGGTTGCATGCTTGCCGTTGCTTGTACAGGGTCAACGGATGATACAGCATGATCCCGCACAGGTGGTACATCCCTCTTGCCCACACGAAATGACCAGCTTTCTGCCGATCGTAACCCTCATAGGTTCCGAACTTTTCGGTGATGTGTGCAGCCAGATCGTGTTGTCCGGCTGAGTGCAAGCTTTCGAAGCTCATCAACATGCTGCTAGTCGCGGAGAAGTCGCTCCGATGGTCCCAGCATGGTGTGGTGATCTTGGCATCCCGCAACAAGCTCCTCATACATCGGTCCATGAGCGAGCACATGATGACAAGGACGGCGAATCCATCCAAGCGTGCTCTAGATTCGAAGTCGAAAGAGTCGCGCGATACAGCCAGTTGTGGTACATTCGTCTCGGGCACCTCTTCTCGGAAAGCCTCCTCGTTGCCAGGCAAGGCGAGTGTGCACTCGGTATCTATGATCGAAACGGGTCGGGTTCTGCTACAGGCGAAGAATTTGTCCAGGATGTACATCGACCAGAAGACGCGCCGGATCTCTTCCCGCTGCAACTCAGAGAGGGTGGTCTCGGGCTCTGCATTGAGCTTGAGATCTTGAACAAGGCGGATAGCAAGGCCGACCTTGACCCAGCCGAGATGATGTCGTCCAGCTTATTCACGTCAGTTCGCGCGGAGCATGAGGTGAGTTGTGAGTTCAACTTGCCGACAAAGTCCGCGGTAGCTAGCAAAGCTGTAGCTTGGGCCATTGCTATGTCGGGAGCGTTGTCGCTCGCAAAATATCGCTCAAGTAGGATGGTCCAGGACGCATGGGTGTAGGCTCCAATCGCTGCAGCTTGCTTGTTTTTGTAGACTTCGTGCATGCTATATCTCACTGCGGAGGAAGCTATAGCCAGTACGAGAAAATGGGGAACCTTGCCGGCCAGGAGTTGTCGGCGTAGTGTGGCCTCGTGGAAAAAGCAATAAGGTTGATTATGGCTGTTCAGAAAGTAGACGTCAATCAGATGTTTGAGGATCGCTGGTGGTGGAGGCATGGGAAAGCTGAGATCGTTAGTGTTTGTCAAGTAGGCAGACGCAGTATGTCATTCGTTAGTCACACACCCATGGTCTTCGCTGGTGTCGTCGACTCCGTTACTGTTGGAAATTGAAGCACGTTGCATCGTTGCCTGCGAGTGATTTGACATCTTGCGCTTCACTGGCGGAGGCATTGAGTCCTGGTCTTGGAAGTTGTCGTTCATTGCGATCGACCCATCACGGGCGGCCTCTCTGTCCGAACGCGCGCTCAGTTGAGCCTCGAGCTGGGCAACTCGGGCAGCCAAATCGGACTGTTGACGAATCAGACCGCTTGACAATGAACAGGGATGCTGTGCACTCACTGTAGTCGCCAAAGTAATATCAGTTGATTGCGGCGTGGCAAGGTTCACACCGGGCGGCTCAATTGGGGTTCTGTTTGCCTGTGTAGTTGAGACAGAGCCTGTAGATTGACCTCGCGTTCGTTTCGACCCGGCAGTGCCGACTGTAGTGGTATCACTTGCGTATAGACATTCCTGACCCAAACGAACACAGTATCCGCATGATGGGCGCTCGCTGGGGCATTTCACTTTCTTCCGTCTGCAAGCCATTTGTTAGCTTCCATTTGCACGGCCACAGGAGCAAAGGCGATAGAGACCTGCAATTCAGACACGCTTCACGCGTGCGCTTGGGTTCGAGTTCTGCGCCATCGGACGACATGATGGAGCATAGTGGATGGGATTGTGAAAGGTGAAGAAGTGCCACGGCGAGAACACACTGCGGTGATGGCAAGATGGCGAGGGCTAACCATGCGGGGTCGCAGTCAAAGCATCTGGCATGTCTCCATTCAAGACCCGACGTGCCCGAGAATGATCCTGTATGATTATACGGTCGAATGGCTATCTAGTCAGATCGATGGTTGACAATCGCCAATTGATGACATTTGCTAGAAACTGCCGTTGTTGTCGTGTTACATGCAGTTTTACGATTGATTGTGTCTTTCAAAGAGTGTTGTTAGGGTCAGGGTTGAAGTGGGTCCTGTTCGGGATACAGTACGCGTCGAATTTGTTACACGTCTTCTTCTTTTAGTTACTTCCAACATCCCCTTCTCAACTACAACTTCGCAAGCGCGCGGACCTCTTGAGCCATCGCAAGGTCAGTGAGGATCTCCTCTGAACCACCGCCGACTACCATGACACGCAGATCGCGCGAGATCTGCTCCACGCGAGCTCCCCTGCCTCCGCGAGCGTAGCCCAATCCGCCCATGGTTTGTTGCGCCTCGCGGTTGACGAACTCCAACACCTGCCCGGCAAGTACTTTGAGGCTGGCGAACTGCCCGCCAAGGTATGGGTCCCGACCGTCACGACCGGCCGTGTGGTGCACGTAGACCAGCTGCTCCATCAACGCGTGTGCCGACTCGACACGCCGCCCGCTGGCGCTAAATTTGCTCCGTATCGCCTGGTTTTCGAGGAGCGGCTTTCCAAATGTCTCCCTCTTTTGTGCGTAACGGTATGCATCCTCGATGCAGACACGTGCGAGCCGAAGACTCGTACCCGCCAGCCAGAGTCGTTCGTGGTTGAAGTCTGCACGGCTGAGTTAGTGTCCACTTGCTGGGTTCAATGTGACATCGTTTTGACGGAGCGAGGCGAACATGCTTACTTGACATAATGATCTCGAATCCGCGATTTTCCTGGCCTAAAAGGTTCTCCACTGGTACTTCGACGTCGTCAAATTCGATGTATGTCGATCCTGGCACTTGTTAGTCCGCTCGACGGTATGTGCGAAACTCAGCCCTGACAGTACTTACCACTCGCAGCCACACCAGAGTTCTCCATTTTACGGCATGTCACACCCGGAGCCTTCAGAGGAATGATCAATGCCGACACTCCTGATCTGCCCTCTCCGCCTGTTCGCACTGCAGCCGTGCAATAGTCTGCGTAGACACCATTTGTGATCCATTTCTTCGCGCCATTGACAATATATTTGTCACCTCTGCGTTTGGCAGTCGTAAGGAGACCAGCGACGTCTGATCCAGCTATCATGGGAACAAGAACAGTCAGCACCAGGTCCCAAATGTCAACCTCAGCGGCTTCAACAGCGATTACTCACCATCAGGCTCCGTCACAGCCAGACAAAACCTGATGCTCCCATCCAGAATTTTAGGCAGGAAGTGTTGCTTCTGCTCCTCATTGCCGAAATTGATGAGGGGTGGAGCCCCGATACTGTTTCCACAGGCCAGACCCCAAATGACGCCCAAGTATCCGCAACGAGCCACTTCATCCAGGACGATCAGATCGTGGAAGCCGTCCCACTGATCCGACTGTATGCCTGCCGGTAGACGGATGCCATTCAGATACTTGGCTGGCATTGGGTAGATTGCGGCGGCCATGTAGCCTTGACGGCAATGCTCGGCAAGGACCTGTCTCATTGTTATCAGGGAGCTATCTAATTGTCAGACAACAGGGAATCGTACCTCCGCAGGTACAGCACCCTGTCTCTCCCATTGCTCACAGAATGGTAAAATGTGCTTGTCGACGTATCGCCTTACTTCTTTCTGCAGACGAACGTGAGAATCTTCATAGTAAGGCGAGACCCTGCGACTATGCCACAGTGGTTCGGCGAATGGGACATTGTTAAGAACGTCCTTGACAGGTAGCGGGTTGTACGCTTCTAGTGTTGTGCTGGCCATGGCGAACTCGGATTGCGAAGATACTTGGTGCTAATAAAGGTGGCGATAATAGTTTCTCACGAACACCAAAAAAGATCCTTGCAACGATCAAGGCAATTGATCGTTCAGTGTATGCACGGAGACAAGCTGATGATTGATCGGCGCTGGGCGGATTTGCCATCTGAACACGGCACGGCTGCAGCTCCGTATCCGGGCCCACACGGCGTCTCACGGCACCATTTGATCGACTGCCGAGCTCATTGAAGGTCAAGCCTTGATACAACGAGAAGTTGACTGCTAATGTGTTGCAAGTATGTAGTCCTTGCTTTTGTCCGAATACACGTTCGCCAAACCAGACTGTACACTCAACATGGATGTGGACCAAACTCCGGATCTGTTCGTCGCACCACTTCCACTTGACGACAATTGCCAACCACGCATTCGTCGTGTTCTCGTGGCTAACAGAGGCGAAATCGCATGTCGCGTGATTTCCACCTGCCGAAAGCTAAACATAATCGCCATCGCGATATATGTACAAGAGTGAGCAACTTTGCTTCGGAATTCCGCAGTGGTGTTCGCAACCCCCAATCTGACAATCATCTTCAGAGACTCTGCTTCGCAACACATCTTACAGGCGGATGAAGCAATCGGACTCGGGGCCATCGGCCAAGAAGGCGGCAATCCGTATCTCAACATCGAAAAACTCGTCAGCGTCGCCTTGTCAGCGGGAGCAGATGCTGTCCACCCCGGCTACGGTTATCTCAGCGAGAATGCTAACTTCGCGGATTCTGTTCGCCAGGCTGGCCTCGCCTTCGTCGGTCCAGGTTCCAACGCCATGTCAACTCTCGGGGATAAGCGATCTGCCAAAGCCTATCTTCGAGAGCATGATCCCAGCATCCCTCTGATCCCGGGTGTCGCATCATCCAGTCAGCAACCAGATGAGCTGGCAAGATTTGCGGCCGAGATAGGCTATCCCGTGATGCTCAAAGCATCCGCTGGAGGCGGCGGAAAGGGTATGCGTATCGTTCGCAGCGGGTCGGACTTTGATGCCGAGTTACAACGGGCGCAGTCGGAAGCGGCCAGGTTTTTCGGCTCGAGCGATTGCATTGTCGAGAAGTACATTGAGTCCGGCAAGCACATCGAGGTTCAGATCATGGGAGACCACCACGGTAACGTGATCAGTCTGCACGAAAGAGAGTGCTCGGTCCAACGCCGACATCAAAAAGTGATTGAGGAAACACCTTCGCCCTGGCTAGATGCGGCCAAACGCGAGGACATGTGCCAAGCGGCAGTTGCCATTGGAAAGCTACTCCAATATGAGAACGCGGGCACTGTCGAGTTTGTCTTCGACGTGGACACTGGTGAATTCTACTTCCTCGAAGTCAACACGAGGCTGCAAGTCGAGCACCCGATTACCGAGGAGACCACAAGACTTGACTTAGTCGCCCTGCAGCTGTTCGTGTCAGCTGGAGGTGATCTGTCTAAACTAAAAGAGCTGCGCTCAGTACAGCAGGTCGGGCATGCAATCGAGTGTCGACTATGCGCCGAAGATCCATCCCGAGATTTCTACCCTGTGAACGGTACTATACGACTATGGAAGCCAGCGTTGCTCTCCGGCAAGGACTCGCGCCACGTCCGGTTCGAGACCGGTGTCGCGACCGGCTCACCAGTATCAATCCACTTCGACTCGATGATCGCAAAGATCGTTGTATGGGCGCCGACGCGTGCTCTCGCACGAGCAAAGATGATCCGAGTTCTTGCAGATACGGCTTGCATCGGCGTCGCGACGAACCAACTATTCCTGCAGAGTTGTCTGTCGAACAATGCCTTCTCAGACCCGGGGTACACCACCTCTTTCATCCCGCAAAACCTCTCGACACTACACGTCTCTCCGTATGCTTCCTCTGCAGCTACCCTGGGATTCAGTCTACCGTTGTTGGTGTCGTACGCACTCGAAGCGCTTCCTCGATATTTGCCGCAGAGAACGAACAGAAGAGCTTTTTCGAAGATCCGGCCTAAATTTCGGAACCAGTCATTTGACTCTGCGAACAGTGCGCAACGACGAACAATCTTGACACCCAACGACGCTTCAGCGTGGGAGTCACCTGCCCTGCTATGCTCGTGGGCCTCCCAGCGAGCAGGATCAAAATCCTGCGATGGTTCCACAGCGCCTCTCCCCGAAGCCAAGGTCTCACCAGGCCAGACCGCAAGCGTCGCGGCACGGTACAACGCCCTCAGCAATGTCCTCAAGCTCGAGAAAGTACCTGGGCGGCGCGAGCATAGTATCTCCGTCATCAGCTGCGATGCCACTGTGGTCAGTAATGAGTCCGCCTCATGGATTGTAGCCTCAATGAACGTCTGCCTAGACGGCGTTACATTCAAGCTAGACTTGGCAACAGAGCAAAGCGACCTCACCCGATCTAGTATCACCGACGTTGCATCAGGGACACGCGTGATGGCCCATGTCCCACGGCTCGGGACTTGGGTCGGGTTCGAAGCCTTCAGCATTCTATCTTATTTTGAGTCGCTTCGGGAGGCGCTTGGTGAGGGCGAGAAAGACAAGCTCAAGGTGATGAATGCGCCAATGCCGTGCAAAGTGCTTGCTGTGTTGAAAAAGGATGGTGAGCAGGTCAAAGCTGGAGAGAAGCTTATGATTGTCGAGAGCATGAAGATGGAGATTAGCATTTCCGCGCAGACAGACGGGACGTTCCAGGCGAAGGTGCAGGAGCTGGATGCGGTTGATGAAGGGACTGCGCTCTGTGTTGTGGAGTAGATGGATATCGTTGCGTAACGATGATATTATCTGAACGGAACAACTCACACCCTTTGGTAGAAACACTTACACGGCTCATGCTACTTCCTTTCTCAGCTTGTTCAAATAACTTTACCCAGCGAGACCCTTTTTCATGGTGGAAATGACGCCGGATCGCTAGACCCGTTATTGAGGTAGATCTGCAGTCTGTCGCAATGTATATCGTTCTCTTGAGAGTGTTGCCACATGAGTATTTGTCATTGCATCTACAGGCGAGCTAGAGTGTTGTGCGCATCAGCACCCTTGATCCCTTTCGAGTTCACCACCTCAAGACACATCCCTAAAACATCTCTCGTATCCCTCGGATCAATGACACCATCATCACGCAAGTGAGAGCTCGACTTGAAACAATCGCCATCCCTCTGCACTGTATCCCTCAGCGCATGCACTCTCTTCTTGACCGCCGCCTCATCAGCCTTCTCACCCCGAGACTTAGCGCTGTTCTCCTCGATCGTCTGCATGACACCCGCCAACTGATCGGGTCCCATGACGCTGCAGCGGGCACTCGGCCAGGTGAAGAGGAAACGGGGCTGGAATTTGCGGCCGCACATGGCGTAGTTACCGGCGCCGTAGGAAGCTCCGAGAATGATCGAGATGGCTGGGACTTTGGAGCAGCTGACGGCTGAGACCATCTGCGCGCCTTTCTTAATGATGGCAGAGTGTTCGGCTTTGGAGCCGACCATGAAGCCTGTCACGTTGTGCAAGAAGATTATGGGGATGTTCCTGGACGGAGGCAGTCAGTGGAATTCATATCGTAGACTTTGTTTCTCGCGCTTACATTTGATTGCACTTGCGGATGAACTGGGCTCCCTTTGAAGCTTCGTCTCCGTTGATGACCGGTATCCTGTTACCGATAACGCCAACGTTGTAACCTGCTGAGACGTCAGTAAATGCAACTTGAAAACTTCACCGGGCTTCTGCACCTACCAAAGATCTGTGCAAAGCCAGTCATCAAGTTCGTGCCGAAAGCAGGCTTGAAGATGGAGAACCGAGAGTCGTCGACAAGTCTCAGGATGACCTCTTTCATATCGAAAGGCTTGCGAATATCAGGATCTACAAGGTAAAGCAGGTCTTCGGGCGAGTAGCGTGGCGGCCGGGAATCAGGATTGCCAACCTGCATAGGCATTGATACAGGCAAGGCTGAAATCCACTCCCGTGCTTTGCGAATAGCATCGATCCTGCTAGTCGTCAGTTTTGCTACCATATGCAATGAGCATCTGCCATACTCATCGACGGCTATCTGGTCCGCCAGACCAGTCAGCTTTGCATGAGTCTCGGCGCCACCAAGCACTTCTGCATCTACGATCTCACCAGTGGCCATTTTGACAAGAGGCGGCCCACCCAAGAAAACCTGCGCCTGGTCTTTGACGAAGATACTGTAGTCAGACAGGGCAGGATGGTAAGCTCCCCCGGCCGTCGACGACCCGAAGACGATAGCACATGACTGTTGGCCTTGTTGGGTGCGTCGGCAAAGCTCGCGGAAGATCTCAGCACCGGCGGAAAAGATCTTGAATTGTTTGGGCAGGAAGACACCGGCCTGTAGTGAACAGTTAGTCGTAAGTCTTGTGTGATTATCTGGTGGAACGATGAGGACATGCCGACTGGACGAGTGCTACGATGGGCAAGCTATTCTCGGTAGCGATTTCAGTAACGCGATTTTGCTTGGGTACTTTTCGAAAATGTCAGTATCAAACATTTCTGACTTCCATGCTGGGCATCATCACTCACTGGTCAGGGTCGACCACGCTCCTCCATTTTGTGTTGGGATGTGGGAAAGGATCAGACATGGTTGTCCACTACAACAGTGGTCTGTTAGCGTGCTGGAAAATACACGACGAGGGCGATATGGTTGGATTTCTGCTCTGCCACCTACCAAACACTTCCCACACCCGAGATCAAGTTCCCACAAGGCGGTACATCTTTCTGTCCATATCCAGCGAAAGGGCAAAGTTCAAGAAATGGCGAGTCGGGGTCGAGAAGTAGTGAGATTCGGTCTCGTGCTGGCAACACAGACTTGATCAGCTGGCCGAGCACCTGCAATGCTTGTGGCAGCATTTCTTACCCAGCAGCTGGCCCCTTGATTGATGCCTCTCAGTGTGTCGCGCCTCTCCCTCGGCCATGGCAGCTTTGGACATCGACTCGAACTTCTGGATCAAAGACTCCCATGATTTCCGATTTGCCTGGAATTGCGGCCCTCGGAGGCTGGCAGACGACTCAAGGACCGGAAAGGCGTTGAAGCTGCTCGACATGTTTGCTGTATCGGGTTTCTGGGCATCCACATTCGCCAATGCAAATGAGTGATGTCGAGATGGCTATGTGCTTGATTCCGGTCATGGTCGTCGCAGATGGTACGCGGCCGGCACCACGGAGCACGGATGCGGGCCCGGCATCGACACGGAACGAACGACTTTTCTGCCTCCAGCATAATCATGCTCCTTGGCATTGCCGGTAGTACACTGCTCTTCATCGTAATTACATCGGCCTCGATGTCGAGAAAGACTGCGCCCTGTGCCCCTTCTAGCCTTAACTTGACACGCCGTGCCGCAAGGATTCATACCACCAGGAGAAAACATGAGCCTCGCTAGCGACAAGGCGGCATCGCAAAGCTTGTCGTATAGCTCTGGACCTACCGATAAGCCTATATGGACTGTCACTCTTGGAGCACTTGCAGAAATCCAGGCAGAAATATTTGGGGATAGGACAGCGCTTGCGTTCCCATGGCAGAACGAACGGAGAACATACCGAGAGCTCTTCTTGCGTGGCAACACCATTGCGAAGGCCCTTGTTGAGTCTGGCATGCAGTATGGAGACTGCGTTGGGATATTCGCCGGCAATTGCGTCTCGTATCTGGAGGTCTTCCTCGGCGCTTCGTTCATTGGGTGCCCAGTCGTGGTGCTGAACAGCAATTATACACCATCGGAATTGGAGTTCACCGTTGGCTATAGCGGTGAGTATGATTCTCACATCTCCACTTGCTTATTACGCTGATGTATCTCGCCAGAATGCAAACTTCTTTGCATCGCGCGATACCCTGGGCCCAAGAGAGACACGACGCCTCATCTACAGAAGATGATGCAGAGCCAATCCGAGGTTCAACTGATCATCCTGGACGACGAGAACTACGCACTACAGAACAGTGCAGCCACTGCCACGTTCAAAGAATTCTTCGGCAGAGGCGAGACCAGCCAACTGACAGAAGCCGACCTGTCTGCCAAGAAAGCCTTGGTCCGCGCGAGCGACATCATCAATTACCAATTCACTTCTGGTATGTTTACAGCTTGCTCCATTATTTCATCCGATACATAAGTGTCTGACAGCCCATGCAGGGACTACGGGCGCTCCGAAGGCTGCTATGCTCTCACACGTGTAAGACAGACACTCCCAACACTCCAATTGAGAATATACTGACGTAGTCATGCGCAGGAACCTCATCAACAACGCAAGATTCTTAGGTGATGTTTTGGCTCTCACAGCGGAAGACGTAATTTGCTGCCCACCACCTCTATTCCACTGCTTTGGTCTCGTCATGGGCTTTCTCGGCTCATACACACGAGGCTGCGCTGTGGTGTTCCCTTCCCAGCAGTTCGACGCGAGTCTCGTCGTAGACGCCGTTGATACCGAGCGTTGTACCGTGATCCACGGTGTCCCGACAATGTTTGGCGCGGAGCTAGATGTCCTTGCTCGTAAAGGTGGCAAGCTCACCTCTCTGACAAGGGCATTGGCAGCTGGAGCGCCCGTACCTCCCTCGATGGTCAAGCGGTTGAAAGAAGAGATGGGCATCCAAAGCGTGATCATTGCGTATGGCATGACCGAGACGAGCCCGGTCACGTTTGCGACAACTACGCACGACTCACACGAGCGTCGGTTGGCGACTGTGGGAAAAGTCTTCCCACACACGAAGGCCAAAATTGTCGACCTTGAAGGCAACATCGTACCCTGCGGAGTCCCAGGGGAAATTTGCACGAGCGGTTACGCACTGCAGCGAGGCTACTTGAAGAACGTAGCCAAAACAGACGAGGCGATGCGTAGGGACAAGGAAGGCACACTGTGGATGCACACAGGTGACAAAGGAATCATTGACTCCGAAGGCTACTGCCAAGTTACCGGTCGAATCAAAGACATGATCATCAGAGGTAAGTCTTATTCGCACTCCCAAAAGAAGCGCAACCAACAACATTGAAACAGGAGGAGAAAATATCGCCCCTACGGAGATCGAAGAACGCTTGCTATCCCATCAAGACATCGTGGAGGCCGCTGTAGTCGGTGTGCCTGATCCCAAATACGGCGAGCGAGTCGTTGCTTTTGTGAAGCAAGCGGAGGGAGGATCCAGACTCAGTGATGCAGATGTCGCTGCATGGGTTCGCGAGGCTTTAGCCAGGCATAAAACTCCAGCACATACGCTCTGGATCGGTGACGACGGCGTAGGCAATGACTTTCCAAAGACGGCAAGTGGCAAGCATCAGAAGCACATTCTGCGGGATATCGCGATTGCATTGCTGCGGCTGAACGTCGAACGATCGAGGTTGTGATGTACTGAGGTTTCGATACATCATCATCAGCCAAAATCAAGTCGAATACTATGAGCATTGTTTCGTAGGCTACCTACCACTTTCGTTCGTTTCTTCTTTGCTGGTGAAACGAACCTTCGATTCACGCACTCATGACAATCACATGACGTCCCACGTGACATGGCATCTAGCAGATCCGGGGCCGTGTTTTTTGTGGAGATCGGCCCGCGTCTCACTCACAAATACGGTATGTGGTACCTCGGTTTCCTCCGTGTCTCTCGCTCTAACCGCCTGCCACCACCGTGTCCGGGCTTCGGTCTGAGCATTTCGGCCAAGGGGCGACATGGATAGCATACCGCATCACGGAACCGGCCAGGAGGTTGCTGGACATCATCACAAGCATGCCCCGCGTGCTGCTGGCCTGCAAAGGCAGATTGCCAATCATAAGACAAAAATTTCGACGGCAGATACACAGCTCTAGCATGACGAACGTACGAATAGTCGAGGTTGGCCCTCGCGATGGCCTCCAAAATGTCAAAACGAAAATCCCCACGACAACGAAACTGGACCTTATCCACAGACTGCGTGCGGCCGGCCTGCAGAACATCGAAATCACGTCCGTCGTCAGCCCTCAAGCGGTTCCACAGCTGGCTGATTGCAAACATGTCCTGTCCAGCTCTCGAATACAGGCACTCATGACGGACTCCACCTTGCGAACACCGGTATTGATACCCAACTTGAAAGGGTTGGAAATCGCGATGCGCCACAACGTGAAGGAGGTCGCAGTGTTCGTCAGTGCCGCCGAAGGCTTCAGCCAAGCCAACATTCGTTGCAGTGTGCAAGAGGGTCTCGACCGAGCTCGTCAAGTTGCAGAGAAAGCTCGTTCTCATGGCATAGTGGTGCGCGGGTATATCTCTTGCGTGTTCGCGTGTCCGTTCGATGGACCAACGCCTCCGGTCGCCGTACATGACTGCACACGGCAGCTGCTTGACATGGGCTGCTATGAAGTCAGCTTGGGCGACACCATCGGCGTGGGCGTCCCAACGGATACTCGGAAACTTTTCCGATACCTGATCGATGCTCGTGTTCCCGTGTCCAGTCTGGCTGCTCATTTCCACGATACTTACGGCCAGGCAATTGCAAACATCTGGGCCGCATATGAGGCCGGCGTTCGCACCTTCGATAGCAGTGTCGGTGGACTAGGTGGCTGTCCGTATGCCCCAGGAGCCAAAGGTAATGTAGCGACAGAAGACCTTGTTTATTCGCTACACCAGGCTGGCATTGATACTGGCGTCGACCTGGCAAAACTTTGCGACGTTGGCGACTGGATAACTCGCGAATTGTCTACGCCAAACTCTAGTCGAGCTGGTGCAGCTCTTATCAGCAAGCAAAAGCCTGCACCGCTGGCTCGGTCTGTTTCGACCAACCCTGCGCTCGCCACAGCTAACCCGGACTGGGAACGTCAACCAGCCGCAGATGGACTTCAAATGTATCGAAGCGGTACTAATCTTAAGCTCGTACTCGATCGACCTCGCAACGGCAACGCTCTCACCGAGGTAATGATCGTGCACCTGACAAAAGTGTTCGAAGACGCTGCTTCCGATGAGTCGATCACCCGCATTGCCGTCACAGCCAACGGCAAATTCTTCTGCACTGGGATGGACCTCAGCACTGGTAGCTCACCCGTCGCACAAAATGAGAGCGCAACAGACGCACAGTTCAACCGCCTGTTCCGCCTTTTCGAAGCCATCGATCGTGCACCGCAAGTCACTGTCGCTTGTGTGCAAGGCTCGGCATTCGGCGGCGGCGTCGGTCTTGCGCTTGTTTGCGACATACGTCTTATGGTGAAAACGGCTAGTCTCCAATTCAGCGAGGTGCGACTTGGGCTGGCTCCGGCTACGATCTCGAAGTATGTCATCCGCGAGCTTGGAATCCCACTCGCACGGGAAGCTATGCTGTCGGCGCGACCTTTGTCAGCGAGCGAGTTGAAGAGTCTGGGGAAAGTATCAGTTGTCGTTAATCGCGAAGAAGAAGCGCCTGCAGCGCTAGACAACTATCTGGCAAGCTTGCGATCAAGCGCACCTCATGCTTCCAAGCTGACGAAAGACTTGGTGAAGCATGCGTGGACGCACGCCGGCGGTGAAGAACAAGCAACGGGCATCAGGAAGATCTTCACCGAGGTTATGGCACCAGAAAGTGAATCTGCTTACGGTCTCAAGCAGTTCCAGAGCCGCGTGAAGGAAGTTGATTGGGATGCCCATACGCTGTCGAAGGTTTCCACGAAGGCAAAATTATAGAATCTAAGTATTGACACCCTGAACTCCGAGACCCTTCCCTCGCCTAAAATTTCTTAGTACAGTGAACTCGATTCACCTTCAATGCGTTTTCGGTCACGAAAGCGGTGCCAAGGCAATGGATTAACTACTGCCTGCGATACTAGAGAGATCGACTGCAATTGGAGACTCCCATGGATGGCCAAAACATTTCGCCAATCACTCCGTCACTCTCAATTCCATCAGGAGGTAATGTTATCAAACAGATCATTACACCTTACACTGACCACCGATCCAACAATGACCGCTCTTTCGATAAATTAAACAACAGCTAATGACTAACGTTACGTCGCGCGACAACCATATGCCTCCGGTGTATATCGAACACCCCCGATATGTCTACAATCTGAGTGGAAAGGTGGTCTGCCGTAAACACTCATCAGGCATCCCCTTCTAGCAGCACCCTCCAGAATTTGAGAACCACGCAGTTGACATGCCCGGATACTCTTACGCTCCACCAGGGGCAGGCGCCGCTTACATGGGTATGATGGGTCACCTCGGACCCATGAGAGAGTCCGGAGGTCAATCGCCCTATGGAGCCGCTTCTTACGGCATGTATGAAGGACGCGCTAGAATCGGTGAGTGATATACATCGAAACTGACAACACTCTATGCATCCACAGGCATTCAGGAAAACATGTACAGTTACTAACCAACAGCAGAACCCCGCCCCTCCAGCTACAGAGCCCCATTAAACACGTCTCGCGGTAGTAGCCTATTCAACACCTCTACTCCGCGAGATAGAGGCTCTCAGCACTCCTCGCGGTCTACATACGCTTCCTCCTATGCTCCCCAGTCTTCATATGGCTCTTCCGGCTACAGAGCTCCATCGCACACGCCTCGAGGCAGCAGCTTGTTCAATCCCTCTGCTTCGAGAGACAGAGGCCCCCAACACTCATCGAGATCCTCCTATGCTTCCAATTCCTCATATGGCTCATCACCCTCCCCTTCGAGCGGGGGCTCTTACTCGAGCTACCGGTCCGACAAGTCGTACATGACCGACTACAAGCCGCGCAGCGGGTGGTTCCCGAGCTTTAGGAGGTGATGTTTCTGCTAGGCGGGCCATTGCAAGGTGTGATAGTTTGTGTGATCTACGCAGAAATGGAGCAATAGAATGGCGATGTGCTGCAAAGTTTCTACGGGAGTTCTTGTTGTGTGTGGTGTTGCGCATGGTGGGAATTCATGTAATAGTGTCGTTCGTGGCAGCGCTGTATTGAACGTCGTTGACCGGACTCCAGCCTCTCTCTCTCTTTCCTACGACAAGTCAAGAGTATACCCCTCCTCCGGCCCACTCGAATGCCAATTCACAGTCTCCGGATACCTGTCCTTTCCATAAGTGGAATTAAGTGCCACACGCCCAATAATTTCCCCCCTCTCCAGCCGTATCCAAGTCTCCGCCTCAAGATTCTCCAGCATAGCCTCCGTGACAAGAATCTGTCTTGAGCCTCTTGCCCAAGTACCATACCCGCCATAGCCAGTGTGCTGGCCGAAACACAAGTTGACACCATTGCCCGCCACAGCCATGCCTCTGATCGTTTTGTCCCACTTGTAACACCAGGTAATACCGTGGTCGTGGCCGGAAAAGACAGATATGAGACCAGGAGTGGAGGCAAGCGCTTCCATGAAAGGGACATCCTGGCCCCCGTAGACGCACTCGCCGCTGTTGGAGCCGTCGGCACACCATCCGTCTGCTTGTGCGGCTAGGGGCACGTCGTCGTTTATGCCGGGTTGGCGGTTCGGATCGACGCCCTGCTGAGATTGAAAGGCTTTGCTCGCGTTTATGGGTTCGTGGACGAAAGCTAGGGAAGGGATGGTTTTGTTGTGGAGGTGAGAGAGGGAGGTGCTGGTGTTCTTGAACCAGGCTACGACTTTCTCGTCGACCCAGTTTTTTCGTCCGATGAGATCGCCGGAGGCATTCTTTTGTTGAAATTCCCAGCCGCCGCGGCTGTCGAAAAACCAGAGGAGGAGCTCGGGAGTGCAGAGTTTGTGTGGTCTAGGAATGCAGTCTTTACCATACACCGGCAAATAGTAGTTCGTGACACCGATGCCTTCGCCCAAGACCATCTGAAAGGTCCTGGAATTCGGCCACTGGCGCTCGCGGGCGAGGAGAGCTTTGCCTGAAAGATTATACTGCCCGTCATGATTGCCGTATGTGGATGCCCACGACAGGCCACGCGAAACCATCGGTTCGACGATCTGGTCCAGATAGTGCGTGCTGTTTTCCAGGAACGTGTCGTCGCCCGTGATCAAATCCCCGTTCAGAACTACAAGATCTTGTGATTCGAGATCCAAAACTCGATTCATGACAATAGTCGAGTTATCATCTTGGACGGGTCCCCAGTCCAGCCAGGCAACTTCCATCGATGTGTCAGTGTTATGTCTTGATGGTGGTCACCAGAGGACATACCCTCGCCGAAATGCAGATCTTCGAAGATGGAAATTTGGAAAGTCCCGTGCTCTGTGAAGCGAAGTGGCTTGTCGACCACCTCCCCATTAGCGACTACTCCGGCGAGTGCCCAGCATGCACACAAGGTCAAAACGAAAGCGAGGCTCAGCATCTTGATGCGGTGATACTTGTCTCGGCTGGGGCGGTGCCAGATGGGGTCCTCCATGGGCTTTATGCCGCTCATCTCAAGCTAGGGCTCACCGGGGTCAGGCTGGTCCAGCATGGGTTCAGTCTTGCAGGGGCATCGGGTATCTGAAGCGTTGAGATACCCGCACATCGTTGTAATGCCGGACCGAAGACTAATGGATGAAGGATGAAGAGTGGCCAGTCAAAGGAGGCACGTGGCGAAAGAGCTGGGGTTATCAGGGTATGTACCCTAAGATGGTGGGTGGACCGGATCTCGATTTTGCCTAAACTGTATTGATGAAAGTCAGTTGGGGTGGAGATGTCGAGATGGCCGTGAAATTTAACAGTGTTATGAGATAGCAGTTAGTGTACGGTGATTCGAAATAATGCTCTTAGAGCGAGAAACCAATCCGGAAACCGAGATACTCCAATAACCAACTCGAACAAACCGGTCTCTAGTAATCGGACAACAAATTACAGTCAAAGCATTATTGACGTGTTTAGACATACCCAAAGATGCGATCAGATGCAACAATCAAATGTTCATTATTTCATAAGGTAAAGCCTAACATCTCCCAGGTGATTTCCTGTCTTTCCATCCAAAAGTCGATCAAGTCGGTCAAGTCATCTAAAGCTCAATGACGACCTTCTTAGCGGAAACACCCTCCTTGTTCTTGTCGCAACCCTTCTGCAAGCTCTCCAGACCCTTGCCAATAACGAGAGGCTCAGGAACACACTTCAGCTTACCCTGCTGGAGAGCCTGGGGGAGGTAGTCCTTCCATACGGGGTGAGTAACCTCGTTGATACCGAAAACGTTGCCAACCTTGACACCATCGCCCTTCTTCTCAGGACCAGGCAGGGTGACGGCGAGGTTGCTAGGGCCGCACTTCTCGACGACAGGTACGGTAATCTTGTAGCTGTCGGCGTTGGAGATGGTGTCGTAGACGCCGATGAAGTTGCGGGGCTCGGAGGCCTTGACGGCCTTGACGATGTCGTCGACCACGGAAGAGTCTTTGTAGTCGAAAGTCTCGCTGGCGCCGAGAGAGCGGCAGAACTCGTGGTTGTGCTTGGAGGCCACGGCGATCACGTAGACGCCCGATGCGACGGCGAGCTGGATAGCGAGGGCGCCAACGGAGGAGCTGGCACCGTAAACAACGAGGGTCTTGCCGGATTGGGTGGGAGTCAGGGTGGGATACTCAAGACCCATGAAGCCCTGCTCGCGGGTGCCGTAGAGACCTGCGGCGGCGGTGTCGATGGCCAGGGGGAGGACGACGGCTTCGTTGTAGCTGGTGCCCTCGGGGATCTTGGCAGTGATGGCAGCAGGAGTGGCGGAGTAGAGCTGGAAGGCTCCGTTCTTGGAGTCTTGGGTAGCCAAGCTGGTGGTGTGGCCAAAGACACGGTCGCCCTTGGACAGGTGCTTCACATCAGAGCCAACTTCGACAATTTCGCCGGCAACGTCGCAGCCGATGACCATTGGCCAGGTCTTGATGAACAAGCCGGAGTCCTGGATCTTCCAGTCGACGGGGTTGATAGCGATGGCGTGGTTCTTAATGACAACCTCGGTGGCGCTGGGCTTGGGCATGTCAGCACTGTCGACGCGGAGCTTCTGGTCCTTGCCATCTAGGTATGCTGCTTGGTTGGACATGGTGGCTAGTCTTGTGGATTGTTGATGAGTGTGTTGATTGTTTGTCTTGCAAGTGATTGTCTGTGATGGGGAAGAGATTCGAGAAGAGAAGAGATGAAGGTCAAGACTCGAGTATAAAGAAGTAGTATCTCTCTCGAGGTACGTGTCCAAGCGGTGGAGGTAAAGTTGTTGATGATGGTGGTGATGATGTAACCAGACCCGTCCAATGGAAGATGCGAGTCCAGCCCACTTATACTGTACACAAAGCCTTGGCTATATCAAACCTGTCATTATTGTTATCGCCGCCATCGTATTCCATGGCTCCAAATTAGTCAGGACAGCAAATTCGTGCACACAAATCCAACCAGTCCTTCAACATGGAAGTTGCAACGACGAAACGAGTGCTTTGTAAGCTTCAGCTCGGAGAACGAAGCGAACAAAGGCAAAACTCCGGTGTCTCGACCAGAGCGGAGAAGCGGAGTGCTATTTTCACCTGTTCCGTTCGTCTCTA
>Ga0265797_10005563_pt1 | contig 18333 bp, 15 predicted proteins | sample P2T30metagenome_FD_192433 | JGI IMG/M metagenome (GOLD analysis project Ga0265797, IMG submission 192433) | Plant litter microbial communities from East Loma Ridge, Irvine, California - P2 T30 | ecosystem: Environmental > Terrestrial > Plant litter > Unclassified | place: USA: California... | reverse complement strand
AAGCGCAGTGTGCGGAGGGAGTTCGCTTTGTGGAAGAGTCAGTGGCGACTGGGCGCTTTGTAGATTAGAGAAAGTGCAACAAGTGAAGTCAGCCGCGACGGAGCGTGCGACAGACCGCCTTGTTGTGTACCGCTTCCCGTTGACGTATTTTGTGGGATGAGCAAACAACTTTTCACGTGTTTTGCTTGACAGGCTTACAAGTCGGGTGCGTTCACATCGAATACCTTGGAATCACAAATGATCTCGTCCAAGTTGCGGGTTGCGATGCTTGCACGTTCTGCTGCTGTTAGTTCTGTGGTCCTAGCATGGAGTGAGACCTACCTGACACGCACCAGCAGGTGCAAGCAGAGATTCGAACACTTGAATGACAATGTCGCCAACTCGAATGCACCAACCACTTCGATGCTCGCAAGGTATCGCCGCGCAGTTTGGCAGCTCTCATGGTTAGAAATGTCAACACTAACACGTCCTCGAATGAATGCTATACAGCAGAACATGTAGTGGAAAGCTGACCACCTAAGATCAAAACTCGCTGCGAATACTCAAAATCACCTACACAGAACTATCGCAGCCAAGCCCACTTGACTTCCACCCTTCCTCTGTCGCGCGATGCCAACTTATCAAAGGCAGAGTAGGTCACATCGATATCGTTGGGCTGACATCCTGTGCAACGATCCACAACCTTCAAATCAATACTCCTCATCTCGCCACGGTCCTCATCATAGCGCTCGGCGCGGATCTTGAGCCCACACAAGGGATTGGAATTCGAGTTGCCTCCTTTCGAGCTCGAGCTGCCGGCTGCATCGAAGAGGATATGTGAGACAGCAACTATGCTATCGGAATCTTTGCTGATTTCGCCACAGGCGCCAAGCCCGGTTTGGAAGTAGGTGAGTTCGCCATCGAAGATCTGAGAATTCGAGGGTAATGGAAGGTTTGATGATCTGTGAGCATTATGAGCCAAGTGGTATGCTTCTAGGTTGGTCAAGTCACTCACTTCGACTTCTGCGTCAATCCGACAGCCAAGCCAATGATCAGCGCAAGAAGCGCCAGGAACACGGCAAGGAGTGCCAGCAAGAAAATATTGCGCTTCATGCCCAGGTACTTCTTGTGTGGCGGCATTGCAGTGTCGAACCTTTCCTTGAGCGATGGTTTTGTGGATTGAGTGGCAGGATCAGCATCATTCGAGCCATTCGTGTGCTCCCATTCGGGTACCTCCACCTCCTTGTCCATTATAGACTGCGAGTGAGCGTGACTCGTCATCTTGCCTGCGTTGCTGGAGGCAGGTGCTGTTTAATCGAGAAGTGGCCAGCGTATGTATAGCCCTGATGACCCCGTGAATGGCGTTCGAATCAGGGTTCGGTCACATGGCGGCATATGTTCGGTTCGTCCAATGCTTCTCGAAATTGCATCTTACCAAGCGATTGGATTGGGTGGCTGGTCATACAGGAGGCATGCCCCCTATCAGGCTTCCAGCTTGATTTGTTGCCGCCGAAAAGAGTGGGGATCGGCCAAGGACGAGCTTTGACAATTTCTGCCCAGATCCAAAGTCGGACGACCTCACTTTGCGATATCAACAAATCTTGGAAAATCTATCGAATTTCATCATCTCGAGATAGGGCATGTACATGACTACAGCGAGATAGTCTTTGCTGTTGGAACATGGACCGACGTCTTATGCCGAGCTTCCGGCCACCCCAATGAGACAAACTCGTTGCACGGGTCAATGCCACTTCGGAGGTCCGTCACATATGCTCAACCAGCACGATGCTGTGACGAGCCTGCATACGGTATATGCGACCCTTCTGTGTGACGCAGGTACTGCGTGGAAATCTCTTTCTCTAATCTTGATTGTCAAAATACCCTGCACCAGCAGATGATTGTGCTTCAAACTCGCACACTACAATTGCAAACATGGCCGTTTGGGTACTTTTTCCAACGTATTCCTGGACTGAAACCTGTTCTCTATGTAATTCTACTCCTCTAGTATTGCAGAAAGATCTCCCCAGAAATTCCTGCTTGACTCTGAGCCACAGGTGATGACAGGCGGTCTGGCGAGACAAGCGGTGTGACGAGTAGAACGAACAGAACAACAAGGTATGTCTTGTGCGGATTTCTGCCTCACTGTATGACAGTAGCCTGGGTTTATGATTGGGACAAATCACGCATCGGTCGCCAAATATTACCTGGCGCAGAAGGTCACAGACATGAGACTGCGAGACTCTCCCTTTCTTGGATCTCCGACTGGATTAAAAAAGACCATGCATTACAATTGGGCCTAGGACACTTCGATCAGATGTAAGCACGAGCTGAGGCCTTCGGTACGGCTTTCTTTTGTATGCACAACGAAAATGGAACCAGGGATTGAACAAACTCTGAGGGATAGGTGGGCCCATGCCAATCCAAGTGTACCTTACCAGACAGCACATCCGCTGAAGGTAGACACATACTCGCGTACTTGGTATCTCCAGCGACGATCAGGACAAGTCCTGTCGCCAGCACCGACACTTCAGCAACACTACTCCCGTGGGCTAGTCTGCAGCGTCATGTCCAACAAATCAGCTGCAAACATCTGCATCTAAATGGCGAAGGCATCGAGTGTTGCAACATACTCGAAAGTTCTCGGCCACTGCGTATACCTTTTGCGCCGTTTTCACCGTGGTGGCGATAGTGATAAGCATTCTGTCGCCACGTTCATAGTAGCACTTGACTCATTTACAAGTGAGCACGAAGTGATGAACTAGTCTACGGTCTCAATCCGCTCAACGCAGATACCATCGCGTAACTCTCAGTGTAAGTCAACGAAAGCGAGCATTAATCAAGGCCCAGTTCGCGATTGTTGTGAGGCCAAGGGATATGAATACATCCACCATGTTAACACAAACACTGTGCGTGCGGACAAAACGACGCACCATACTTGTTGTGCTCCTTTAGAACTGAAGACGTTCGTATCGCTTCAATCTGCCGTTGATGGGGGAGCGTGTGTCATCGACCGTCCATCCGCATTTCTTGACCTACAAGACGCGCAATTCGCTGTGATGGAGAACGTCACTTGTAATACATTTAGGCTTTTTTCCTGTCGCTATTGAGCCATCGGATGACGCTGATAATACCTCTTCAGACATTCGTTCAAGCGATCGGCGGAAATGAGCATTGAGCGCGAACCGGAGGTGCTGTGCATTGGCTGAGAGGATCACGACAAGTTTGAGGGTCTCTGTGAAATGAAATGGCGGACATTTCTTGATCACCTTCGTCAGCATATTGATTCAATGCTTGTACGCCTCTGTCAGAAGACGTGGCATGCAGACACCGCCAAGGATAAGGCACCACAACAATAGAATAGAGTTTGCGGCTTTGGGGGCCTGGCCGATTGGCGTTGTCAACAATGTTCAAATGTTGGTTTAGATCATTACAACTCACAATACTTTTGCAAAGTGCTTGAGATTCTGAAGATACTCCTGCGGTCAGTCTCGTTCATCTACAAATCCCTTGGTGGGTGTCTTGCCAAAGAAGTAACACGGAGCAACGTTGTTGTGGGCTGTGGCGAGCGGTCAATGGTGCGATTATGAATTGTGAGACCACTTAACTAGGTCAATGAAGGGATCATCATAATCGGTTGAATGGCCATCACAAGTAACGAAGTTACGTTCGTTGATGCCTCGTAAACAAGGTGTGTCAAAGCGTCATATTTAAATGACCATGATTCGCGCCGCTTTGGCTGCCCTGGGTGAAACTTCTCACGTGCTGCTGTGTACCTGCCCAAACCCTCTAAGCCACCATCTCCTTTGTCTCGCGGTCTTACATTCAATCAAGCAAAACAAGCGGTCTTGCATACATCAGGCACCAACACACAGCACGGCCTTGCTTTCTTTCGTGTTTCATTGGCGGTCCTCCGGTGTCTTCCTCCGCAACCCTCAAAATTGCCTCAACCCGCACCTTGGACGCGTGCAGCACCCGACGCCAACTTATCAACAATCGCATCAACATCAGAAACGTCATCTATAGCAGCTGGGGCATCGATCACTGTAGCCGGCCTACTTGCTCGTAATCTTGCATCCTTCCAGCTGAAGCCATCAGCCCTTCAGGAGATTCCATCACGGAGGCATCGCTCACTCAACGTATTTACCAAAACCTCGACGCAAAACCTTCACCTGGAACTCGCCGACTACATGGGATCTGGACGTGGCCCAAAGCACGAGTGGGAACTTCCCCTCCCTTGTGCACCCATATCGAAGCCTGTGTGGCGACGCGGCCAGGATGGCGACGATACTGCTATCAGAATTCCTATGCCTCAGGAACCACCCGTACACGAAGTAGAAATCCCAGTGAACGGCCCCACTCCTTCTAAGAGAAGCTTTTTCAAGGCCTTCGACTCAGAGGAAGCGCAAGACGCTGCTTTCGCGAACCGGACCGTCGGCTACGACCATGACTTGCCACAGTACCCTCGACACCACGCAAAGAAACGCAGAGACAGCATCCAAGACGACAACAGTGCTTCTACAGGCAGCGTCAGTGGAGTGCGTACGCCGGCGTCGAGCTCTCCCCTGCCGACAAAACCCAGGCCGCGGGCACCGGCCATCGTTCTAACGACCGAGCCTTCAACATCCAGCCAAGACAGCGCAGTCGCGATCCCAAAGGAGCTTGAGATCGACGGTAACGCCGGCTTTGACCCCCATCGCCCCGATAATGGTAACACGAAACGAACTTATCTCTACAAGGGCAAGCGTTACGAAGTGCAAGGGAATGAGCCTGAGGAGTGGCTCAAGGATGTCAGGGAGGTCGCCCCCACTCCGGTTGCAAGTCGAGCTTCCGTGTCGAGTGCTCAGGCTGGACTGCACAGCAGAAGCTCAATCACGCCAAACAGTGTTCGTTCTGGCACTACGGCTCGGACACGTCAATCTCGGCGGGAGAGTTCGGATAGGCCGGATGATGGTGACAGGAGGCGGTCCGTCCGCTTTCGATGAGGCCGTGAGAATGTAATGGAGGCCTATTACTCTTCTTTGTGATCTGGGTTATGTTGTCACGATGGGAGCGCTGAAGCACCACGACTAACCATGGGTATCGTGCACTTTAGACGAGCGGGGTGGACATGTTTGCTGCGATGGGTTTGTAGCTGATCGTACAGAGAGCATCACAGTGCTAGTTCCGATCTTCAGTCTGCTGAAAAAATTCACTGCGCCATACCGATACATAAGGACGTAACGTACAGGCTCGAGACTATTCTTCTGCGTCAGACCGGGAGAGGTAGGTCCTTCTGGCACTATGAGCCTCACCGGCTCAGATGATTCTCTACACTCTCGAGCGGACAGACTCGTCTGCAAAGGCATCGTGAGTTCCTGAGCCGTAAGACAAACGCCTGCTTCATTCTTGCTTGTAAGCTTATCTCATACCGCGCGAATATCACCACCTGGCAAACCTTAGCGAGTACGATATAGTGTCTGCCCATCCGACCAACTCGGCAAGTTCCCTAGGCGCCAAGACGACGATACATCTTCGCTGCCTCGCAGCTAACTTGGTTTCCCTTGTCATGTTTAATCATGCAATTTCGGTCTGCATATTTATCGAACAAAAAACGACGGTATGACGACGCTGCACAAGTCGGCAAGCGCACACATTCACAGTCTGCGAGGGCAGATGAAGTCCGAGCGCCCTCCCAAGATCCCAAGATCGGCTTGAAGACTTCTAGCGCGAAAGTCTCCAGCCTCTAGCGATCAAGTTCCCACTTCCAACATCGAACCGGCCGAGAGTGGGCGCATTCTGTACCGTTGAACGGAGCCAGCGAGCAGAAAGTCGCTTCATAGCGGAGCAGCAGTAGTGGTACCCAGGCATACGTAAGGAATCCTCTCACATCTCTTCTCTTACATACCATCATCTCGAGTCTGCACACAAGAACAACACCCCCCAACGCAACACAACCATGCCCTCCCTGACCTCACACCTAATCGGCCTCGAGCCACTCCGCCTCCTCGAAGCAACCCAACACCCCTTCCTGCGCGCCGCCGCAACCTCACAGCTCTCGCCCGCACACCTAAAAACATGGCTCGCGCAAGACCGGCTCTACGCAATGTCCTACGTGAACTTCATGGGCACTATGCTCTCGCGCCTCCCAATCCCCGGCTCTTCCCAGCGCGACAGCACGCTTGAATGGCGCGTCGCAGACTTGCTGATCGACGCGCTGGTGAACATCAAGCGCGAGCTCAAACTCTTCGAAGACACGGCCGAGGCCGAGGGCTGGCTGGAAGACATCTGCGACGCGATCCCCACACCGCAGACGCGCGCGTACCAGGACCTGTTCGCGGGCGCGGCGCACCCGTCGCGGCCGCTGGTGGTCTCGCTGGTGGCGCTGTGGGCGACTGAGGAGTGCTATTTGCGATCGTGGCGCCATGCGTGGTCGAAGATGGACCATGCGCTGTCGGCCAAGGAGAAGGATGTCATGCAGCGGGTGTTCATTCCGAACTGGAGTTCGTCGGAGTTTGAGGCTTTCGTGAGGAGGATCGGAGGCCTTGCGAACAAGTATGGTGCCACAATTGAGGAGGGTGGTTGGGAGTGGGGCGAGTGCGAGGAGGTTTGGAGGCAGGTTCTCTGGGCGGAGAAGAACTTCTGGCCGGACTGTTAAGTGAAGATTGAGCAAAGCGACTTGACTTACTGCTAAAATGAAGTGTACGATGTAAATGATATCAAGCTGAGCAGAATGCGAAATCTATCATTCCTGTGGTTTCGAGGTCATCATGAAGGTATGCATGCTTTTATCAGTATCGAACAGAGTCTACCACTACAAGATATCCATGCTCTCCTCCCTCTGCAAATGTTTCAAGTCGGTCGACAAGGAATCGATCGATCGACTTGACAGACTATGAGCTTCTACCCGTAGGCATACACCAAAGCACTGTCAGTCAACTCGGCTTCCGCCAGTCTCACCATAGAGTAGGCAAAAGGCCTAGTTCAAGCCTCTTCCCTCGCTCTCGCTCAAGAACACAACCAATCTCCACACCTTCTTAACCAGCAGCTTCGCTTCTTCCTCCAGTGCCGGCTCAAGCTCGCCAACCAGCTCTTCGGGGGCACGCTGGTTCTTGATGCCGTCCACGACTGTGTGAACGAGTAGCTCTTCCTGCACGCCCAGGTACTCGACAACCTTCTTCTCCACCGTCGGCCGGATCTGGGACTCGATGCTGTCAGATGACAATGATGCCCAACGGACCCTGTACGCGAACAAAGCATCCACGTCCGTTGGAATCTCAGCCGCGAGTTGCGAGCGGGCGGCAGCACGTTCTTCATCACTGAGGTCAGCACCGTTCGTCGGCAGCGTCGAAGTGTCAGCGAGCGGCTTGAGAGCAGGCTTGCGGCCAGCGGCTGCGGCGTCCTCTTCGTCCTCCAGGAGGCCTTCGAGATCGGCGACATTGCGCTTGGGTGCGGGTGCAGCAGCCGATGCAGCAGCAGAGACCTTGTTCTTTGCTGCGCCCAGGCTGAGCTTGAATGCACCGCCAGCTGCAGCGGGCTCTGCGTTAGATCTTGTCGCAATGTCGTTGTCGAGCTGGTCGAGGAAGGCGTCGGCCTGGCCACGAGCTTCGGCATTTCTGGTTTGTTGAGTAGAGGCCTCCTTGGCTTCGTGAACACGATCCGAGTCGTCGCGACGGGCTTCGTTGTCGCGGTACGCACCACGCTTGCGTAGCCAAGCTGAGCGGTCGACGTAGTACTCTTCATGGCCAAGTTTGTTCTCCTCGTCATCGTTCCACTTGCGCAGACGGTCTAGCATGGCTTCCTTCTGTCTCTCCTTCTGTTCGTTCGATCTCGCCTCGTTCTCGCGATCACGCTGTCTAGCACTACTAGAGACACGCTCGCGGTTCAGCCATTTGCGCTCCTGATCGATGTACTGCTTCTCCAGCTCCTCCTCACGTTTCTTGCGACGGCGTGCTTCAAGCTCCTCGTCGCTCTCCTCTGCATCCTCGTCTTCGCGGTTGAGAGAAATGCCGTTGATTGCACCGTTCGCGCCAACAAAGGTGACACCGTTGACATAGTCAGATGGCATCTGGCCACGATGGCCTCTGGGTCCAGAAGGTGCGCCAGACGGCCCTGTAGTACGGTCACGAGGGCCGAGTGGAATGCCATTTGTCGATCCAGCCGGGCCTCCCCTAGGTGGTGAGGCTAGACGGCTCGTCCGCGATCCAGCAGCTCGCTGGCGTTCCTTCTGCTCCATTTCTTCTTCCTGTCTCAGTCGGTCAAGGTCGCGGCGGTTGGAGCGATCGCGGAAGTTTCTGATCTCGGCGGCCACAGTCGCACGCATGTCCTCGGGGACATCTGCAAGGTCGTCTTCGGTCTGGGCAGTCAATGGGATGTTGACCACCTCGGCGTTCTCGTCTTCTTTGTGCTCGCCATTCGTGTCGTGTTGAGCATTATCGGCGTCGCCATTCAGGCCAGCATTAGCCATGAAAGAATCGGTGTTGGTGATAGAGGTGAGCGCTTGGCGCAAGTCTTCTTTGCAGCCGTCGAGACGGAACTGGCGTGCATCGTCGTCCTCATTGCGCTTGCTTGTCCACTCCTCGATGTATTTCTGACTCTGCTCGTCGATGACCACCAACAGCTTGATTTGCTTGATCTCGTTGTTCTCACCTTCACGGATCAGCTGGCCAGCCTTGAACGCAGGCACCTCGATGCCTTGGCCGAACAGCTCATTGGCAGCCTCGAGCGAATCGACGTCTTCGAACTCCGCGAAGCCGAACTTGCACTTCTTGTCGTCAGCGTCCCTAGCCCTAGTCCAGCGACGAAGCTTGCCGGCGCACCGTAGAATGTTCTCGATAGCCTCATCCTCAGGCGCATCGTCTCCCATGCCACCCACAAAGATCGTGCGTGCAACTTCCTCCCTCGTAGGCGGCTGGACTGACAGCATGCTCTCGCGGATCTGCGCGCGGTCGCGCTCGAGATTCCTGCTGCCGCCGTCCGCACCCAAGCCTGCGCGCCTGTTGTTGCCTGCTGGCTCTGCATTGCCTCCTCTGCCGTCACGTCCTCCTCGGTCGCGGTCGCGGTCTGATGCTGGTGCACCAGCCTTTTGGTCCATGCCGAGTCTGATCACCGGTGCATTGAAGTTGACTCCAGGGATGTTGAATTGCGCTTGAGCAGCAGCAGGCGGCGCGTCCATGCCGGGAGGAGCCATTCCAGGTGCGCCATAGCTAGGCTGGCGCCCTCCGTAAGCTCCAGGAGGTGCACCGTAGTTGTACGCCATGGTACTGTGATTGGAGTTAGTTGAAGACTCTTGCTGCGAAACACAAGATTGTCGGCAGTGGCAGTGGCAGAGCGTTTGGTTGTTCGTGAAAGTTGCAGCGTGCACGCGGGCTGTCAAGCAACGCACGAGTCATGTGGCAGAGGCAGACGTTCGCCGCAAACCCCCGAACTCAGCAGGCACAAGGCAACTCACCCCAGACAGGCAGGCACAGAAAGTCCGTAAGTGAAGGTGAAGGCTGGACTGTGAGCGGCAAGCCAGCACCACCAAGCACCATTGGCCTTCATACCTCGCTGCTGCACACCAATCTACCCTCCACGAGCAACCGCACTCCGTCACCTGCGGCGATGGACCTCATGAAGGCCGGCGAGACCATCATGCGCTCCTCGCACTCTCTCATGCCTTTCCTGGCTCCCACCGCATACAGGCAGCCCGCCAAGAGGGCCGTCTTCTCGCAATGCCGCGCACAACCCATGCGCGCCTCAGCATCACGATCCTTCGCGACCTCGATGCGCAGATGCCAGGACGACAGCGCCTCTTCCGGCGTCAGCAGCCGCCCTCAGCAACCCGCAAAGCCCACAACTGCCAGCCAGGAGATTTCGAGCATCCTCGACGGTGCACTCGACATGAAGAAGGGCACACCCACCGCTCCTACCGGACGAACCTCGCGCTTCGCCTCCAACTACGCCCAGACCACTAGCTCGCCTGCCCGCGCCCAGCTTGAAGCAGACAAGCAGAGCAACCGAAGCAGCATGGACGACCTCATGGCTGGACTCCTCGGACCATCCTTGGGCGGCAAGCGTGACGTTGCCGGCTCCCTCAACCCTAGAGCCCGCAGTGGCCCACCTCCAGTGCCCCAGCCAGCACCCATGAAGCTGGGCCCGACGTTGGGAAGGACAGTCTACGTGGACAATCAGCGAGGCGTCGACATTGCCAGGGCGTTCAAGGCGATGGAAATTCGAGTGGCCAAGAATGGTGTGCGCAGGGAATTCAACGCCCAAAGGTTCCACGAGCGAGGCGGAACGAAGAGGAAGCGTCTACACAGTCAGAGGTGGCGGAAAAGGTTCAAGCTGGGCTTCCAGGCGGCTGTCAAGCGTATCTTGAAGATGAGGAAGCAGGGCTGGTAAGGAACATGAATAGATGGGTTCTTGGGAAGCTGCGGCTCTTGTATGTGTATTGCATAGCGTGGAGAAATGTTGCAGGCTTTGCAGCAGAATAGCCTAGAGTATAGGCATTGTATTGTACAAAAACGGCTATGATTGATTCATGTTTCGATCCACCGAGCCTTGACGTAACCCAATTCGACATCTATAGACATGAAGGTTGTCCAGCATCAGGAGGTCCACAATCGCCGCACTATTAACCAACACTCACTCCTCATCCTCAAACTCCACCGCCTGCTTCCTAGCCATCTCCACCACATCCTCCTCAACACCACTCTCAGGAATAAACTTCCTCATAACCTTCTCCACATACTTCTCCGGCACGCCCTCATCAATCGCATCATCAATCCCCTTATTCATGCGATAGATATACTCCTTCTTCGGCGCACTAGGCGTAACTTGCTCCCGATTGATATAAACCAGCATATCAACCTGCTCCGGCTTCGCTGTCAAATTCGCCGGCCCCTCGCCATCCTCAACCGGCCAAAAATCGCACACCAGCCACTCCTTCGTATACGCAACCGGCACGCCCTCGTTGCGGTCCAGACGAGCTTCGTCCGAAGGCTGCAGCGTGTAGACTAAGCCCCAGACCTCGTCTTCGTACGCTTTCGCCGCAGGGACAGAAAGTTCTTCTTCCGTCTCCTCGGTTTTGCGGCGAGAGATTTCCACGACATTCGCGTAGCCGCGCTCGTTGATGAGCCATTTGTAATCGTTCAGTCGCGCCACGCCTTTGTATTCGGAATGTGGGCAGCGTTGCTCCATTTGCTGGCGCCAGAGGTTGGAGCCGTAGCCGAAGTAGATGGTGCTGTTGCTGTTTGCCATGGCTAGATGCGACAGAGTGGTGCTTGTGGTGGCGGGAGATGATGGGCTTAGGATTGATTGTGGTGCGAGGATTGCTTGCGAGACGTAGTTCCAAAGCCGCATGATTTTACTCTTATTATTGTTTTGCAGCTGTTTCTTGTCTGGAGACTTTGTTTGCTTGTACCTCAGCTATAAATGCCGGTGCTGTTTGAACAAACAGAAATCGTATACATGCGTAAGGTGAAGTTGTGGGTCTGAAGCATGCTGCAATCACGCCAAGACATGAGGGTAGTATGCAAGGCGCATTTGGATGGTTTGTTCATGTTAGTACCAGTAATCTCAGACGACGTACTGTTTCGTGAAGAGACAGCTACTAAAACGTTCATTCAAACAGGCGGGTATATTCTAATCTTTTGGTATCTGCTATTCATGCTCCATTTCCACAACCCCCAATGTCCTCGTACCCAATGCCACGAGCAAAAAGCACATTTGTGCAATGTGTATAGAAGGTTTCCGCTGCTTGCGACGCCATAGGCGGCTTCATGCCAATCAACAGTTTCATAATGGACTGCAAGAATCCCTACATCTCCTTCTGCAGATCGATGATCTTCTCGTAGAGTTCCAGGGCGAATTGTTGACGGAGCTGCGTTCGATTGTTAGTCTAGATGTCAAAAATGTCTCGCGTCGAATCTTGATTTACCTTGATCTGGAGCATTTCCAAGTTATCCCTGCCGTCAAAAGTTCCAAGGAAGTACATGAAGCCATTTGTGGGAGGTGCTCCGCTGGGAGTGCCGAACTTGATCTCCTTCTTGATGGGAGTGTTCAGAACGACGCGGTGAGAGCCGTCAGCACGCATAAGGAATCTGGCCTTGGGCTTGTTGCCCTCGTCGTCGCCGCCATCACCAGGCTTCACATTCAGCCTCAACACGCCCAAGCCACGCTCGCGCCACTCCTTCTTGCCGTCAGGAAGCGTGAAGTAGTTGTACAGCTTGGCTCTGCATGAGTACTCCGTGGTCTCATCCTCCTCTCCTGTTTCAACATCCTGCTCGAAGAATCTCTCGTCTTTCGCATCGTCTTCGGCTACCAAGGGGCTCTTACTTCCGGCAGCGTCGTCGTCAGCGCCGTCATTGTCGTCCTCGTCATCATCATCTGCTGGCGCACCAAATGCCGACTTCGCTTTGGTGGCGCCTGACAGAGGCGTAGATTTACCACTTGCAAAGCTTGTAAGTCCAGTCGCGCCGCTGCCAAAGCCAGAACCTCCAAGGCCTGAACCAAGTCCGCTCGACTGGCCGATCTTACCGAAACCAGAAGCACCCGATCCAAAACCGCTGAGGGAAGCCTTAGGAGCACCGAATGCGGATTGCTGTCCAAGAGATCCACCAAAGGCACTGCCACTTGGCTTCGCATTCTCCTCGTTTGCGCTAGCACCGAGCGGGCTCTTGCTACCTGAGCCAAATCCGCCACCAGATCCAAAGCCTCCACTGCTCTTGCCTGCTGTTGCGAAAGGAGAAGAGGCCGAGCCTGCGAGAGAGCTGAACCCCGAGGCTGCAAAAGCACTGTTCGAGGTCTGAGGTTGGTCCGAATCCGTAGAAGGCTTGTTGTTCGCGAGCGCGCCAAATGGCGATGTGGCAGAGGTGTTGGCAAAGCCGCTTCCCGCTGGGATCTTGGTTGCTTCCGTAGTGGACTTGCTGTCGTTGTCTGCAGGGCCTGTCTCTTCCTGAATCTTACTCCTCTTGACTTTTGGGCTCACTACAGTCTCTCCAGCAGCTTCTTCCTTGCTTGCCGTCGGGTCGGGTGTGCTGGAGCGGTCGCTGGCCTTGTGCTTCGCCGCGCCGTTGGTCGCCGCCGACTCGGCAGCAGGAGATTGAGCTCGTGACCTCTCGCCTGAGATCTTGCGCTTGTGCTCGTTGAGTTCATCACCCTCGGCTGTGCTGTCTCTTGAGCGCTTGCGTGTGTGGTAACGCACAGGCTTGCTCGCCGGCTCTGCGTCCTTTCTCTCGCCAGTCTCTGCGTTGCTGATTTCTGTGTCGAGTTGTGTCTCCTCGCTTTCTACGATTGTCGCCTGTTCATTCTCCGTTGACTGGTCTGCTGTGTTCCTGACCTCGTTGGCAGCAGCTCGCGCTTCTTCAGACAGGCCTCCGATCGAGGCTTTCTTGAGCTGCTCCCGCACCGGTTTCTCGGCTCCCTCGATGTCCTGAGCAGCCATATTGCCTTTTTCTGGTGGTAGTCGTTCGCAAGAAGTGCTGTTGTGGTCTCCGGACGAGGTGTTCGAAGGTGGGCGTCAACCTGCGACTCCGCGGGCGAGCGGATAAGGTGCGCTGTGGAAGCCTGGCGCAGATATCGTGGTCCTCGAGTGCACTGCTGGAGATTTGGGACTACCGGACAGGAAGGGTGGAATAAAGGCGTACGGCGAGGGAAGACAGTGTGCGGTGTGCAATAAGTGGTGCAAGTCAAGGCTCAAGGGCTGTTGGTGTCGCAGCCGCGGGGTGCACCCTCCTTCACACAAGCTAACGAGCAAAAGAAAGATACAAGCAAAATAACTGGTCAGTCTACAATCTACAACTTCATACCAAAAACAATACTTCGTGCGTATCATTAGCTACTGATTGCAAGATCATCGCCTACGTGCACCCGACCGTCCTTGGTCAGCAGTCTCTTATTACAGGTCACATCGCCACGCGCTGCCCTGTCACGGCGGCTGCATCACGGGCTCCACTTCAAATACGCATGCAAATTACCGTATATCATTTATTCGTATATCGATCATCCGTCGCGGTATGCGCTACCTGCTTTTGGGTAGCTTGGCTTCTGCCTTACTATAATCCTCCCCGAACGCGCCGTACCACCGGTCGACTAACTCCTTGCCCATTCCCGCCGAGATGACCTCCTTATCCTGCTCCAGCTGTTCCGCGACCTCAGTCATGAACTCGTCAATAGTCAGCGCATCGGCACCCTTCTCTTTCTTGTTGTCATCCGGGTTCTGTCGCTCGCGGTGGAGATCAGTCCCCACGCTAGGCGGCACGATCTCGACCACGCGAACGTCTGTCCTGTCCTTTGAGAGCTGCGTGCGCAGGTTCATCGTCCAGAAGTGCATCCATGCCTTGGAGCCGTTGTACACCGGATTGATGATGGAGAAAGGGTTGATACCCAGGACTGACGAGACGTTCATGATGACAGCGCCATTGCCCGCTGCCGAGTGAGACTTCAGGTGTGGAAGCAAGTTGAGTGTCAGATGCATTGGACCGTGAATATTAGTGAACAGCTCATTGTCGGCTTTCGACAGAAACTCCTCAGAGTTCATCTTGTTGACGTCCAGGGGCCGTTGCACGCCGGCGTTGTTGATCAGACAGTCCACTTCCGGGTGTTCGGTGGTCAGCTTGTGCACGAATTCCTCAATCGAGTACGTGTCGGAAGTGTCCAAGATGTAGTACGGCGCATCGCCCAGATCTTTCGAGGCGGTTTGTAGTTTAGACTCGGTGCGGCCGGCGATGATGACTTTCTTGTCCTTCGAGAGGAGGTACTTTGCCAATGCCAGGCCGATGCCTCCAGCGCCACCAGTGATCAACGCGCATTTGAAGTCCAGCACTTGGTACCGCATATTTTCTGAGACGAGAGATAGTAATTAGTGTCGGTAGAGGTAGGCTGGATTGTTGTTCAAGATATGGTTTGCTATAACATTAACACCAAACAGTGGAGGTAGCCGCCCAGGGCGGTCAATGTGTAAATATACTTGCACGACTCGCCGCGTGTACGCCATCCCTCATCGCCACGACTCAGCAAAAGCACCATCTACAGGTTGACGCCGGGTCGCCGTTTTTTTCAGTGTGGTTTCGTGCGTGCCTATGACACCTGATGATGAGACATGTCCAAGCCATTGCATCGTTGCATCATAATTGCTTCGAAAAGTGGGGCTGATTACTTCCAAGAATCGTCCGACATGATCGCCTTGGATGTCGCAGGACAACCGCGTGACCGGGAGGACCGATTAGTGCTGTTCTAGCGATCTGGTCGTACATTAGTCGAATCCTTTACTTTCTTAGATAGGCGAAGTGGTAGTGGGCATGCTCGCATCGTCGATTGTACATCTTGGTCTCACTTGACCAGACTACCATGCGGATTACTATATATGAATGAGCTTAACAATAGACGATGGCCCCGAGATTGAGCCCAATCTTCTGGGTTGTAGACTGCATTTGATATAAATGGCATATCAATTTCAGCACATCTTCCAACTAGAGCGGCCGGTAGAATCGAGGCGAAATCGATATAATATGCTAACAATCATCGAACTATCACAATCCAAGCATTGCGACCTATGATCTCCCATCATAATTTCATATGATTATCGACATCTACTGGGAGAAGAGACCCACGTCGATATTCATGACATTGCAAACACAGCAGTACACTACTCCTCAGCTGTGCCTTGAACATCGAACACGGCTTAAGCCATGAAGGCACGTTCATTCTGCTGGATAGCATGAACACAGCCTCATAAGAAGTTCTGAGAGTCGGTCTGACCTCAGAACTATCTTGAGGGCCTTCACTAAAGAGCCATCTTCGGATGCTCTAGTGTTCTCCCTTCCCTTAAGTTATCACTCCCTTGATGTGATCCGGTGGCTTCTGCGGAAACGGCGAGTTGTGAAGGCAAGAACACTGATACAAGTCTCTGCGCCTCTTGCGAGTCGAGCGTAGAGTATCGTGTGTCCAGAGTGTCCATGGCTGTGTCTGATAAGGTACTCGTAAGGATGCTGAATGATCGGATAGTCACCGACGTGGGGACTCCGATTCATGGGCGACCCTTGGACATCGAGCCCTTCAGAGACGTTGTGTCCGACGTTAGGAATCGTGGCCATTCGTTCCTTTTGTCTGAGCACCGCAATCAAGCTAAGTCCTGGAAGTCCTGGAGCTCCGAATAGGCATTTCCTCGTCTGCCTGCCTGATCCCTCCTCGTGGCGATGCACCCTTGACAAGTCCATCCAGTCAAGTTTCCAAGAATCTGAAATGCCGAACCGGATCACCACTCAAAAGCCCCCGGCACCTTGCACTCAATCGTAGCCGTCCTTCCAGCCTCCTCACTCCCAGATCCAGACCCAGACCCAGATCCACTCCCCTCCCCCAAACTCTCCCGATACGCCGCACACTCCTTCCAAACCCTCAGCTCCTGCGCATAAAGATCCATAACACACGGATCGCAACTACTCCCACAGCACTCTCCCGGTGGCGGTTTGACCGGTTTATTCTCGCCGAAAGCAGCCTCGAGGAGAGTCGTTTCTCGCGAAGGCGCGGGACGGGCTTTGAGGAGACGTGTGAGGGTTGGCGAGTGCTTCTTTGCTTCTTTGGAGTTTGGTGGCATTGTGTGTGTGTCATGGATTTGTGTTGTCCCTTCCGGCCATGTTTAGGATAAGAAATGAACGTGCTGTTGAAAATGGGTTTTTGGGAAGTGACCAACTCCATCGGGTGTTTTCGGCTTGTGTGAAGGCGTCTTCTTTGCAGTTGATGAGCCGAGCTGGAGTGTCAGGTGCCATATACCAGGAAGCCCGCGAACTTACCGATATACTAATTACCCTATCGTCCAAGATTATCATCTGAAAGCATAGAGGATTGTTATTCGGGTTACACATGTACTTCTATGATGGACATTGGAGGTCATCGCGAGTGAAAAGGGTTAGGGTTGGGGTGATAGCATCCGACATTGAATGCATGTGCACATGATTGTACAGGTATGCATGTAGCTCACATCATGTCGGATGCTTGTGGCCTTTCGTTGATGTACATGTACATGTATGTACTTCTGCAGATCACACACCATATATATATATCTTACGTCAAATGTACCCAAGAAAGCGAATCGTGACTTCAGACTAAACACTTCGCTTCATCACCACACATATGATTCACAAGCAGACATCGATCGTACGCCAGAAAATTACATTTGCAATCTACGAAACAACAAAAAGATCTTTTGTAGAAGCAGGCTCTCAAATGGAGCCCCAACGATGATGTATAATCCATCCCCATTTCATGCCGGAGACTCCCGGTAATGTTTAGCAACGCCCCAAAACGCCATGCATACACGCTGAGCTTTTTTCCCGAGAAAACCACACACACAACAGTGAGACAACGACCAGCCGGTTTAACGGCTTCTGTGAGTGCCGTTGCCACGCTTGCCGGCAAGCAGCCACTTGGCCTTACTGGCAGTCTCTCTGTGATCGGCGTCACCCTGTCTGGCCATGCGGTTACGCTGGCGCTGCACGAGTTTGGCCAGCTTGGCGGCCTTCTCTTGCGTCTTGCCATCAGTGATACCCATCGCTGTGCGGTCTTGTGTCTGGGTCCTGGCGGCGACGCGGGATTTGCTGCGCAGACGCTCTTCGGGAGTGGCGTCGATGTCCATGGCGGTGTCCTCGGTGGCAGCGCGGCTGCGAGGCCTGGAGGGGCGGGAAGCGACGGCGGCGCGTGCCCTCTCCTCGATGGCGCCAGTGTCGTAGCCGGCGCCCTCGAGACCCTCGGTCATGGTGTTGAGGTCGACGTTCTTCTTGTTTCTGGGGATGATGGCCTTGTTCTTCAAGCTCTTCCTCATCTTGTTGGCGTTTCTGATGAGCTGTCTCTTCTCGCGGATGAGGTCGGCCTTGTACTTGATGTCGGCCTCCTCGGCATCGTCCATCTCCTCCACCTCGTCGTCGTAGTAGCCCTCCTCCGCCAGTTTTGACTCCTCCTCCTCGAGGGCAGCCAACTTGGCGTCGATATCCGGGTCGATGAAGTCGTACACGTTCTTGCCCTCGAAGTACTCGGGGATACGGTCGTTCTTCCACTCGTCGTTCTCCAACAGGTACTTGTCGCGGAGGTTGATGTTGAAGACACCAGCTCCACCCTCTTCCTCCTCGATGTCGCGCATAAGCTTGGGTCTGTTGGGGTCGTTCTTGTCGTACTTCTTGAGCTCCCTGATGGCCTCAGGAATGAATGTCTCCCGGGTGACGCCACCGATGGGCTGTGCAACGTGAATTCTCTTGAGGACGTCGCCGAGACGGCCAGAAACCTCGCCAGAGGCGTTGGTACCAGTCTTCAGCTTGGCGGCGTTCCTCTCAGCAAGAAGACGGTCGCAAGCAGCGTTCCTGACATTCATCACACCCTCCATGGTCGCGCAAGAAGTCTGAAGCA
>Ga0265797_10005561_pt1 | contig 18341 bp, 19 predicted proteins | sample P2T30metagenome_FD_192433 | JGI IMG/M metagenome (GOLD analysis project Ga0265797, IMG submission 192433) | Plant litter microbial communities from East Loma Ridge, Irvine, California - P2 T30 | ecosystem: Environmental > Terrestrial > Plant litter > Unclassified | place: USA: California... | reverse complement strand
CCCCCGCTGCCCCTCCGAGCTGACGCGATCGACGACACCGACGACGTGTGGTCCCGCCTCCTGTACTGGGTGAACTACTGGGCCACGATCTACCAGGTGGCCCCGCCGTCGGCCGTCCTCGTGCACTGGGCCCGCGATAAGGAGGCTGCTGGGTTCCGCGCCGAGACGACGCCCGCCGGCGCCACCGCCCTGCTGAACGTCGTCACGCAGTGGCTGCTCGTCCGCCACGACCCGATCGCCGCCCACCCCGACGGCCGGATCTACTTCGACGACGTCGCCGACATGATCTGGAAGCTGCGCGCCACATACCCGACGACGCAGCGCGCACCCCGCGGCGTCATCGACCGCCCCTGCCCCGTGTGCGACCGCTTCACGTACGGGGCGGAGTGGCCCGACGGCGCCGCCGTCGACCAGTTCGTCCTCGCCTGCTCGTTCTGCGGGCACACGCAGGAAGCCGCCGAGGTCATCCGCAAGGGGCGCGTGCGGGAGCTGATGCACGAGCTGCGCGAGGAGCACGCCGACCCGAAGTCGGAGTGGTGGACGAAGCGGCAGGCGATCCTCGAACTCGACATCACGAAGCAGACGCTGAACCGGTACATCGCCGCCGGGCAGCTCGCGACCTACACGGCCGGCGGCATCGTGCATGTCAACAGCAAGGACCTGTGCGACCTGTGGCGCAACAAGCGCCTGCGCCAGCGGAAGGTCCTGAACGACTACTGGGCCGCCCGCCGTGACGAACAGGACATGCCCGCCCCCGCGTAGTTGCGCGTCTGTTCCGTTCATGGTTATGCTGGCGGCAAGCGAGGACTACGCCACTTGGTAAGTCCCCAACACGAAGCCCCCTCCACAGCGAGGGGGCTTCGTCGTTCCCCCACCTCCCCCGCCGCCCTTCGGTCGGGAGCGGACCTGATCCTCCGGCTGTCGGAAGCACACGGATCCCCGCGAGGCGGGCCAGCACAGACTGCTGGCCCGCCTTCCGCGTTCGAGCCCAGCTCGCGCGGCGTGCACGCTCGCACGAGCTCGAGCAACACCTCCCTGGCCGGGGGGATGGCGTCACAACCGTGACGCCGTACAGCAAGAGAAAGAAGCAGCACCATCGCAATCGCTTGGTACTACCCGTTCAGGCAACGGGTCTACATCTCGTCCCGCTTCGGGCCGCGAGTCTCGCCCGGTGGCATCGGAAGCTCCGACCACAAGGGTCTTGACTTCGCACCCGGAGCCGGGACACCCATCTACGCAGTCGCAAGCGGCATCGTGACGCGCTCGCGCGTGCTCAACGGCTACGGCAACGCCGTCGTCATCGATCACGGCGAGGGCTGGACCAGCCTCTACGGGCACATGCAGTCAGCATCGCCCCTCGTCGAGGGCCAGTCCGTCGGTGCCGGGTCCTACGTCGGCCCCGTCGGCACGACCGGCAACTCGACCGGCCCGCACCTGCACCTGCAGCTCGAACTCGACGCGATCCCCCGGGACCCCAGTCCCCTCATCGAGAACGCACCGCTCGCACCCATCACCCCCATCGAAGGAGACAACGACTTGACCCCCGACCAGGACGCCCGACTGAAGAACATCGAGGCCATCCTCGCGACCGAGAACAGCGGCGGCATCCGCCAGCTCGTCCGCGACGGCAACTCCACCTCGAGCAACGTCGAGAACATCCTCGCGCGCGAGAACAGCGGCGGCATCCGCGCCGTCGCCCTCAAGGCGCGTGACAACGCCCAGGCGGCCCTCGACGTCACCAAGAACGTCGAGAGCATCCTCGCCGTCGAGTCCGGCGGCGGCATCCGTGCCATCGTCCGCGCCATCCGCACCAAGGTCGGCGCGTAGTACCACCAGCCTCGCCACGCAGGCGTGCAGCCCGTTCAAGACGGGCCGAGGCACCATCGGCTCGCCCACCCACACGCGCAACCACAGGCCGCCGCTGCCCGCCTACCCTCCACGCGAAGGGCCGAGGCCAGCACCGGTGACACACCCTGCCCACTGGGGTGCAGCGCGAGCCGATCCCACTTGAGCGGGCCCGTCAACGGTTTGAGCGGGCCCGTCAACGGTCCTGGTTCGTTCCGCCGAAGGACGCCTATGACCCGCCTCCGTGGGTAGGCGCACCTGCGGGCCCGCTTGTCAGTTGTCTGCCGGCAGATCGCTGGGTAGTGCAATTCGATTTGGAGCAACTGCCTGTCCCACGAGTACGTGCCGTCCGCCTCGTGATGGGCGGAAGCGACGGCGGATGACTGCAAGGGCGGGATGACCCGTAGCGCGGGGCTCCACTGGCAAATCGATCGCAGTGAAAGTCCACCGCTGCACATCGAAGGGCTCAAGACGGAAGGGCAGCGTGGGGCCCTCCAGTTCTTCGGTACCAACCATGGTCCAGGGTCGCGCGAACCGCCGGCGAATGACCCAAGCGGGCAGGTCGACAGTCACTGGTCGTTCGCCTACGTTCGTGGCCGTCACTGACATATGCCACTTGTCGGGTCCATCGCGCAGCCTCGTCGAGTTCCAACTACCGCGCACAACAACGACGGGCCGTTCCCATCGCCATCGCAGAACCTGCCAAATCAGGCTGACGACGGACAGCGCCAGGGCTGCCCCAGCAATGACGTCACCGGTCACGGAGCCTCAGCCTTATTCAGCATTCGTCGACCGTATCCAGGAGGACACCATGACCGCCACCACATTCCTGCGGTGAGCCTCACGTGCGCATCCGCGTCACCCTCGACATCACGCGCACCCCGCCACTCGAACGCGGCGAGCCGGTCTTCGAGCACCGCGACGTCGACACCCTGGTCGAGACGACGGGAGCGGTGACCGGGCGGCACACCGTATGGGTTTTGTCCCCTCGCCCGAGTACCCGACCGAGGACAGAGTCAGCGGCTGAAGCTGCGCACCCCGGGCAGCAGGGGCACGTCAACCCACATGCGGATGCTCGTCTCGGAGGGGCCGGCGCCGCGCACGAGGAACGCGGCAGGACCGAGGCGGTCGAGCTCGGGCGCCAGGCCCGCAGCCTTCGCGCGCGACAGGTAGCCGACCTTCCGGTCACGCCCGTACACGGCGACCGCGGACTCGTCGTGCTCGTTGTCCGCCTCACGGACCAGCGCGTACTCGGTGCCACCGAAGACGGCACGGTCGCTCTCGCGCACCCAGTGCTCGGAGCCGACGATGCGGAACCTCGACGAGGGCAGCTCGCGCAGGTCGACGCGCTCGAGGTCCTCGTCGATGCGGACCTCGGTCACGCGCTGCCGGCTGTCCCGCTTCGCCTGCTGGCTCTTCGCGTCCATGTCCGCGACCCATTGGTCAAAGGACCGCCCGTCGTCCTCGACGTCGCGCGTCTCGGTCACCCCGCCCGGCCGCTTGATCGTCACCGTCCGTGGCTGCGCCTTCGGCGGCGCCGGCCGGGCAGCAGGTGGCGACGGACGGTGCGCCCACCACGCGACACCGATCCCGCCCACGACGACGATCGCGAAGAGCACCAGCACCCAGTCCATGAGCACACGGTAGCGAGGTGCACCCTGCCTGTCTGTAGCGAGCCCGGCTGCCCCGCTCTCACAGAGCGAGGCGTCAGTCGCTGCCCCGGCCATGCCCGGGCACGTGACCGCAGCAGGGGCACTCGGCAGGCCAGGGGGTACGACGCCGCCCACGACCGGGAGCGCGCACGCCAGGCGCCCATCGTCGCCCGCGGCGGCGTCATCTGTCCGAAGTGCGGGCACACCATCGCGCCCGGCACGCCATGGGACCTCGGGCACACCGAGGACCGCACCGCATGGACAGGACCAGAGCACGCACGCTGCAACCGAGAAGCGGGAGGGAGAGCAGCCCATGGCCTACGACCCCAGCCTCGGTGACACCCGCGAGGAGTACGACCTCGCCATCGCCCTCGGCTACACCTACGTCGAGCGCGCCCACGCAGGCGAGCTCCTCCCCCTGACCGAGTACCGCCTACCCATCAACCCCTTCACCGTCATGGGACGCCACGTCCGAGTGGTGGAGGTAGCCATGGACCGACACGGACAGGCTAGACACGACCGCAGAGGACGCACCATCCACCGAGTGCGCCTCCTCCCCAACCCCCACTGAAATACCGATATACCAGGCCCCTCAGGGGGTGGGGGGACCCCCCTCCCAACCCCACCCCAGCGGACCGCCGGGGATGGCTCTCGGTAGTGCGCGGGGTTCAAACATTCGCGGCCCTGCCCATGGTGGGGCCTTCCTGGTGTGGCCCACGGCCCGCCGTGAGGACGTGATCGCATGGGCAGTGGTGGTTCGAGAAACCGGTCTGGGCCGCAGGCGAACCCGGATTCGGCGACGAGTGAGCGTCGGGGGCTGACGTACAAGCTGCTGCCGCGTGAGGGCTTCACTGGGCGGGTGCCGGCGTGGCCGCTGCCGACGGCGACTGCTCGTGAGCGGGCGCTGTGGAAGTCGCTGTGGCGGACCCCGCAGGCAGCGATGTGGAACGCGGAGCGGTGGCGGGTCTACGCGGTGGGCCAGTACACGCGGTGGGCGGTGCGTGCTGAGGAGCCGGACGCTTCGGCGTCGCTGCTCGGCCAGGTGCACCGGCTCGCGGATCAGATCGGGCTCACGCCGGCAGGGCTGAAGGAGAACGGCTGGCGCCTCGCGGTCGACGAGCTCGGCGCGAAGCGCGCGGAGGCCACGGCGACCCCGACGTCGAGCAAATCGAATGACGGTGCGGCTCCGGTGCGGCGCCTGAGGGCGGGGTCGTGAGCGACTACGTCGTCGACTTCCCGACGCTCGGCGACATCCAGGACGCGTGGCTCGCGCAGCACGCGCGGGTGCCGAACGGGTTCCAGCGCGGCCGGGCGTTCGTGCAGGCCGACTGGCAGTTCTGGTGCACGGCGAACCACTACCGGGTCCGTGAGGACGCGCAGTGGATCCCCGAGGCGCCGCTGCTGAATCAGGCGTTCACGTACCGGCGCTCGCAGATCGTGGGCCCGCAGAAGCTCGGCAAGGGGCCGTGGTCGGCTGGTGGTGTCGCTCTCGAGGCGGTCGGGCCGACGATCTTCGGCGGCTGGGCTGGCCGCGGTGACGGGTACGCGTGCTCGGACCACGGCTGCGGCTGCGGGTGGGAGTACGAGTACCTGCCTGACGAGCCGATGGGGATCCGGCACCCGTCGCCGCTGATCCAGATGACGGCGCTCTCCGAGGAGCAGGTGAACAACGTGTGGCGGCCGCTGCGGGCGATGATCTCGCTCGGGCCGCTGTCGGACCTGCTGCTCCCTCGCGGGAACTTCATCAAGATCTCGGGCCAGAACGACGACCCGGAGCTCGACCGCATCGACCGCGTCACGGCGTCGGCGCAGTCGCGCGTCGGGAACCCGATCAGCTTCGCCCTGCAGGACGAGTCGGGGCTGGCGACGGCCGAGAACAAGATGCTGGACGTCTACGAGGGCCAGCGGCGCAACGCGGCCGGTATCGGCGGCCGGACGATGGAGACGACGAACGCGTGGAACCCGGCGCAGAACAGCGTTGCGCAGCGCACGAGCGAGTCGACGGCGCGGGACGTGTTCCGGTTCTGGCGTCGGCCGCCGGCGAACCTGTCGTACCGCGACAAGCGCGAGCGGCGCCGCATCCATGCGTTCGTCTACGAGGGCTCCCCGTGGATCGACCTCGACTCGATCGAGGCTGAGGCTGCGGAGCTGCTCGAGCGGGACCCGGCGCAGGCGGAACGGTTCTTCGGAAACCGGGTCGTCACGGGCACGGGCGCGTGGCTGCCGGACACGGCGATGGATGCGTGGTCGAAGAAGCTCTTCGTGCGCGACCGCCCGAAGTCGGAGCCTGTCTGCGCTGGGTTCGACGGGTCGGACGTGGACGACTGGACCGCGATCCGCCTCGAGACCTTCGACTTCTACCAGTTCACCCCGGTGGACGCGGTCGGGCGTCGGACGATCTGGAACCCGGCGGAGTTCGACGGCCGGATCCCCCGCGAAGACGTCATGGCGGCCTGGGACCACATCTTCGCGACGTACGACGTCGTGCGGGCCTACCTGGACCCGCCGGGGTGGGAGTCGCAGGTGTCGGCGCTGCAGGGGAAGTACGGCGAGAAGCGCGTCATCGAGTGGCCGACGTACCGCATCACCCCGATGCACGCGGCGCTCGAGCGGACGCGGAACGACATCGTCGACCCGACGTCGCCGCTGCGGCACGACGAGGACTCGCAGGTGGAGACGCACATGCGGAACGCGGTCATGCGTGGCCGGACCGGGCGGACGTACATCCTCGGGAAGCCGTCGCAGGCGCAGAAGATCGACGCCGTCATGGCGTCGACGTTGGCGCACGAGGCGGTGAACGACGCGATCGCTGCCGGTGACATCGGCAAGCGGAAGGCGCCGGCCGTCTCGACCACGTTCTACGGATTTTGATCGAAGGAGGCGGGATGGCCGTCACGGACCACGCAGTCGCACGCGACCGGCTCGCCCTCGGGCTTTCGAAGCTCGCGGAGCGGGCAACGCAGGTGCAGAAGCGCGAGGACTACGTCCACGGGCGGCAGGCGCTGCCGTTCGCTCCGTACGGGGCGTCGGAGGAGTACGAGGACCTGCGGCAGCAGGCGCCGGCGAACTTCCTGGGGATCGCGATCGGCGCCCCGACGCAGCGCATGCGGGCGGATTCGATCACGACGTCGTTCGGCAAGGACGAGGACACGAAGCTGTGGTCGGGTGCGTGGCAGGCGAACAAGCTCGACACGCGCCAGGACCTCATCTACCGCTCGATGATGACCCACGGGCGCGGCATCGTCTCGGTGTGGCCGAACCTCGCCAACCGGGCGCGGCCGATCGTGCGGCCCGAGTCGTACGCGCGGGTCCACGTGGAGATGGACCCCGATGACCCGTTCACGCCCCTGTTCGCGGTGAAGTCGTACGCGGTCACGGATCGCCCCTCGAACGGCCTCATCCTGCCTGCGTCGGTGAGTCGCGACCGTCAGGTCGGCATCGTCTACGACGCCGGCACCATGGTCCGCTTCGAGCGCACAGGCCCCGGGGGCGAGTGGAAGGCTGTCGCTGAGAGCACGCACCCGATGCGGCGCGTCCCCTTCGCGGTCTACGACTACCAGCCGGATGCAGACGGGCAGCCCTGGTCGGCGGTCGATCCGCTGATCCCGCAGCAGGACTCGCTGAACACGATCCGGTTCAACACGCTGCTGGCGATGCAGTTCGCCGCATACCGGCAGAAGATCGTGACCGGGTTCGACCCGCGCATCGTCGACAAGGACGGGAACGTGCAGTACCGGGCGAACCCGGACGGCACCCCGGTGGTCGACGCGCAGGGACGCATGCAGCCGCTGCTGCAGTCCCCGGGGCGTCCGGGTGTGGACCGCATGATCGTCTTCCCGGGCTCGGACACGAAGGTGTTCGACCTGCCCGAGTCGAACCTCGAGCGGTACGTGAAGGTCTACGACTCGTTCCTGACAACGTTCTTCAGTACGGCGCAGATCCCGCCGCAGTACCAGCTCGGCCAGATGGTGAACCTGTCCGGTGACGCGCTCACCGCCGCGGAGTCCACCCTGGCGTCGCTCGTGAGCGAGCTGCAGCTGGCGGCGGGCGAGGGCCACGAGGACATGCTCGAGCTGGCGTACTACGCGTCGGGCGGCACGGAGGAGTTCCAGCCGACGGCGGAGATGGACTGGCTCGACGCGGAGGCGCGCTCGTTCGCCCAGGTCGTCGACGGCATCACCAAGCTGATCCAGACGGGCTTCCCGAAGCGGTCGGCCTACGCCATGCTCCCCGGGGCCACGAAGACCACCCTCGACGGGTGGATGGACGAGATCGACGACGAGCAGCTGACGTCCCGCCTCCGGCAGGTCGAGCGCGGCTTCGTCGACGTGACACCAGGCGCCCGCGAGCTCGAGGAGGCGAACGCCAATGCCGCTTCCGTCGTCGGCGGTTAGGCACTACCAGGAGCAGCAGGACATCGCGGCGGCCGCACTCGGTGACGCGATGGAGCTCTGGGGCCGCATGGGCGAGAACTTCGACGCCTCGTGGTCCCCGATCGCCGGCGACCTGTTCGCGACGGTCGTCGAGGCGCAGACCAGCGCAGCGGCATCGGGGCTGCGCTTCGTGCCGCGGGTCCTCGAGGAGCAGGACCTGGACGCGTCCGCGCTGGCGGAGGTGAACCCGGCCCGGTTCGCGGGCGGCACGCGTGACGGGCGGCCGGCGGAGACGCTGCTGCACGGCGCGGTGTACCAGGCGAAGCGGGAGATGCTGGCGGGCGCCACGACGGCGCAGGCGCTGTCGTCGGCCGGCGTGTGGCTGTCCGATGTCGTGCTCGACGTCGTGCGCGACGCGGATCGGCAGGCCGTGGGCGCCGCGATGACGGTCACGCCGGCGGCGCAGGGCTGGGTGCGGATGCTGAACCCGCCCTCGTGCAAGTTCTGCGTGGTGCTCGCCGGGAAGTGGTACCGCTGGAACCAGGGGTTCCAGTCGCACCCGGACTGCGACTGCCGCCACATCCCCGGCCAGGAGTCGACGGCGGCCGACCACCGCGTCGACCCGTACGCGTACTTCAGAGGGCTGCCGACGGCGGAGCAGGACCGCTTGTTCGGGAAGAACGACGCGCAGGCGATCCGGGACGGCGGCGACATCTACCGGGTCGTGAACACTCGCTCGCGCGGCCTGTCGAGCGACGCGCTGAAGACGTCGGGCGACCGGCGCGGCTGGCAGTCGAGGCGCTGGGACAGCCCGTCGAAGATGACGATCGACGACGTGTACGAGGCCGCCACGAACCGCGCCCACGCGGTGCGACTACTCGAGGAGAACGGGTTCATCACGGGCCCGCAGACCGCAGGCGGCAACCTGATCGGGAACACGGCCGGCAGCCTCTACGGCGACCTCGCCGCGGGTGCGCTCGGCCGCGGCGGCACCCGGAAGGGCGCGACGGCCGCGTACCGGAAGGCGATCGCCTCCGGCGTCCGTGACCCCCTCGAACCGGCCACCCAGACCGCGGCGGAGCGGCGCCTGCACTCGGCGGTCCTGCGGAAGCAGGCGGCGGACCAGGGCCGGAACCCGTTCGCGGTGAATAGCCAGCGGCAGCCGCTGACGCCCGAGATCCGGGCGCTCGTTGAGGCCGACTACCAGCGTCAGCTCAAGCGGCTGGCCGACGGGCCTGAGCAGGTGCGCATCCTCGCGCGTCTCCTCGGCGTCCTCTGACATACCCCGCCGGCGCACCGCCGTGCGGTCACCTCGACGCCCACGGCGTCACCTCCCAAGGAGAGCACGATGACCACCTGCACGCAGCCCACCTCGCTTGGGAAGCTCCCGGCGCACCTCGACCCCTTCGCCCCGCGCGCGTACGGCATGCCGCGGCTGCGCTTCGCCGACGAGGGCGGCGACGGCACGGGCGCCGGCGGTGACGGCGGCCAGGACGGCCAGGACAGCGCCGACGGCAAGCCGGGCGGCACCGACGGTGGCGACGACGGCGACAAGCCCCTCGGTGAGGCCGGGGAGCGCGCCTACGAGCGCACCAAGGGCGAGCTGCGGCAGACGAAGGACGCCCTGAAGGCCTTCACGGACCTGGGCCTGTCCGCCGACGACATCAAGGCGCTGCGCGAGGGCAAGGGTCCCGAGGGCGTCGACGTCGCGGGCATCGAGCAGCGCGTGCGGCAGTCGCTGCAGGCCGAGTTCGACGAGCAGCGCGCCACCTTCGCCCGGGCATCGGCCGTGCGCGAGCTCGCGGCCACGAGCGGGTTCGTCAACCCGAAGCAGGCGCTGCGCCTCATCGACGACGCTGAGCTCGCGAAGGTCGCAGTGAAGGACGGCACCGCCGACGAGGCCGGCGTGAAGAAGCTCCTCGACACCCTGGCGACGGACTCCCCGTACCTCCTCGCCCCCAAGGACTCCACCGCCGACGCCCGCACCGCGGGCATCGGCGCGAGCGGCGCCGGCGCACAGCCGGAGTCGAAGCCCGGCATCGACCGCATGCGCGACGCGTACGCGACGTCCGGCAAGTAACGCTCCCGCACTCCGCGAGGAGCCCAACCACTGAAAGGAGGCAGCCCGCATGGCTGTCACCCTCCCCCAGGCGGCTCTCCTCTCGGAGAACAAGCTGCAGCGCGGCGTCATTGAGACGTTCGTGCAGGAGTCCTCGATCCTGGACCGCATCCCGTTCCTGACGATCGAGGGCAACGCGTACGGCTACAACAAGGAGGCGACGCTGCCCGGCGTCGCGTTCCGTTCGGTCAACGAGGCGTACACGGAGAGCACCGGCACCGTGGTGCAGGCCTTCGAGGGCCTCGTGATCCTCGGTGGCGACGCCGACGTGGACCGGTTCATCGTGCAGACGCGCGGGGACCTGAACGACCAGCGAGCCGTCCAGACCCGCCTCAAGGTCAAGTCCGCTGCCTACAAGTACCAGGACGCGTTCTTCAACGGCGACGTCGCGGTGGACCCGAAGGGCTTCGACGGGCTGCGGAAGCGCCTCGTCGGCGCCCAGGTCATCGACGCCGGCACGAACGGCATCCCGGTGCTCGGCAACGGCGGCACGGAGGCGCACGCCTTCTACGACGCCCTCGACGAGCTCGTGGCCGCCGTCCCCGGGCTCACCGGTGAAAACGGCGCGATCTACGCGAACCGTCGTCTGCAGGCGAAGATCCGCTCCTCGGGCCGCCGCCTCGGCGGCGTCGAGACGGTCCGCGAGGACGCCACGGGCAAGCGGGTCCTGCAGTGGAACGGCGTCCCCGTCCTCGACCCGGGCCAGAACCTCGCCGGCGTCGACATCCTCGGCCAGACCGAGACGCAGGGTACCGCGACCGACACGTCCTCGATCTACGCCGTGAAGTTCGGCGCCGACGAGACGGAGCAGGCCGTGACGGGCCTCACCAACGGCGGCGTGCAGGTCGACGACCTGGGCCAGCTGCAGGAGAAGCCCGCCTACCGCACCCGCATCGAGTTCTACACGGGCCTGGCGACGTTCGGTGGCAAGGCCGCCGCTCGTCTCCGCGGCATCCGCAACGCCTGACCCCGAAGGAGAGCAGCACATGGCGACCAGCACGAAGAACACGCCCGAGAAGACCGCCGACGAGACGACCAAGGTCGAGTCGCCGGCGATCCCCGGCGAGACGCGCATCGACACCTCGGTCGAGAAGCCGTCGACCACGGCGCCCGGTGACGGGCCCGCGGACACCACCGACCCGACGGAGACGGCGTCCTCGGTGATGCCGAGCCCCGACGCGACGGCCCTCGCCGTCGGCACGGTGAACGCGGTCGTGCCGACGACGAAGGCGCCCGCGAAGGCGTCGAAGGCGAAGGCGCGCACGGAGAAGTACGAGGCCACGAAGCCCGACGGGACGGTCGTCAAGGTCGAGCGCGACCTGGACACGGGCGCGTCGAAGATCGTCGACTGACGGGAGGGGGACGCTCATGGACAACCCGGCCGAGCTGACGCACGTCCAGGAGAGCTTCGAGCGTCCCCTGACCGCCGGAGAACAGGCGGCGGTCCCGGCGTGGCTGGACACGGCGTGGCGGAAGCTGCAGCGGCGCGTACCGGGCATCCCGGCGCGCTGCGCCCTCGCGGAGGAAGCCCCCGGGCGCCTCGGCGAGGCCGACGTCCGCGACGTCGTCGTGGCAATGGTCGAGCGGAAGCTGCGTAACCCCGACGGGATGCGCACCTGGAACGGTGACACGGAGGGCGGGACCGTCGACAGCACCCTGTCGTCGGGCCAGCTCTACGTCACCGACACCGAGGCCTCCGACCTCGCCCCGCGCGACCCGCACGGGTCGGCCGGCGGCGTCTTCTCCATGCAGCTCGGGCGGCCCTGATGGTGTCGCCGAGCATGCGGGCGATCGCGCGCCGGCGGGCCGAAGCGCGGATGACGGACTCGTGCGTCATCGTCGCCGAGGTGAAGTCGGCCGAGCCCGAACGGGCCACGGGGAAGCACACGACGACGCGGGAGCAGGTCTACTCGGGGCCGTGCGAGTTCGTGGCCGCGAACACCGCGGTGCGCGACACGTCGTCGGGGTCACGCCCGGCGGTGGAGCAGGGCGCCCGCCTGTCGATCCCGGTCGACGCTGAGGGGTCGGCGAGCGTGCAGGACGGCCACGTCGCCACGGTGACGCTGTCGAGCCACGACGCATCGTCGGCCCCCCTCGTCGTCCGTGTCGAGGGCGGGCATCACCAGACGTTCGCGGCCGCGCGCCGCCTGCCCGTGAAGGTGGTGTCCGGTGGCTGACGGGTTCTCCCTCGACATGTCCGACTTCGAGCGCCTCGAGGCCGACCTGCGGGACGCCCCGCGCGAGGCCGCCGGCGACGTCGTGACGGCCCTCGCGGTGAACGCCGGGAAGGTGAAGGCGTCCTGGCGGGAGAAGCTGCAGGGCAACGAGTACGCGCCCCGTGTGCCGTTCTCGATCGACTACGAGCAGACCAGCACCCTGTCGGCGCTGGCGTCCGGGGTTGAGTTCGAGATCGGCGCCCGCAAGGGCAGCGGCAAGCAGGGCGGCGTCGCGCTGCTCCTCGAGTTCGGGGCGCCGGCGCGGGGCCTGACGCCTCGAGGGTTCGGTGCTGCGTCGCTGGCCGAGAACGAAGGCGACCTCGTGGAGGGCGTCACGAAGGCGATCGACGGCGCGCTGCGGAAGGTGAACCTGTGACGTACGACGAGACGGCCGCCATGCGGCGCACGCTCGAGCAGGCAGACCTCTTCCCGGTGTTCGTCTCGAGCGCACGCGACGACACGGACCCCTCCAAGGTGCGGATGCTGACGGCCCCGCCGTACGTCGTCCTGCACCCGCTGAACGGAGCCGACGACCAGGACCGCCTGACGGGCCCGGGAGCGCGCCGTGAGCCGTCCTGGGTGCTCCACTGCGTCGGGGAGTCCTCCGGGGCCGCTGAGGTCGTCGCTGAGCGCGTCGACGAGGTCTACCGGCCGCGGCTGCGCGGCATCCGCGTGGCTATCGAGGGTCGGCGGACGAAGCCGATCCGGCGGACGGACGTGGCGCCCGTGCAGGAGGACGACGCCGTGCGGCCGTCCATCTGGTTCGTGCCCGTCACGTACTCGTTCGAGTCCACCCCGGCGCCGCTCTAGCGCCCCACCCATTCCGCCTTCGGCTCCGGCCGGGGGCCCTCTGTCGTGCCAGGAGGCACCCATGGTTCAGAAGGTCGAGGTCGTCGTCGACGGCCGCACGTTCGAGGTCCCCGAGCAGACGCAGAAGCGCTGGCCCGAGGACTTCCCGCTCGCGCAGACGAAGGCGGGGCGCCCCACGGCGGCCGCTCGTCGCGCGGCCCAGGCGAAGCCCGCCACCGACGCCACCCCCGAGGTGGCCGACACCACGAAGACGGCCGGCGACCTGCTGGCCGAAGCGCACGCCGGCGACGGCGACGACACCACGAAGGAGGCCCACTGATGGCCGATCGCGAGCTGCTCACCCCGGACAACGTCGAGTCGGACGGCACGCTGCTGCTGCTCGCCGCGCCGCGGTCCGCCTTCACGTCGTGGCCGCCCACGGCCGCCGACTTCAACGCGGTGACGACGAAGGACATCACGTACTCGCTCACCGTCGACGGGTGGAGCCACACGAAGACGACGGAGGACGTCGACGACGCCCGCCTGACCCTGCGCGAGGTGCTCTCCGACTTCGGCCGGACCACGCACGCGCTGTCGCTCACGTACTTCTACGGCACCGACGAGGACGTCGTCGACCCGCTGTTCGTCGAGGGCGAGCTGATCGTCATCGCTGCCCGGTACGCGGTGCCCTACGAGCAGGAGACGGCGGAGGGCGACCTGTTCGACATCGCGGTCGTGAAGGCCGGCCCGAAGGTGCGCAACATGCCCACCGCGAACGGCAAGTGGACGAAGACGCAGGCCCTCAAGCCGCGGACGAAGGTCCTCGAAGACCACGCCCTCGCCGCCTAGGCGAGCGCGTCCCCTCGTGCGGGCAGGCGTCCATGCCACCGGAGCGCCTGCCCGCACCTCACATCGTCCGGTGGCATCCGGTGGAGGACATCTTGAGCAAGATCAGCGACGCCCGCGAGGGCTACACGCCCCGCACCGCACGCGTCACCGTGTGCCTGGACAACGCCGTCAGCGACGAGCGCGACGCCCTCATGCGCCGCATCCGCGAGACGGCAGCGGAGGTCGACGCCGTCGCCAAGGCGAACCGCGCCGACGAGCGCCTGACGCGGAAGACGAAGGCCGACAAGCTGCGCGAGGACCTCAAGCAGCTGCGCGAGGAGCTGGCCGCGCTCGAGGACCGCGAGCGTGAGCACATGCACACGCTGCAGTTCACGAAGCTGAAGGGCCTCGAGTGGGCCGACCTGACGGCGATCTTCCCGCCGCGTCAGAACGTCCCCTTCGACATGGAGCTCGGCTACAACCACCACGCGGCAGCGCTCGCCGCCGCGAAGAAGAACGGCGTCGCGCTCGTCGACGGGAAGCCGGTGGCGCTCGATGACGACGACTGGTCGACCATCCTCGAGATCGGGTCCGGCTGGGACGTCGAGAACATCACGACGACCGTCCTCGACCTGAACGTGCTGCACGGCTCCCGGGCGGTGGCGCGCCTAAAAAAAGACTGACCCAGGACCCGGGGCTGCGCCGCATCGTCGAGCAGTCCCGGGTCACCGGCGTCTCTGTCAGCCGCCTGCAGGGCTACGAGCCCCCGGAGCGGACGACGTACGAGTACGACGCCGACGGGCGCCTGGCGGCGGCCGTGACGGTCCAGGAGGCCGAGTACGGGCCGACCGACGTCGACTGGCTGCTCGCGCTGGACGAGCTCGAGCGCGAGACGGGCCCGCACGGGTTCTCCTACGACGAGGCCATGTCACCTGAGGCGGACCCGTCGAACCCTGACGGGTCGTTCCGGTTCATCGCGGGCATCCCCGTCGTGTCCCCTGAGGGGCACCGCACGCGGGCGGGCGTCGTCGACTACGCCGAGAAGGCGCGCCTCGACAAGCTCGACCAGCTTCGCGGCCACGACATCGATCCGATGAACGGGCTCACGATGCCGGTGTTTAAGGTCCCCAGGCGGCGGCCGAAGCCTCGACCGGGGCACGCAACCAGCTAGATCTCACAGACGACTCTTCCGGTGGCAGGAACGAGAAGGCCCGATGGCCGATCGCAGTGTGAAGGTCGTCGTCGGCGCCTCGATGACGGGCCTCATCCAGGAGTTCCAGAAGGGCCGCAAGGCAGCGACGGACTTCTCTCAGGGCATCACGAAGGAGCTCGCGAAGAACCAGGCTGACTTCCAGCAGGTCGGGACCGGCCTGGCCGTGGTCGGCGCGGCCGGCACCTTGGCGCTCGGGTCGATGATCGCGAAGTCGTCCGAGTTCGACCAGGCGATGTCGTACGTGCAGGCGGCGACGCACGAGTCCGCCGGCACGATGCAGGAGCTGCGCGCGGCCGCGGTCGACGCGGGCGCCTCGACGGTGTTCTCGGCCACGGAGTCCGCGAACGCGATCGAGGAGCTGTCGAAGGCTGGCCTCGAGGCGGACGACATCCTCGGCGGCGGCCTGGCCGGCTCTCTGGACCTCGCCGCGGCGGGCGGCCTCGGTGTCGCCCGGGCGGCGGAGATCGCGTCCACGACGCTGCAGCAGTTCAAGCTCGATGGGTCCGAGGCGTCGCACGTCGCTGACGTGCTCGCTGCGGGCGCTGGTAAGGCGATGGGCTCTGTCGATGACCTCGCCGCGGGCCTGAAGTTCGTCGGCCCTGTCGCGGCGTCGATGAGAATCAGCCTCGAGGAGACGACGGGTGTCTTGGCGCTGTTCGCGCAGCAGGGCATCATCGGCGAGCAGGCCGGCACGGGTCTCCGCGGCGTCCTTGCGTCGCTCACGGCGCCCTCGTCGGCGGCTGCGGGCGAGATCAAGCGTCTGGGCCTGAACCTGTACGACGCCGAGGGCAACTTCCTGGGCATGCAGAACGCGGCCGGCGAGCTCGAGCGGGCCTACGGCGACATGGACGAGGAGTCCCGCAACGCGTCGATGGGCATCATCTTCGGCCGCGAGACGATCACCGCCGCGACCGCGCTCTACCAGGCCGGCGCCAAGGGCGTTGACCAGTGGACAAAGGCCGTCGACGACAGCGGTTACGCGGCCGAGACGGCTGCGATCCGGCTCGACAACCTCCGCGGCGACGTCGAGGCGTTCGGAGGTGCCCTCGACACGGCCCTGATCCAGACCGGTGAGGACGCCGACGGCACCCTCCGCGGGCTGGTGCAGACCGGCACGAACCTGATCGACTTCTACAACAGCACTCCGGACGTGTTCAAGGGCGTCGGGTTCAACCTGACGGCCGTCGCCACGGCAGCGGCGATCGCGGGGACGGCGTTCTTCCTCGGCGCCCCGAAGGTCGTCGAGTACACGTCGTCCCTGGCGCGCCTGCGCGCTGAGGCACCGCGGACCGTGCGGGCTGTGGGCCTGATCGGGAAGGGCTTCGGCGCTCTCGCCGTCGTCTCGACCGTGCTGCCCCTGCTCGACGCCGCGGACGAGAAGATCAACGGCATCAGGGTGTCGTCCGAGGAGCTCGCGAACACCCTCGAGACGAAGGACATCGGGCGGGCGCTGGGCGACAGCCTTGGCGACCTGCAGGGGTCCTTCGGGGATGGGTTCCTCAGCGGCGAGACGGCCGCGCTCGAGGACTTCGGGCAGACCCTCGACGCCGTGGCGTCCTCGGCTGACACGCGCTCGTTCGGCGTGATCGGTGACCTGTTCACCGGCAAGGGCGGCTCCGGGGTCAACCAGGTGCGGGACCGGCTCGAGGAGCTTGGCAGCGCCTTGGCAGGCCTGCCGCTCGAGCTCGCGCAGGAGCGCACCGCGAAGCTGCAGGAGCAGTACCAGCTGACCGATGACCAGCTGTACTCGTTCATCGACAACAGCGGCGAGTTCAAAAACAGCCTGATTGAGCAGGCCGGCGAGCTCGGCCTGACGGCCGACAAGTCGACGCTGCTCGCGTTGGCGACGGGCGAGCTGAAGGGCGCGACCGACGCGTCCAAGCAGGGCATGACCGAGCTCACCGGGTCGACGCGTGACGCGCAGGTCAGCCTCGAGGACCTGCAGTCCACGATCGAGGGCTTCGGGTCGTCGCAGCTGAACCTGAACGCGGCGACGCGCGAGTACGAGGCGAGCCTGGACGAGCTCACCGCGTCGGTGACGGACAACGGGACGAGCCTCGACGTCGCGGAGGAGAAGGGGCGCGCGAACCAGGCGGCCCTGGATGACATCGCGAAGTCGACGCTGCAGCTGTCGTCGGCGACGCTCGAGAATACGGGCAGCCAGGAGCAGGCGGCGGCCGCGATCCAGAACGGCCGCGACAAGCTGATCGAGCTGCTCGGGCAGTTCGGCATCACGGGTGCCGCGGCGGACGAGTACGCGGACAAGCTGGGGCTGATCCCGGACAACGTAACGACGGCGGCCGGGTTCACGGCACCGAAGGCCGACGTCGACGCGTACGCGCAGTCGGTGCGGAACGTGCCGAGCACGAAGGTGACGGAGTTCATCGCGCGGTACTCGCAGCAGGGCAGCATCCCTGAGGATTTGCGAGGGACCGGCCTGGGCGTCCTGAAGACGCCCGGGCGTGCGGGTGGTGGTCCGATCTTCGGGCCGGGCACGGGCACGTCGGACACGGCGGGCCTGTTCCGACTGTCGAACGGCGAGCACGTGCTGACCGCGCGGGAGGTCGCGGCGGCGGGCGGGCACGCCGGCGTCATGGAGTGGCGGCGTGCGGTCCTCGCGGGCGCTCGTGCCCCGGGGCTTGCCACTGGTGGCCCTATCGCGACGGCGCCACGCTACGCGGCTCCGTCGCTGCGCTTCACCATGCCGGCCGCCACCGCCTCCCGCAGTGGCGAGCTGACGCAGTACATCTACGCGGCCCCGGGCATGTCCGCGGCCGAGGTGGCACGCATCGCTGCCGACGAACGCAACTGGGCGCAGAAGGGAGAGTGATGTCGCAGAACACCGACGACGTGCTCCGCATCAAGGACCTCGTCTTCTGGGGCGGGGAGGGCGAAGTCGGGTTCTTCATCGACCCGGACGGGTTCGAGGGATGGGTCGACGCACCAGAAACGCGCGCCGACTACACCGAGATCCCGTCCGGGCACGGCTCCTACGAAGCGCTCGAGTTCTACGAGTCCCGCATCATCACCGTGACCGGGCAGTGCCTCGCCCGGTCGGACGGAGAGCTCGGGCAGTACCGCAACCGGCTGATGGCCGCGCTGCAGGGCCGCTTCCGCATCGTCGGCAAGTACTTGGGCGACGAGACGTACGCCTACGGGCGCCGGTTCGCATCGCCTCGGTTCAAGACGACCGTCCCCGGGCGGAGGGCGCGGTACCAGTTCTCCCTCAGGTGTGCCGACCCGCGCCGCTTCGGATCCCTGACGCCCCTGGCCGTGACGGGCCCGGGCGAGGCGCAGGCGATCTAC
>Ga0265797_10005560_pt1 | contig 18343 bp, 9 predicted proteins | sample P2T30metagenome_FD_192433 | JGI IMG/M metagenome (GOLD analysis project Ga0265797, IMG submission 192433) | Plant litter microbial communities from East Loma Ridge, Irvine, California - P2 T30 | ecosystem: Environmental > Terrestrial > Plant litter > Unclassified | place: USA: California... | reverse complement strand
GAACCACGGAAGTACCTGAGAATCTCCTCCCAGTCTGGCGGGTCCTCGAAGCGTCCAAGGTTGGGCTTCAGCTTGCCTGCCAGAATTTTGAGAGCGGTACTCTTGCCGATACCGTTGGTTCCGACCAGACCGAGAACCTGACCGGGGCGGGGCATGGGAAGACGGTGCAGCTTGAAGCTGTTGGCGGAGTAACGGTGTGTGACCTGGCTCTCGAGGTTTGTGGGCAAGTTGATAATCTGGATGGCGTCGAAGGGGCACTTCTTGGGGCAGATACCGCATCCGATACACAGGCGCTCACTGATGAAGGCGATCTTGCTGGAGTTGTCGACTTCGATACACAGCTTGCCGGTCTTGACGACGGGACACGCCTTCTTGCACTCCTGGCGACATTTCTTCGGCTTGCACTTGTCCGAGTTGACGATGGCGATACTGTGGAAGAGAATGAGCTGTGTGTCCTTTTTCCTCTGTGACGATGACTGTGCGCCCGCGCTGCGCAAGTGGGAAGACGGCAGGGTCACTCACCGGGTGAGCTTGTCCGACATCTTTGCAAGTGTTTGGCTCGGTTGTTACCACCAGGCCGGGTATATGGTGAATGTAGCGAGTGGAAGAGGCGGTGTTGGAGGTGGAGGGCGAAAGCAGTAGTGCTCGCTTTGTTACCTTGAAATTCTGGCATCCAATGAACGAACAGTGCGGGGCTTTTGGGTAAGCACAATATCGCTCCCTAATAGGATAGGCGGGGTACATTTATGTCTTGGACAACAAAATTATTACCATTCGTCGCTTCGTATTGATTTATGCATATGTAACGATTCAACAAGTCGTCAGTTCGTTCGGAAGCATCAAACGTCTTGGAAAGGACATGACATTATCAAAATCGGACAAAGATCGGTGTACGTGTGCCTAACATGCCGCTCTCTTGCTCTCGGTCCTCGCCTGGTAAGGTAGTAGTCGTATTTCTACGTCGACTGTATGCGTATTTTCTGAATGTTGTTTCTCTGATCCTTTTCGTCTCACGTGTGTAAGGGTCATCGCTTCTGGCAATACTAAAAACAATTTTCACAATTGAGGCTCCATTGGATCGTCACGCTTGCTGGTGGTTCCCAATTGCGAAAGTTAGTAAACGGGAAATCGAGTCTCAACACACGACGAATACACTCGACGATACCACATCATAGCATTAGGTATTAGCAGTCCTCTTTCTACCTAAAGACCACAAGTATATTGCCCACAGCGTGCACCCGTGGTCATTGTGGCAACAATCTCGATGACCACCACAGCCCCAACCCTAACCCGACTATCCGCAAACCATACATGTACGCTTGAGGTCGGCTTCTTTTCGCACAGGCTGTCATTCACAACGTACACGTAAGTACTTGCACATGCATTTGCTTACATGTAGGCGCTTATGGAACTGCCCTTGAATTGTTGGTTTCGCGTTCTCGCCGTACGTAGCAAAAGAACTGACGAAAGTCTACATTCAAGCAGACATGTATATGTATTTTCAAGTCTGCGTACCACAGCCGTCTCACAAGTCTCGAGACGCTCTCGGTAGTACCGTCAAATGAAGGTAGGAAAAATGATTTGTTCGCCATTGAGACGCTACAAAGAGCGACAGATTGAACCATCATCAGCATCCTGGTGATAATCAGTCAGGAAGTATACGCAACCACAACCATTCCGGATATTCATTTTGAGCGAACTGCTGACGATTGCATGATCCATAAAAGGGATCGAGATCATTCGTTCCCTTCATTCATTGACACCTTATGGCGAAGACATTTAGACCACGTTCTAGTTGTAGATTATCCTCTGTTCGAGTTGGTGACCCTAGCAATCAGACACTCTTTTTTTCAAAAGCGACGGGTTATGGTAAGACAAATACAAGGGAAACCATGATTGCCATTTTAACCAACGTACGAGTGCAACGCGTGCCAATCATGACTGTGATATGACACAAAGAGCAGAATTAACATACACTTCTAATCCGGCGGGAGAGTTGCGGTTGATGTCTCTGATAGTGCTCGTCGTTGTATGCAAGAACATACTTTTCTACGCCGCAGAGACATATATATATCGGATCATATAGTTGAACAACAAATCTGAAAGAGATCACCATAAATCATGCTCACAATAGTTCGCGACAGTTGGCGGTATTTGTGCGATAGTGAATGTAAATGCCAATTGGAGAACTGACAAAGGCTATTGCAGCTTGCCGTCCTCGCCGTCCAAAGTGTCTGGTGTGGACGGGCAAGCGGCCCTCCATGTCTTTCACTCCAGACTCCGCTTAGTGCACTACTCTTTCCCACACCCATCTACCCAAACCGTCCACTGCCTACCACCACCCAACCCGACCTCTGCCTACATTTCCTACCACTGGCTCCGTCCACCGCATGGCCTGTCACCGATCACCTCTCACGCTCTTTACGTAGTTTTCAGCGCGCTTTGGCCGCGACACCACGCGCATCGCGCCTCGCGGTCAGCCATCGTCCGAGCCTTCCACCGGATATATACCATCACTGGCGACCCTAGAAACACCTCGGAACTACGAGAACGACTTGTACGACTACGTTTGATGCTGTCAGACTGCCCTGTAAGGACTCCTTCCCGTCGGACCGCCCACCACGACCGCCAGCGCACTCCATCGATATCTCATCACGAGGCCGCATTTACCGGTCGGACCTTGTATAGTCGCGTTCTCTGCTTCAATACGGTCCTTTCTCGTGGGGGAACCGGTCGCGTATATGCTGGCTGGCCGTGTGAAAAATCTCAGCCTGCTCCGATTGCCACAGCCATAGATACACTGCTGACTGCCCTTTGGTGTAGCGGGGCCAATACATCTCCCACCCTATACATACCACCTCCACGACATGTCCAACATGAACGGATATGCCGATGATCACAATGACGACCGTTCCGAACCTTCGCCGCGTCGCGCTGGCAGCGAAAGCCCTCTCTCAGACGTCAATGACCTCCCTACCACCGCCGCATCACATATAGACGATCACACACAAGATGGCTCAGACGACGATGCCATGCAAGACATGGCTACATCTGAGGTGGAGGAGGAAGATGAAGTCGCTGAGGAGCAGGATGCCGATTTTGACGAAGAGACACCGCCGCCGGAGGGAACAAACGGAATGCGACACGACGATTCATCATCAGAAGAGGAAGTGAGGTCTGGCAAGCGAAGGGGCGCTGTGGATGACGAGCAATACATGAAGCAGAACCCCGAGCTATATGGGCTCCGTCGCAGTGTTTGTCTGCTCTCTTTGCTGCCATGAATCCCATATACTGACACTACCTCACAGGGCCGCGCGAGACCTCAACACCGAGTGGTACGTGCGCTTTCACATACCCATTGAAAGCTATACTAATAGAGGATACAGGTCGAGACGAGCGATGAGGAGGACGAGTCTGACGATGTCAACCCCGGTCGCAGGCGGAAGCGCCAAAAGACCACTGGCACGCGCCCATGTATGTATCCTCTCATCAACCGAGTCGTCCCACATATTCCAGTACCCATGCTGACTCTATCAGCATCAACACGGACAGGCAACAACTCTTCTATTCAGCCTTCATCTGATGAGGATGGCTCCGACGAAGACGACGTATACGGCGGCGCCAAAGGACGTTCCTTCGCCAAAAAGCATCGCCGACAAAAGCAAGCATCGGCATCCGGTGCCGGTACACCTCAACTGGGTGAAGTGCGCTTCTCTACGCGCCAGGCTGCAAAAGTCACGAATTATAACGAGGAGGACGACTATGGCCTGAGCGAAGAGGATACCGAGAACGTCACGCCGAACCACTGGGTGGTTGAACAGACGGGTCCCGCAGTGGACACGGTCCTCAACCACAGGTTGGTAGACGGCGCAGGTATGTTATGTCATCTTCAGTTGAATATCAGCCTGCTGACTGATTGGATACAGATGAAGAGAACCCTACCAAGAAAGACTATGAGTACTACGTAAGTCACCTACACCCATCCATTGTCAGGCGAGCGGTATGCTGACACTGTCTCTTACAGATCAAATGGCAAGGCCAAGCACATTACCACGCGACGTGGGAACCATGGGATACCCTCAAAAACTACAAGGGCATCCGTCGCGTGGAGAACTACTATCGCAAGGTCATCTCCCTCGAGCTCGACGTTGCACACCCGGACACCCCTCTTGAGGACAAGGAAAAGTGGAATCTTGATCGTGAGACTTATCTGGACTCACTGAATGAGTACATGAAGGTCGAGCGTATCATCAGTGCACAAGAGGGCGATGAAGACACCGAATACTTCGTCAAATGGAAGGCGCTGCCATACGACTTCTGCACTTGGGAGTCAGCTTCCCTGATCAGCGAGCTTGCGCAGACCGAGATCGACAGGTACCTGGACAGAACGTCGAAGACACCCGTTACGAACCAGAAAGAGGCCAGTCTGGCAACAAGATCTGACTACAAGCCTTTCCGTACCCAGCCAGAATACATCAAAGGTGGCGAGCTCCGAGAGTTCCAGATTCACGGACTCAACTTCCTGGCTCACCACTGGTGTAAGGGGAACAACGTTATTCTTGCCGACGAAATGGGTCTCGGTAAGACTGTGCAGACAGTCTCTTTCATCGACTGGCTGAAGCATGAGCGCGGCCAGCAGGGACCGTTCATCGTTGTTGTGCCGTTGTCCACCATGCCCGCATGGGCTGACACATTCGACAACTGGACACCTGACATCAACTACGTGGTCTACAACGGTAACGAAGAAGCCCGCAAGATCATCCGGGAGCACGAGCTGTTGGTCGACCCGCGCAACTACAAGAAGGTCAAGTTCAACGTGCTGCTCACCACATACGAATACGTTCTGGCCGATGCCGGTTTCCTGTCTCAGCTGAAATGGCAATTCATGGCCGTCGACGAAGCTCACCGCCTCAAGAACCGCGATTCGCAACTCTACGCAAAGCTTATGGAGTTTGGTGCTCCCAGCAGGCTATTGATCACTGGTACACCAATGCAGAACACTCTCAGCGAGCTCTCAGCGCTCATGGACTTCCTGATGCCTGGCAAGGTCAAAGTCGATGAAGACATTGATCTAACTTCTGAGCATGCCAGCGAGAAGATTGCCGAGCTCACCAATGCTATCTCACCCTACATGATTCGACGTACGAAGGCAAAGGTTGAAGGTGATCTACCACCAAAGACCGAAAAGATCATCCGCGTTGAGCTTGCTGATGTTCAGCTTGAATACTACAAGAACATTCTCACACGCAATTACGCCGCGCTCAACGCCGGTTCCAAAGGCCAGAAAGCCTCGCTGCTCAACATCATGATGGAGCTCAAGAAAGCAAGTAATCATGCTTTCATGTTCCCCAATGCCGAAGAGCGCATCTTGGAAGGCACGTCCGGCACTCGTGAAGAGCAACTCAAGGCACTCATCACCAGCAGTGGCAAAATGATGTTGCTCGATCAACTCCTGACAAAGATGAAGAAGGACGGTCATCGCGTACTGATCTTCAGTCAGATGGTTAAGATGCTTGATCTTCTTGGAGACTACCTCAACCTTCGCGGCCATCAATTCCAGAGGCTCGACGGAACTATTGCCGCAGGCGCAAGAAGAATGGCGATCGACCACTTCAACGCCCCGAACAGCCAAGACTTCTGTTTCTTGCTGTCCACCCGCGCTGGTGGCCTCGGTATCAACTTGATGACAGCTGACACTGTCATCTTGTTCGATTCTGATTGGAACCCTCAGGCCGATTTGCAGGCCATGGCGCGTGCTCATCGTATCGGACAGAAGAAGCCCGTCACCATCTACCGCCTGGTCTCGAAGGATACAGTCGAAGAAGAGGTCCTGGAGCGCGCCCGAAACAAGCTCATGCTCGAGTTCATCACAATCCAACGTGGTGTGACAGACAAGGATAATAGCATCATGAAGGAGAAATTGATTCGTGCTGGCGAAAAGGCCGTCGAGCCGACGTCGTCTGATGAGATCTCCCGAATCCTCAAGAAGCGCGGCCAGAAGATGTTCGAGCAGACAAACAACCAGCGCAAACTGGAAGAGTTGGACATTGATGCTGTGCTTGAGAACGCAGAAGAGCACAAGACTGAGCAACCAGAAGGCATGACTACCGACGGTGGCGAAGAATTCTTGCGCAGCTTCGAGTACACTGATGTCAAGGTTGACCTCGAGTGGGATCAGATTATTCCACAGGCCGAGCTCGAGAAAATCAAGGAAGAGGAGCGCAAGAAAGAAGAAGAGGCCTACCTTGAGAGCGTCATCGAGGCGAATCAACCACGTAAGCGGAAAGCGCCTGTCGACGAAGCCCGCGAACAGCGTGCTGCTAAGAAGAGAGCGCGTGACCTCGCTGCAGAAGCTGCAGCCGACATGGGCTCAGATGATGATGACGACGACACCGATCGCGGCCGTGATCCTAAGCGTCCACTTGGCGAGAAGGAGTGCCGAAATCTTATCAGGGCTTACGAGAGGTTCGGTGCTTTCGAAGAGAAGCCTGACGAAATCGTCCGCGAGGCTCGTCTGCTCAGTCGCGACATCGACGTGGTCCGCGACACATTGCAAGCCGTCATCGACGAGGCTGATCGCCTTCTTAAGGAGGAGGCTGACCGCCTCACTGAACTGGAACGCACGACTGGCAAGCAAGTGACGAAGAAGGAGCGCAAGACTGTGCTTTACGATTTCCGAGGTGTCAAACGCATCAACGCAGAGACGATCAAAGAGCGTCCCATCGATATGCGCATGATTCGTGACCTTGTCTCTCAAAGCAAGGACCCCAGAAACTTCCGCATCGCCGAGGCCTCGAAGCCAGCTTCATATACATGCGAGTGGGGCGCTAGAGAGGATGGCATGCTCACTGTCGGTATCGCACGCCACGGCATGGGCGCTTGGGCTGCCATTCGTGACGATCCTGATCTTGACATGGGCCACAAGCTCTTCCTTGAGGAACACCGTGTTGGCCAGAAGGAGGAGCGCGAGAAGAGCGACGTCAAGACCACAAAGTCTCCCGGTGCAGTCCATCTTGTCCGTCGTGCTGGCTACTTGGTCAGCGTGCTTCGCGACAAGACTAGTGGTGGATCCAACAGCCAGGCCCGGAGAGCTATGGAGAACCACCACCGCAACAACCGCAAGCACGTTGGCAGCTTCCATGGTCGTTTCGCAACACCAAATGGCTCTGCTAGCCCTGCGCCTGGTTCTCGCAAAGGAAACTCTCACCATGACAGACACCAGTCCGATATTAGGAACAGCCTGGCTCGTCAAAACTCCCATGGCTCGCCCAATGGTCATAGAAAGATCAGCTCCGAGGATCGTGAGCGTATTCGACAGCGTCAGGCCGAACAACCTCGTCCCGGCCACCAACGCGTGAACTCCTCGCCAATGACCAACGGTGGTAAGCCGCTGTCAGAACACGAAAGGAAGTTGCAGCATGTCTTGGCTCCCATCAATGAGCACCTCGCACGTGCTCACGGCGCACAGAAGAAGAAGATTCCTGATGACATGACCCGTCTCAAGATCATCAAAGTTAGTCTTGTCGCCATCGGCAACCACATCTTCAACCATCCCAACATCAAGGATAACCCATCGCTCGAAAATGGGTTGTGGGACTTTGTCTCCGATCGTCACTGGCCGCAAAGCACCAAGGAGAGCAAGCGTGTCTCTGGTAAGAAGCTGAGAGACATGTACGTCAAGATCGCCGGCAAGGACGCTACGCCTAAGACTACCTCGCGACCTTCCGCATCCAATGGCGACACATCGGAGGCGAAGAAAGAGACTTCACCCGCCGAAGAGAAGAAGCCGATCACCACTTCGCCGGAGACCGTGAAGGCTGAAGATAAAATGGACGTCGACTCGAAGTCTCCGGCATAGAATCTGCGCGGAGCCCTGAAGGATGGATAGATCCAACGCCATGCCACTGTGGAAAGGACTGGTATATCTGCTTTTGTTTTTTTTGTTGAATTTTCGCGACATGTTTTTGCTGAGCGTTCTGCACAAAGAAAGAAAAGCAACCTTTTCTACACTTGAAAGACACATTGGAATTGCTTTACTACTCGATTTTTTTTGCATGGCGATGGTCTGGAGTAATGTCTGAGCGAGAGGAAAGGCAGCCTGATTACCGTATCCCTCCGAAAGCAAATGAGATGGGGGATCATGTGGGATGCATTCTGCTTGGCGCAAAAGACACAACAACAACGTTTTGAAGATGAAAACTTTTGGTGCATGGGCTGTCACTGGGAGTTTTTTCCTTTACCTTTTATATTTGCAAAGCGCGTTTTTATCTCTGTTCCTTGAGCTTGGGTTATTTGTGCACACAGGTGGTGGGTGAACGAAAAGTGCATGTTCTTGGCTTGTTACTACCCACCCTCTCGGATGTGACTGTGGGTGGTGGTGGTGATGATGGTGGACCGTGTCAGACATCGCGTGTGGCCTTTTCTACTGGTAGTTGAAAGTGAACTACTAGCGTCATAAAATACGTGTATGAATAAGAAATAACTTATCATCGAAAGCAACTCTTGTCTGCTCATAGGGAACCTTTTTTTTTTTGGAATGCGTGCCTTGGAATATATCAGATGGGGTAAGAGACTTTTGCTACTTTCCTGGACTTTTGTGTGGACCATCTTGTCACCCCCGTTCATGCCTAGCAATCGTCACTACACGTGCATAACGTCGTGCCCGTAAAAAAAAGGATAAGTGCTCCATGCACGGTGAGACGTTGGTAACAGCCTTGACCCCGAGCCATTTCTCAAGACATGCCGAGCAACGCCTCGTACGGCCTCAGCGAGATCTTGCCCTTGGTAGCTGCATTTGGCGCGCCAGCAGTATAGTTGCCAGCGACCCACCTCTGCAAATGCGCCGAGGCAGGCAACTCCCACTCAACCTTCTCCTCAGAAAAGTTCAGCACCGTCACAAACGTCTCGTCCTCGCCGCGGCGCTCGTACGCGAAAATCTGGTCGTGCCCGTCTTCGGGGTCCAGCAGGTGGAAGTCGCCGTAGACCAGCGCGCCTTTGTGCTTCTTGCGCTGTTCCAGGCCGCGCTTCCAGAACTGTAGGACGGAGAGCGAGTCTTTTTCGTTGTGCTGGCGCTGGGCGGCGGCGTTGACGGTTTTGTAGTCGTCGTTGACGCGCATCCAGGGCTTGGTGCTTGGGTCACAGAAGCCGGCGTTGGGGGACTCGGAGGTCCATTGCACGGGTGTGCGGGCGTGGTCGCGGGCTTTGCGTTGCATTACCTCGCGGGCGAAGGCGAGCTTTTCTTCGTCGTCGGGGTAGGCGGCTTTCATCTGTGAGCGGTTGTGGTTAGTGGGCTGCGTACAACGGTGTTGCTTCCGGTGAGATGACATACCTTCTCCCAGTAGTTGATGGTCTCGATGTCTTTGTATTCGGACGGCTCGAAGCTCGGAGGCATGTTGCGCTGACCGAGCTCTTCTCCTTGATAGACGTAGAGCGTTCCAGACAAGGTAGTTTGCATGAGGCACAAGAGCTTCGCGCTGAGCTCGCGGTGTTCATCCTTGTCGCTGAGGTAGCGGGAGATTGAGCGAGGGTTGTCTGCGCATCTGTTGTCAGTATGTGGATATCCAATCGTGTAGTATGAACATCGTACCGTGATTCTCAATGAACAGACTGTTCCATCCATCACGATCGATCATGAGTGTCTGGTACTTATTCATAATCTTTTTGATTTCATTGGTGTTCCAGTCTCGGAGAGTCAGACGGAAGCCCGTCTCGTCGTTGTCAATGTCGACCATCTCGAAGATGAAGATCATGTTGAGCTCGCCACGCTTAGCACCGACGATCTTCAAGATCTCTTCCTTGTCGCGCACGAAAGGCATCTCACCAACCGTGATCGTATCATACCGGCTAAGGACTTCGCGGTTCATCGCCTGCAGCCATTCGTGCAAGCGTGGGCCGTTGGCGTAATACTTGTGACCTGGCTGATACTTGCTTCCAGGAGATGTGATGGGCGCATCCGGATATCCTGGGGTCTTGGAGATGTGATTGATGACATCCATGCGGAAACCGCTTGCGCCACGCTTAAGCCAGAAGTCGAGGACATCGTGTACAGCAGCGCGGACATCTGGATTCTCCCAATTGAGATCGGGCTGCTCTGGAGTGAAGAGTGCGAGGTAGTATTCTTGGGTCTTTTCATCCCATGTCCAAGCACTATTGGCCTCGCCCAAGATCATGGCCCAGTTGTTCGGAGGTTGACGATTTCCATGTTCGTCATACTTGGGAGGTTGCCAATGGTACCAACTGCGTTTCGGATTGTCCTTGGAAGAGCGAGACTTGAGGAACCAGTCGTGTTGATCCGAAGTGTGGTTGACAACGAGATCCATCATCAGTTTCATGTCACGTTTGTGCAGGCCGGCAATGAGCTCGTCCACGTCCTCCAAAGTGCCATAGCGCGGGTCAATGTCCTTGTAATCGGCAATGTCGTAACCCATGTCAACCTGTGGTGATTTGTAAATTGGTGACAGCCATACAACATCGACGCCTAGGTGCTTCAGGTAGTCGAGCTTTGAGACGACACCCTTGATGTCACCCCATCCTGGCAGACTACCTGAACCTGTCGATTGGAAAGATGCTGGGTAGATCTGTAGTATTGTCAGGAACCAAAGAGCTGTGCAACAATGACCAATGGCAGCCTTACCTGGTACACGACGGCCTCTTTCCACCAACGATGCTTAGCGGAACCCATCTCGACGATTTCACCCATTTTGTAAGAAAGAAAGAGTATGCGATGGGAAGGTTACAAATGTAATGTGTTGCAGAAGGTGATGGCGGATGGAAAGAGATGCCTGCTACACTTCAATTGCGAGTTGAAGAAAGGGCGAGGCGGTCGCCATGCGGTACTCACACCTTAATAACTTAAGCTCCCAGTGAGACTCGGAGCTCACATGATTCCCCACCGTTCTCCGCGTCATGCAACCCACCCCGAAAGTGCTTCCGGGGTAAGAGCGGGCGATTTCTCCGAATTATTATGCGATAGGTGGTACCGCGAGTATTTCTCCTCAGCCTGTCACCATGGATGTTCTGTAGCAGTAGCAGTGTGAGGATGGTCATGTGTCGGGGTAGGTAACGCCACCTTCGCTTAGGCAGATCCAATGCATGCAATTTGTTCAATTGCGCGTGTAACCGTGTAACCGTGTAACAATATTTTCTCTTCGGTAGTGGTTCTCAATTGAAGGGAAAGAACACGTGCCGACGTGCTTGGGCGTACAAGCACTGTTGTGGAGAGGAGATGCATAAATTCAGATACGAAGTTTTATGGCGTCGCACATCCTTGCAGCGATATTGGCCCAGTAGACAGATTCCATGGAATAATGATATAGCATAGTGGAGCAGTATGGAAATCGCCGCGAGCATTCAAGTGTGTACTTTTCTGTCGTCGCATTAGGAACATTTGATCTCAATCTCCAAATCAGCATAAAAAATATTGAATACCTCCGGTAGGCAACACTGTGGTCTGTGGACCCTTTGCAGTTAGGCAGAATCGCCACCAACGCGCCTTCCGTCGCGTCAACCAGACTGGCTTATATTTCCTCACCCTTTCACTCCCAACCCTTGTGCTCTTGACCGACTCTTGTGCAACATACATCGTACCGACCTTAGTCTCACTGCAGCACTGCATCCGCCACCTCAACACACCGCCATCCTCACATCTTCAAGATGAGCGCCGAAGAAGACCAGCAGTCGCAGTCGGGCTACGATGAGCAAGCTGGCGGACCGGGTGCGCCTACGCCACTTGCTGCTCTCGAGGTTGGTCTACGTCTCGAAACATCAACCTGAATGCGACTAACAACCTTGTAGGGTGTCGCCGGTCTCTCCAAGCGTGACATTCAACTCTTCGTGGATGCGGGCTACAATACCGTGGAAAGTGTCGCATACACGTAAGCCTCAAGAAGGAACCGAGCCTATTGCAGAACTAATGCTAACCAACTGCAGACCAAAGAAGCTTCTTGAGACCATCAAAGGCGTGTCAGAGCAGAAGGCGACAAAGATCCTCGTAGAAGGTTAGTTTGCCACAAGCTGTTTTCCTCCTTATCTTACGGTAGCTGACTCTTCCAGCATCCAAACTCGTACCTATGGGCTTTACGACCGCAACAGAAATGCACGCGCGAAGATCCGAGCTCATCTCAATCACCACTGGTTCCAAGCAACTTGACACCCTCCTCGCTGGTGGCGTCGAGACTGGCAGTATTACTGAAGTCTTCGGCGAGTTCAGGACAGGAAAGAGTCAGATTTGCCACACACTTGCAGTCACCTGCCAGCTGCCCTTCGACATGGGCGGAGGAGAAGGCAAATGCCTGTACATCGATACCGAGGGAACCTTCAGACCTGTACGCTTACTTTCCGTTGCGAACCGATACGGCCTGTCTGGTGAAGAAGTCCTGGACAACGTCGCGTACGCTCGTGCCTACAACTCGGACCACCAGCTGCAACTACTCAATCAGGCCGCGCAAATGATGACCGAGACTCGCTTCTCACTACTGGTAGTTGACAGTGCTACCTCACTGTACCGCACTGACTTCATGGGCCGTGGCGAACTGAGCAGTCGACAGACACATCTGGCCAAATTCATGCGAACACTTCAGAGACTTGCGGATGAGTTCGGTATCGCTGTGGTGATTACCAATCAGGTCGTCGCCCAAGTCGATGGCGGTCCCAGTGCCATGTTCAACCCTGATCCGAAGAAGCCCATTGGTGGCAACATCATCGCGCACGCGTCAACAACCAGACTTTCGCTAAAGAAGGGCAGAGGAGAGACAAGAATCTGCAAGATCTACGACTCGCCTTGCTTGCCTGAGAGTGATTGCATGTTTGCCATTAACGAGGATGGTATTGGCGATCCGTCGCCCAAGGATCTCGAGGACAAGTTCTAGTCTTCTTCGGACCCGCATGTGTGTCACGGCAGCGAGATGGAGTTCACGAGATACGGAAAGGATGGCTTTACGATGCATGGATGCATAAGATGGCGCATGATGCTCGCCCAAAGGGGCTGCAAGCGGTTTCGTGCATTTGCTTTGCGTGTTTACCTTCTGTAGCTACTTTTCTGATACCCAAATTTAAGACTTTCTACCATAATTCAGTTGTCCAAGAGAGCTTAGTATTATCTGTAGACTTCAATAACCTATCAAAAATAATCCCTGTGAATCTCTTTCTTCAGTTTCTCCCATCATCGAGTGAATACTGCAACCGCGCTGGGTGGTCCGAGCGAGCTCGAACGCGGGAAACGCGACCAAGCAACCTTCAATCTTTGCGCAACCCATCAAATCAACAACAGCTCCAACAACTTCCTCCCTACACATAATTGCAAACATGGCGCGGCCAGCTGTCACGCCCACACTATACCAGGAGGTCCAATTATCGACACTGCCAGCCTCGCCAGCCTCCATCCTCAAAATCGATACCACTGGCAACAACTCTCACGCGGTTACGCTTTTCGGTGCAGGACGCAAACGCGGCCACAATGAGATCAGCGAACTAGACGAGGAGTCGTATGCGCGCAAACATCTCGCCTCAGAAGCTTCAGTATACTTCCGCCGCAAGAGCAAATACCCACGCAGTTTTCTCTGGCGCGTACTGGATGATCGACGACTACTGGAGGTGCAATGCGTGGATCTGGTGCACGAAAGAGATGACCTACAAAGAGAGGGCTCCTTGACATTTCACATTGAATTGCCTGCGGAGATTGTGAGGGGTGGAGTGGCTTTTGCGGACCCTGAAGAGACGGATGCGCTAGAGGTGTTTGTGCTCACCACTGGCAACGATTTGTACACCATCACATTGAAGGCAGACCTGCTGGCTAGGGATAGTCCGCCTTCCGAGTTCGACCCATCGACGGCGGTCAAGAAGTACTCGCCGAGCTCCTTTGGCTTCCGCTACCCATATCGCATGATCGCCGTGAACAGCTTGGAGCTTCTCGTGTCATTACACGATGGCAGTCTACTGCGACTGGAGCGACAGGCGAACGAGAGTGCAGCGCAGTGGCGCGAAACTTTCTACAGCGAAGGAGGATGGAGCGGCACATTGAAGTCGCTCAACCCATTGAAGAGGCGGCAAACAGTACGATATGGCGAACTGGATCTCGAGACCAGCTCGGCTGTGGATCTGGCAAAAAGCCCGGACGGAAATATTGTATGGACAGTGACACTGGACCACCAACTTAAAGCTTGGAGCGCGAACACAGGACGGGTTGCACTGCAGATGGATCTCCTCCATGAAAAGAGCGACCGCGACGGATCGAGGCGACAGACACCATACGTTATGACGGCCGAACAAGGGAAACTTATGCAAATTGCACAGGCGCCATCACTTGCAGACGATGGAGCTCTTGCCAGGATGGACGAGGATGGAAACTACGTTGTTTGGGTCTACTCGCCGAAGAACCATCAATTCAAGGTTTATGAGGTTAGGTCCACCTCAACAGCTGAAGGCGACAAGCCGAGAGTTGAAGATCTGCAACCGAGAGCGACTCTGATCCCTCCAGTCGAGGAACTACTCAACACGAACATCTGGCATCTCGAAGAATTCCACGCTCACCCATCACCAAACTGGGCCGAAACACAGCTGTGGATTAGGGCGCGAAGTGGTGCTCTTTGCAAGACCTTTACTCTGACTTTCAACCTACTAGAAGAGGACCGGGAGGAGCTTATGAAAACATTCCGCAAGGGATGGACAGTCGTAGACAATGGTCCGTTGACGCCCGAACGCCTACGAGAAGCCAACGATTTCCCAGCCCAAGTTTCTGCTAACGCAGACTCGCTCATCACCCCCACGGAGCGATGGATGTCTTACTTGTTTTCTCCTGGGCGATTTTCGGCATCGAGCATCGAGGCTGCTCTGCACACTTACTGCCAGCGCCGCAAATTGGCCAGCCTTTCAGCCAAAGGCTCACATGCTCACCAGACTCCCCTGCAGGAGCGACTCGTCACTTCCGTGACTAGCAAAATCATCCTGGCACGATCTCTGAACAATCAGCCCGACTACGATGGATATCAAGCGGATGTGGCCGCGCAGTGGACCGGCTTTTATTCCATTCTTGAGGAGCTACACAGGAAGCGTATCGAATCTGTCAATCTCGCATTTGATTATGACTATGCGCAGCCTTGGTCTGTCTGCACGGACACTGTTGCACCGGTTCGTGCAAACGATGACCTGGAGCTCCTGTGCCTGAACTCCGACCTGCTGGCAGACCAAGAATTGGAACGGATTGATTCGGATATTGCACAGTCCATTTTCAACCCGAAAGATGTCATGGCGCATTCTGTGACTTTGTTGATAACGGCTGCCCGCAACTTCAGACGGTCTCTGCCCGCTGAAGCCAGGGAGACATTCACGCACATCGCCTACCAGGACGCCCTGTGCCAAGACTTTGATGACAGAGCTGGGCTTGATGGGCTCTACGACAGGTGTGATCTTGGAGCTGAAGTGTCAGAAGAGATCTTCAGCGCTCTTGAACTTGATGTTCAGGATCTCGAGGGCCTCGGGAGCATAGATCGCAAGATCTTCCAGCAAGTCCTCCGGCGCTTGGACAACACCAAGATTGGCTCGGAGCAGGTTCAGACTCTCGAGTCATGCCGTTATGGCGACAGGCTAAACGTTGCCGTCGCCCAGCAGAGCTTGCAACGTAATGAGACCATTCTGCTCGATCTGCTTGCGCTGATCGCATTCATGTCCGGTGACCTCGAGCCCAGCGAATTGCACCTAGACTTTTCTCCACGCAAGGTGTACCACGAGATCATGGAACTTCTCAAGCAAACCAGCCTGCGCCTCTTCTTGGCTAGCCATACCCGCATGGAACCATCGCTTGATGGGACCACATCCAAGATCGAAGCCACCCTGCTCGAAAGCTTCTTCGCAGGCGACTGGAAGCGCAATTCTGGTGGCAAAGATGACAACGATATGCCCACTGCTCTCACACGCTGGAGCAAGCGCTGGGCATACGCTGTTGACCTTAAGAAGGACTGGAACGGTGCTACTTCGCATGTCTTCTCAATGCTATTGCAAAGCGAGCTGTACCACCTGGCTTCGGACTTCGTCAAATTCATGCCGGACACTCCGTGGTCCACTTATATGCAGGCGCGACTCGATGTCGCACTCGGCGAGTACGACACGGCTGCTATGAGATTCCACGAAGCTGCGAACAGTAAGAATGGCTTGGCACGACCTGAGAGACAGTCCATCAGCGTCTTCGACACGGCTGGATTGCTGAGCGCTGAGGAACAGACTTTCTTCCGCTCTGGACTTTCACAGTATTACCAGCACATTGTTGCTGTCTTCCAGAAGCCTGGTGTCTACTCTTACGTTGCCGACTTTGCTGCCGAGGCGCTGAAGAATGTTCACGGAGTCGCGAGTCTGGATGATGACCTTGCAAAGATCGACGGCCGGAAGAGCATAACAGACAGCCCCGCCATGGATAGAATCGACGATACTATGAAGGAGATCAAACTCATCAAGATTAGAGACACCCGCAGCGAAATCGCGAGCCATCTGTTCAGCGCTCTCGTCAAGACCGGCCGTTTCCGCGAGGCCTATGATGCGCTGCAGAAGTGCAACGAAGATCTACGAAGGGCCAACTTGAAGTTGCTCGTCGAGACATGCATCAAGCAAGACTCCGTGCCGGCCCTGCTCGCTCTGCCTTTCAGCACCGAGCTCGCAGCGGACGCCGACGTCACCCTCCTCGCCCTCGCCAAGAAGTCTCTCGCTTCCACATCCTCCGCCACGAAACCTCACCACCAAATCCTCTACGCTTTCCGCACCCAGCGCGGCAACTTCCGCGGCGCAGCCGAGATCCTTTACGAGCACCTCGAGCGCTTGCGCCACGGTGAGGCCCGCCAGTACCAGGATCCTGAAGACGAGACGACGCTGCAGGCATACTTGCTGCTCATCAACACGCTCGCGTGCTGTGGTGAGGGTGAAGGCTGGTTGCTGGCTGAGCCGATTGAGGGCGTGCACCAGGCTGGCCAGAAGCGCAAGCTCGTGACATTGGAGGAAGTCAGGAGGGATTACTCGGCCGAGCTGGATCGCAGGAGCGATATTCTGCAAGGCCGTTTCCCGCTTGTGGGAGGTGCGGATGAGATGGACGTCTTCTAGTTTGGTTTTTTTTCTTCTTCTGATAGGTCGTTTTGGCGGAGACTACTTGGGTCTAGCCTGTGTTTTTCTTCTTACTTGTTTTGATGTGTCTTGATAGGGATCGTGCTGTTTATTAGCGAAGCGTTGTGGCACCTGGAAATGAAATCAGATCGTTCAAGCCCTCCGAGAGACGTGTCTTAATCAAACCGTGATGCTCAAATGTAAAAGAACAACAATGCGAACAGTTCATGCTTGTGATACGCTGAGCAATACATCTATTCCAATATGCTATCCGCTAATCTAACAACGTCCTACCCAGCTCTCGAACTAGCAGCAACCGTCCGCTCTCCTCTCCTCTTCCGGACAGGTCTAGCAATCGGCCCATCATCTGCCTCCATACTCCTAGTAGGATTCCGTCGAACCTTCTGATACGCCTTCTCGAGCTCGAACTCTACGCCAGTCCGCACCCGCAAATGAATGACACTAGGCCACACGCTCCTCTCGCCCCGTTCGATCCAATGGTCGATCTCAGCCCTCGTCGGATTGCGCAGCAGGCGCGCCCAATCCGACAATCTGATCTCGGGGACGAGCGTGATCGCCGGGCCGGGCACGACCTCGTCCATGAGCAGGCGTTTTATGCCCGGGTTTAGCACGCCGAGGATGTCGAGCTGGCGCAGGCGGTGCTGGAATTCTTGCAGGATGAAGCGGGTGAAGAAGGCGAGGAAGCTGGTTTTGAAGATGCGGAGCGTTGGGTAGAGGAAGGGGACGATGTAGGGGCGGGCTTGCGAGACGATGAAGTGGTCGACGTTGAAGAGCTCGCCGAGGCGCGAGAGGGGGCTTTCTTGGGGGGTGCTGGGGTAGGTTGGGTTGTAGCGTGCTGTGCGGATGCCGGAGGAGTCGTAGGGGATTATGTTGCCGGTGGCGTCTTTGCACATGAGGCGGGTGGAGTTTTGGGATGGGTCGTTGGAGTTGGAGACTAGGGCGGCGGACCAGATGAGCACGTGAGGAGCGGTGAGGTGATTGAGTAAAGTTATTGAGCCGGGTCCTGATGGGGATATAGTGATGTTGAGAATGCGGTCTGTTACATCGTAGGCTTCCTTGAACGTCATGTCGCCCACGTTGGTATGGACTGCTTCTTCGAGCACCTGAGGGTCGAGAACGAAACCGGAATTCATGAAGCGACGCGCTCGACGGTACAGAGTCTGCAGCCAAAGCCAGGTGCTGACTCCCTGAGTCTCTGCCGCAGCTCGTTGCGAGGACGCAGCGAAAGCACTGAGGTCGAACT
>Ga0265797_10005558_pt1 | contig 18344 bp, 11 predicted proteins | sample P2T30metagenome_FD_192433 | JGI IMG/M metagenome (GOLD analysis project Ga0265797, IMG submission 192433) | Plant litter microbial communities from East Loma Ridge, Irvine, California - P2 T30 | ecosystem: Environmental > Terrestrial > Plant litter > Unclassified | place: USA: California... | reverse complement strand
GATCTGCTTTGTTGGCGTTGATCAGGCGACGAATACCGAGGATAGCTCCGCAGTCTTCTTCGGTGATCGCATGGTTCTGGAATACCCGGATCAGGTACTGTACAGCCTCACCCCCGAGTGCGGTCTGTGCACCCCGGTTAAAGGAACCCTCACGCAGACTGTTTGCATAGTCAGGGAGGTTCTGAAGGTTGAGGCCCTCATCCAGAGACGTGGGGATCAGGGTTACAGATGTACCGTCACCGAAAGCTGACTCCTCACCGTGCATGAGCAATGTCTTCATGCGAACGATGTCAAAGTTCTTCTTACCGATGAGGTAGTCTTCCGAGTCATCCCCCTTGATCCATTCACGGTCAAGTTTGGACAGCTCACCCTTGATGATCGAAATCGTGGCCGGGTCGTGCAGACGATCCTTGTACTGCTCCAGCAACTTGGCACGCAGCTCACGGATCTTCGGATCAGTCACCAGAGACTTACGCGTGGTACCCGGTGTGAAGATCTGCGTCATGCCCGACAGAATGCAGGCACAGGCCTCGGTGTACTTGAGGTACTCCCAGACATAGATCTTGGCCGGATCATTCTGACTACGGTCGGCGGGATTACTCGTCAACCTTGCGGCAATGATCTTTTCGACGTTGCTGATGCGGACGGCTTCCGGGTTGAACGGGATCTTGCCGTTGAACGCGTAGACCACAACGACGTGGTGCCATAGAACCCAAGCGTAAGGGGCTTGGCAGTCTGCTTCACAGCCAATGAAGTCACCTTTCTTCAAGTCTACCAGTTCACGCTTTTGGTAGAGGGGTTTGGTTGCGTCCGCTTCAAAGCGCAGTTTGGATTCGCCGATCTTGACAACCCACTGCTTATCTTCGATGTACGGTTCGAACTCACCACCCTCGCCACGGGTGACAGTAAAGGCACGGATGGACCACGACAATCGCTTGTACAGGCCCAGCTCCATGCACTTGAGGAAGAACAGCTTCTTGTCAAGCGTTTCCATGACCCAGTACCTTTGTCAGAATCTTGGTGATCACACCCATGATGCGTTGACCTGCCAAGCTGGAACCCAGCACAGGTTCGATCAGATGCGCTGTTTCCTGAATCAGGTCATTGCGAGGCAGATCAGAGATCAATGCCATGCCTGCCACCTCAACGGCCATCTCTTCAGGCGGAATGCCTTGGAACCAAGCGTCGTTGTTCAGGATCAGGGTGTTCATTGACTGACCCAGTGCAGCGCCATCACGGACGTAGGCCACCACCTTGGCATCTGGATACAGGGCAGCAAAGACGCGGAAGTCGCTCAGCGCACCCGAAGCCACCTTAGGCTCATCGAGGGTCAGGATAGGCTCGGACTTGAACGTGCCGTCCAGTTTATTGATCAGGCTGTCCGATACGCTGACAATCCAGTCGATCATGTGACCGTCGTGGTTCTTACCGGCAGACTCAAACAACTCGATCAGGATGTCCTCATTGCTGGCACCCATCTCCCGTACGTCTGTACCTTCTGGATAGTCGGCAGGCGACACACCTTCAGGCGTATCCCACATGACCAAGAACTCCAAGAGGTCAGAGGTAACGCTCAAAGCTGAGGGCTCAAACTCGATCTCTACACCGAACTGAGCATAAGCGGCAAGGATACCCTCGATCATCATGTTCTCGGCATTGCCAGCGATGACCTCAGGTTCAATGCCCTGCTCACCCAGGACGATGTGTTCGATACGATCGGTGTGACCGTTCATGCCAAACCGGTAAAGTAGGTTGATTGCATGCATCAATTCTACTACCCGATTGGGGTGGTAAACGGCGTTGAAGAATTTCTCAAGGTCCATGGGGCACCTGGAATGTGTTATATAGGAAGGGCGTCTACTAAGATATAGCGGCTGTAATGTTAACTTAATGAGCCCTATACGCACTCCATCAAAAGGAACAGTTCCACATGGCAAAAAACAAAGGCGGTTCTTTCGGCAGCCGCAAAGGCGTCCGCACTCCACCGGTGATGGTGCAAGGTAACACCATGCGTTTCAGCAAAGATCCATCGCCATGGTTTGCCGACTTCGACTCTCTGGCGGCGCAGTGCACTTCACTGACCACCTCCCCCGGCATCCTGTTGAACTTCATCAACGATGCTGAACTGATGGCCAAGGTTGACCGCGACGCGCTCAACACCAGCATCCTTGCAATGAACGAGCTGATCCTCAAGGAAAAGACTCGTCTCAAGGACCTGAAAGAAGAAACCCGTATCCTGCGTGAAGGCGCTCCGGCCGACGGCGATAAGCCTGCCCGTGAAGCGATCACCCGTATCACCCAGGACAACACCATTCCACTGCTGGACCACGGCGAGCAGTTCCAACTGTTCATGAACGACTGGGTCAACGTGATCTACTTCGCTCTGGACGAATGCCTGCAGCACTTCCGTGCCGTCGGTGCTGAGATCCCTGTTCTGTGCCCACGCAGCCCAGGCTTCTTCAAGACCGAAGGCACCATGACTGCCGACGAGCTGAAGAAGGCTCAAGAGATCAGCCTCACCGAACTGCAACGCGATGAGCGTGATGCGCAGGAAGTGGTTGAGATCGTTCAGGCGATGGCCGGTCGTGTCAAGCGTAAGCACTACCGCCACGTGGCCAAGGGTCTGGGCATCCCTGAAGCGCACTTCGAAGCGCTGGTCAAGGGCAACCACGCTCTGCTGACTTCGGCGCAGTTGAAAGACGTGCGTGCGAAGCTGGACGCAGCCATTGCCGCAGTGCCGGAAGATGATCTGCCGGAAGACGAGAAGGAGGCTGAAATCTCCGCGCGTCTGGCTCAGCCCAACCCAATCGACTCCAACGGCTACGCACGCGGCATGCGTCCTGAAATCGTGCACGTCGACGAAGCCCCCTTCCTCAAAAGCGAGTAATCATGAAAGACGATTCTGATCTGCCCCAAGAGCAACAGCTGGGCGGCGAGGAGAGCGAGTTCCCGATTGACAACACTCCGGTGGTGCCAACGGCTGCTCGTCCTGCCGAAGAGGCTGAGCCTGCTCCACGTACCGAACTGGACTTCAACGAAGACAGCGACCTGTTGTCCGAAGCAGAAGCCTCCGGTGGTACACCTGAACCTGAAAAGCCGTTCTACGGTGAACGTCACTGGACCAACGAACACGTGTTCGGTCATGACGAGATGGTTAAAGAGCGTCCTGCGAACTACGCGCCTCGCTTCACCCTGATCGTGCCTACGATGTCCATGACCGACACTGAAAAGGTCGGCAATGCATTGGCCCCGGTTATGAAACATCTGGCGCCTGCGGCCCGTACATGGGTCGAGAAGGTACTGTCCAGCCAGCTGATGGTGATGGCAGACGACCAGTTCACCGACGCGCTGGAACGTGATGGTTCGATGTGGATTCAGCGTCCCGAATACGACGGCACCAAACTGGTTGCCCAAGTACCTGGCGTTGTACAGCCTGCAGCTGGCGCAATTCTGTCTGGTCAGGATGCCGAAATCCACATGGCGCAACAGACTGGTAAATACGCCCGTCTGATGTTCCCGCTGGTGCACACTGGTATCTGGCTGAACGTGCAGGTACCAGAAGGCGATGAGCTGCATACGCTCGAAGAGCATATCGCGGCGGCCAAGTATGAGTTGGGCTGGCTGTCCAAAGGTCTGGTTTACTCCAACACCTCGGTCATGCAGAACATCATCCTGGCTAACTTCATTCTGGAGCGTGCTGTTGCTTCTTCGGCTGAAGTCACCTCGCTGGAGTTCCTGAAGAAGGTCATTCGCATCACTGACCTGAACCTCATGGCTGCTCACATGGCATCGGCGATCTATCCATCGGGCTTCCCGCTGGAGCGTCCGTGCTCTGCTTCCCCGCAGACCTGCCACGAGATCACCAAAGGCATCCTGCGCCTGTCGAAGATCATCTGGGTTGACAGCAATGGCCTGTCGATTGACCAGAAGAAATTCATGGCCACTCGCCTGACCGGTCGCAAGAAGACTGAGGCTGACTTCAAGAAGTATCAGGAGCAGTTCCCAGGCGTCACCCAGCGCGTTGAACAGATCGCCCCGAACATCTGGGTGCGTTTCATGCCTCCGACGCTGGAGCAGTACGAGCAGTCCGGTTACGACTGGATCGACTCGATCGAGCGCGATGCCAACCAGGTTCTCTCCACGCCGAGCGGTCAGCAGCTTAACAGCTACATGCAAAAGCAATACCAGCTGACCTCGATGCGTCAGTACGCTCACTGGGTGGATGCCATCATCTATCCAAACGACGTGCAGACCACTGGCCGTGAAGACATCAACAACCTGTTGGCGAAGAACTCGTCCAACACGGAGATGGTGGAAAAGTTCATGAAGGCTGTCAAACGCTTCATCGACGACTGCACTGTTGGTCTGGTCGGTATCAACAACTACGACTGCCCGAAATGCGGTAACTCGCAGACCGCGGAAGCCGTGCGCAATCCGAAGTTGATCCCACTCGATCCAATGCACACTTTTTTCACCCTCAGCGGCCTGAAGACTCAAACTATTCAATCAGCAAATATGGCGTACTAGAATCCCCCGTCATCCGGTCCAATGGGCAAATGGTTGCTAACACTCAGCGACACGTTAACGACCCGCACTTTGGACTGGACACCGAGGTATTCGACCGAGAGCTGGATCGGATTAAAACCGACACCCAAGCTCTCGGTGAACGCCCTGACTATGTGGATTCTGAAATGATGATGCGGGCTCTGTACGAGACTGCGTTTGGCATTCATAACCACTACGGTGGGAAGCAGCATCCTTTTGCTCCGGTCGCGGCATATCCCAAGGAAGACTTCGCTCCGTACTCCAGTCGCTTTCGCGATTATGCTCGTTACATGGACGAACGTATTTTCGAGGCTACTGGGATTCCATTGGACAGTTTCTTCAAACGCCCTCGGGCAGAGATTGAAACGATCTTTGGTTTGGTCAGATTGCGCAACAAGAAACAATCAGCTAGCGCAGAAGAAATCGCTGCCGCTGCTGCCAAGAAAATGAAAGAGGGCAAGGGCTAATGAAAGACACCCTACGTCAAGGTCAAGACGATGTCCAGTTGGAGGCAGGTAAAACTACTCCCAACTCCATCGCTGATCTGGGTATGATCTTTGACCGTCACACACGGCAGCTGATTAACTACCGTGACCTCATGTCTGAGGCAGATGTGTGTCGCTGGTTCAACATCCGTAAGGGTGAGCTGCGCAAGGCTGTAGCACGTGGTGAGTTTCCTAAAGCCACGACGCTTAAAGCAGGTAACACTCCGTTCTGGGCAGATAGCATCATTGCTCGGGTACGGCGGGTAGACAACGAAGAAGAAGACTACGTTGGTGCCTGACGGCATAGCCGCCTGCCCCTAGGGGCAGGCGGTGCTTTATGCGCTCTCTCTGTGGTCTTCGTCGTACCAAGCCAGCAGGTCGTTAGACGATGGCAGGCCCAGCAGTTGTTGTGCAATCATGTTGCCGTTGACATGTCCACCCGTAAGGTCAATGCCAATCCACCTCCACTGATCCTCTTCCATGTCATCCACCGACGACAACTCAGTCTGAGTCGTGAACTTGTCAATGTTGAGCATGTCTTGCAGCTTCGGATAAGTAGAGACCACGTCAATGTCAGACACGTGAGTGTGCAACAGTGTTCTGTGGCCGAACATGTCTCGAACAAGGTCTTTGTCTGAGTCAGGTCCCATGTAGGCAGGTAGGGTGATGATCCAATTCCCTAATCCGGGACTGGCCTGGTCCACCTCCGTCAGCATCTCATCACTGGTGGTACCGGCTACCAAGCCTCGGCTCAACAGGAAGAAGTGTAAGTCGTCAGCGATCATCCGTGGCTGAGAGTCGTAGTTGCGATACTCAGAGCACTTCAGCAAAGCAGGCAGACACATGGAGATGTCTTTGGTCACCTCGTCCAGCATCTCTACGCCGATATCGTCGTAAAGGTTGTATACGCAGTATTCAACTGGGTAATACTTCTGCATGAACGCATGCCACTCACCCTTGACGTAGCCATCGGCCTGAGTGAACTTGAGCTTACCGGCTAACTTGTGCTTACGCAGCAGGTAGTCCAGGTTGTACTCAGGGTCGTTCGCAGACGCCGTACGGATACGCTTGTACAGCAGCATCGAGTCACAGATCTGGAAGGAAGCCTGCAGACTAACGGTGTGCCATTGGTCAATTGGGTTGATTGGAACCTTGGTGTCCTTACCACCATCCTTTTTGATCTTGTGCGCAGCGCCTTGGTTCCACTTGAAGTTGCGGAACTTCTTGGGGATACGCTGATCGCAGAACACGTCGGACGGATCGTAGCCAGAGTCCAGCAGGGCTTGTTCCGATTTGGGGATATCGAACGCCATGTTGAAGATGGTCACGTAGTCTGGCTGCCACTGGTGGGCTGCCTCAAAGGACTTCTGCACCAGATGCGCTGGCAAGTCTAGGATGTTGATCTCCAGACTCTTAGGATCGAAAGGATCAATCCCCCGCTGCTTAAGAATGGACCCAAGCAGCTCCTCACTCTTTTCCCGCACCAGTTGTTCAAAGCGTGCAGGCTCTTTGTCCGCCTCTGGGATAGCCGATTCAGCGATCCAGTTGGACAGGATGTTCTGACAAGCCTTTTCCTTTAATGTCATAGACGCAATGATGATCTCCTTTTCTTCGGAGTTCATGTTGGTCTCGATATCGTAGACGGCCACACTGCTTGGGGTCGGTGTACCGCCGTACTTATCCCGATAGCCACGCTTAATCAACACAGGCGTCTGGATGTCAGCGCCGTATAAGTAAGCTGAACGTGCAAGCTGTCGTAATCCCCCACGAGCAGCCGGGTTGCCCAGTGCCCGAGCGACCTTATTATGTAGTTCATGCTGACTGCAAGTGAACTTTCGAAGGTGCTTCAGAGGCGCCCATGGGCGCTTGTCCTTATGGGTCCGATACTTATCCAGCGTGACGTAAAAGTCGCGTTGGTAGTTGTGTATCAGCCGCACGTTCGGAATGATTCTTCCGTCCTTGCAGTGAATCAGTTCCTTGACGACCACCACATCGTTAGGCGAGTAGTCATTCGCTTTTGAATAGGTGGCATGCACGCATTCGTAGCGGTCGATCTCATCTCGTGTGGGCAGTTCCGGGTATGCGAATGCCATGACTGTCTCCAGCGTGAATCAAAATTCTCTAAACAGTATCTCCCCTCGGTAGGACTTCAACATGACTCGCAATCTCAAGCCCCATGCCGCGATGGTGCAGGAGGCTATTGCCCATCAGGGCCGTAGTCAGCTCTTCCGGGACATTTGCCTGATCTTTCGTGAGATCAAGGAACTGCCCTACAATGCCCTGACCAAGGACCTGCTCACAAAGAAGGGCTTGGATAAGGTCATCGAGAAGCACACGGGCCTCAACGTCCCTGTGAAGATCAGCCGTGAACCCTACATCAACGCTTGGGTTTATCCACCGTACATCGATGCCAACCACGCGGTGTTCGCCGGTAACAAATACGAGCGAGACAACCCGTGGATTCTGGATTACATCAAGAAGCAGTCCGACAAGGCCTTCGGCAAGTCCGAGTCCATCTTCGGCACTGTGGACCGCGAGAAGTCTCGCGTCTCGGGTGACTTCACCAAGATCGAATGCCCGATGTTCATCACCGCGCTTTTGATCAACCGTCAAGACATCACGCCAGAAATGGCTACCTCGGTGATTCTGCACGAGCTGGGTCATGTCTTCACCTACTTCGAGTTCATGGGTCGCGTGACCACCTTCAACGGTGCTCTGCAGGCTGCCTCGGAAATGTTCTTCAAGTGCGACACCCGTGAAGACCGTCTGAAGATCATCCGCGATGTGGGTGACAAGTTCGGCGTAGACACGGACGATCGCGATGCGCTGATGAATGCCCGTAACAAGGATTCGTTCATCACTGTTCTGGCTCGCGGCTATGTCATTGACCGCAAGTCGAGCATGGGTTCTTCGATCTATGACATCACCCTCTGGGAATCGCTGTCTGACCAGTTCAGCATGCGTCACGGTTCCGGTGTGGACGGCGTCAAGATGATGGACATCCTGTACAAGAACAGCGGCGCCTCGGCGTACTCCAGCACTCTGGGTCACGTCATCTTCACCCTGTTCAAAGTGTTGATGTTCATCATCTTCACCTTCTTCACCTTCGGCTTGCCGCTGTTGATCTTGTTCATCAACCCGGCAGAGAAGATTTATGACGAGCCTGAGGCTCGCATGAAGCGCATGCGTAACGACTTCGTGATGGGTCTCAAGTCCCCGAACATCTCTGATGAAGAGAAGAAGAAGATTGCGCAAGACGTCAAGGACATCGATGACATCATCCGTGACCTCAATGACAAGCGCGGTCTGATCGAACTGTTCTACACCTCCTGCACACCAGAAGGTCGCCGTCAGTTCAGCCAAATGCGTTTCCAGCAAGATGTTGAGCGCCTGATGGCCAACGACCTCTTGGTATCGTCTACCCGTCTGCAGAGTCTTGCTGACCGTCTTTCCTAAGGAGCCCTGACATGGCCGAACTCAAGATTACCCGCAAGAAGTCGGGCTCGATCATTTCCAACATCAACCAAATGCTGACCAGCACCAAGGTTGATGCCATGGACCGTACCCCGGTTACCGAACTGGCTTTCGCTGAGCTGATCGCTGCCACCCTGCCACTGGCCCCACAAGGTCAAGACGTGGCGGACTTCTACCGCACTAACTGCATCGAGGGCGTTAAGGCTTTCCTCGACCAGGCCGTAGAGCTGGTGTCCATCAGCCAAGAGCAGTGCCTGCTCGCGGTGTACGGTGTGTACGCTTACCGCGTGTCGATGATTCAGCCAGAGAACCTGACTGACGTGCGTCCATGCATTGGCCGTTACATCCGTCGCCTGCCGCAGCGTCATGCTGACATGGTCATGAAGTACCCGACCCTGAACGACAACTACTGGGCTCTGGCCGACAGCATCTACGTGTGAGGCGCTGACCATGAAGATGATCACCGAAAACCTGACTGAGGAGCTGTTAACCGACAAGCCCGAAGTCGCTCAGGGGATCATCTCCACTTACCAGACGATCAAGAACGATCGCATGGTGAGCCAAGAGATGGTCAGTCCTTACATCCAGAACTTCCCGATGAACGTGTCGCTGAGCAACTTCAGCCAACTGCCATCAGAGAAAGGACTGGACATCGCGCTGGAAGGCTTTGCAGTGCTGTTTAAGGTGGCTGCCGGTGTACTACTGGTGTCTGCCTTGGGTGTGTGCATCTTTAACTTCGTGCGCTCTCGTAAGGCGGCTGAGGCAACCACTGCCAATGCATCCAGCGGTGCCATGCTACATAAGGAAATTACCAAGCTGTTGACGGGTATCCGTGCAGCCGGTGGTTACCATGACCGCACGATCAAGATCAAGTCCAGCGACATCCCAACTGGGGTGACTCGCCGGGCATTGAACCTGCATGGAGAGATCACCTACACGGATTGGGCCAATAGCTTCTATGCTTACGGCCATGATCAACACTTCGTGAACGCTATCGCCTCCAAGGTTGCCACCAACCAGTTCCCCAGCGTGACCGAACACCTGATGACACCGATGGCCGATTACCTGTCGGACTTGGGTGGTCGTGTGAAACAGCTTGCCCTCATTATTCAGGACCTGCCTGCAGCTCTGAATGCTGGTCGTCTCCCGGAGATGGTCAGGAGTATTGAGAACCTCAATATTCAAGAGGTCCGTGCCACGTTCTTAGGTCACCTGGAACGCGTCTACGGTAAAGAGCTGTCAGCCCCACGCACCATCCTGCCTGCCAACAGTGCTCTGCTGCTGGACAGTCGTGTCACCTCCCTCAAAGAGTTCTACGACAACACCCGCGAAGATAAGCACTTCGTGCGTGACCACTATCAGAACAACCTGGACCGTTGGCGCAATGGCGACGTGGAAGGGATGTTGGGTCGAATCCCTGAGATCTGTACACAGGCTTCCAAACTGGGTGCTGCTCCTTCACTCTCTACCGGCAAGAACATTGTCGATGAGTGTGAGAAGCTGCGTCAGAAGGTGTCTGCTCAGGAAGTCCCGGAAGTGGTTGAGGATGCTCTGAAAAAGATCCTCGAAGATATTCGTCTGGACTCGGTGGCTTCGGTCAACCTGTTTGAAATGGTGATCAACGAACAACGTCAGTTCACCATCTACATTCAGGACATCCTGAACCAGACCATCGAGTGGGGCGGTGCCGTGGCAGCCTTTACCAAACCTGTTGATCCATCAGGTGCGAGGAAGCTGTTGCGTGACGTCCAGGAAGCTACCGCGTCGACGCGCAAGGTCAAACTTTAATGCCAACCACCCCCTACAGGGCAATCGCTCTTGTAGGGGGTTTCAGGAGCTTTTTATGAAGAAGTACGATTTGGCCGCACTGGCGCAGGCGCCGGGTAAGGATCTGGTCGAATTCATCGGTCAGAACGACAAGGTCATTGCTGAGGTCACCACCCATGTGGCCAACCTTGAACGGCTGCGTGGCACCAGTCAGGCTCACGCCTTGGGCTACATGGAATACATGCCCGATGAAGTAACCATGGGCGACTTCGATACTCACCTGTCGAAGAAAGGTCACCAGATGTCCATGGAGGCTTTGCACACCATCCTTCTGGTGGCAGCGTCTGCCGCTGTGGTAGCTGGCATTGGTTTCATTGCGTACAAGCTGTTCAAAGCAGCTCAGTCCAAAGAACCCAAGTCGGCGAACTACGTCGAGAAGGCCGAGCAAGTTCAGCGCATGGCTGAGAAGCTCAAAGAGTTCCGTATCAAGTTTGCCGAGTCTGCCCCGGCGACTCAAGAAGCCCTCAAGCAGCGCTTCTTGGCAGACAGCGTCAAGGAAGCCATCGTTGGCATGTCCGATGCTGAGTTGCTAAACGATACGTTCGTGGCTTATGTCCGCAGCGAGATGCATCGTGAGCAGCCGTCGTACCTGACCGCCGTGGCCCGTTACCGTGGTGAGCAGTCCCTGTTCCTCAATGCGGCCCTGATCTATCTGGAAGGCGTCAAGGAATCTCTGGAAGCATTCCGTCGTGAGTTCCTCGACGTTGTGTCCAAGGCTCCAGACATCACCGACTACCAAATGGTCAACCTGGTCAATGGTCTCAAGTGGGACCGTATCGACAACGGTAACCATGCGGGCGTTCAGGCTGTATTCGCTTGGGCTCAGGCGATGGGGACTCCGATTACCAACCGTGTTGAAGAAACCCTCAAGGTGGCTCACGACACGCTGGTGGCTCCAATCACCGTTGACCAAGTGCGCGAGTACAACCCGGACATCGTGGCAGCGACCATTCCCAAAGGCGGCTACCACAAGCTGTGGGCACTGCTCAAGGGTCTCAAGGACACCGGCAAGTACATTGAAGGTGCCAAGGGTAACTTCACTCAGGGTGAAAAGCGTTCGCAGCAAGTGGCTGATCTGTACAAGGCGCAGATTGCGCGTGCCAGCCAGTTGGCCGACAGCGTGGGTATCATCGAACAGATGGCTCGTGCTGAGAGCGACGCGATCGTTCGCAACATGAAGATCTCCACCAACGCCACCAAAGCTCTGCTCAACGCCATTGAAGAAGTGGCCGACAAGCTGGAAGACAAGGAACAGGCCAAAGAGATCAAGAACGCACTGGACGCGATCACTCGCGCTACTGCTTCTGGTCTGTCCATGAAGACTGAAGGTCTCCTGGATGTCGGCCTGGCCCCGATCAGCTTTGGCGCTGTCATGGCACTGGAAGGTCGTAACCAGTGGGTTGAGTTCCTGAAGTCGGTTGCGGTTGTAGCTGCCATTGGTTTGGCGATCTATGCCCTGCAAGCGCTGGTTCTCTCCATGCTGGGTCTGCAGTCGATGGCCGCTACCTTCTCCGGTGGTGTCGTTTACATGCAGAAGAACGGCAAGCGCATCACTCCGGGCGAAGCTGCCGACATCGTAGCCGATGCTGCCAAGGACAAACGTCTGGGCAACTACGGCGTGTTCATGTTGGCGAAGAACCAAAACCTGCCGTTCAAGTTGACCGAGCGCCATCTGGGTTCGGGCTTCCATGACGTGTCGCAAGGTGTGGTTGAATCGCTGCGTGGTTTTGCTGGCAAACTGCACGGCAAGCCGACCGACAAGGATGTTATCAACGCATCCAAAGAAGGTTCGCGTTTGGTTAAGCGTACCATCGAGATCCTCAAAGGTCGTCTCAAGGACATGAGCTTCAACGCTCCGAACGGTGACCCGCACATCCCAGCCACCACCCACCAACTGCGCGATGCCATGGAAGCATACGTGGACCAGTGGTTCAACCCAGAGAAGGCCGACTACGGTCTGATCAAGCGTGGTATCGACACCACGTGGTTCGGTGTACTGGACGCCAAGGCTGAACAGCACGTTGATCAGAACGCCAAGATCCTGACCGACGGTATCACCAACTTCTCCAAATCCATCCCTGACGTCAAGAAGGAAGACCTCAAGGAAATGGGTGAGGAGGCTCAGGAAGCCCATGCCAACTTTACTCAGGAACTGGCCTACATGGCAGCACTGGGTCATGTGGTGACCGAGCTGACCAAGAAGGCGATCCGCGATGGCGCGATGTCGATGCAGGCTGTTCGCAGTCAGCTGAAGATGCGCGGTGAGGGTATCGAAGGTCTGGATGAAGCCGACGATGCGGAAGATGACTTCCAACCTTACGAAGAGCCACTCGACCCGATGGTGGATATGGCTGAGGCGATGGGTGACCTGTACGTGGACGAACAGTCTGACGTGGTGATGGCAACCGAAAACCGCAAGGTCATGATCACTCGTCTGTTGATGACTGCTGGTATCGTCATCATTCTGGGCGCTGGTGCTTACATGCTGCTCTCCATGTCGCAGAACCGCCGCAAGCCTAACTCGTTTGCAACCGACAAGATGTTCAAGGACATCAAACGCGATCTGGATGCCTCGCTCAAGTCGGAAGAGTTCTCTGCCCGCATGAAGGCGAGCACTGAGCGCTTTGCCGATGACCTGCAGGAAGACCTCAAAAAGTTCAAGGCTCGCATGGACGCTGCCCGTCAGCCAGCCGGTGGTAAGCAGACCGAGAAGGAAGTCAATGGTCAGCGCGTAGACAGCGGTGCTGCTCAGTCGGCAGACGTGCGTCCTCGTATTGGCGAGACCGGATCTCCAGTCAGCGGCAGCAACAATGCTTCTTCGGTTACCCCGGAAGGCAACGTCAAGTCGATCTACGACCTGGAAAACGCCGACCTGATGCAGATCGCCAAGGACGCAGACAAGCTGGTTGAAAACATCAGCAAGTTTGACTACAAAGGTCCTCTGCGTGAGCGTTTGATCGAACGCGTGCCGGGCATGCTGTCGTTGAACATGGCATGTGGTTCCTTCGATCAGGTTACTCGCAACGTCAGCACTGACCGCGAAAAGCGTATTCATGCGTTGAGCGAGCTGACCAAGCACATCATGGACAACGTTGTTGATCCAGTGTTCGATGTGTTGAACGCCAAGGGTGATCACGAGGCGCTGGCCGAGAAGAACTACGACGGTGTGGTGGCTGCCATTGCCAAGGCCATTGAGGATGCGACCAAAGAAGGCCTGCTGGACGAAATCCGCATGGATGAACACCAGAAGACCTTGGACGCCTTCAAGCGCAAAAGCACTGAAGCTGAAGTGGACGATGCAATGAAGTCGTTCAACCCAAGCTGCATTCAGACGGCTGAGCGCGTGTACCTGGGTGAGGCGAAAGCGTATCACAACCTGACCCAAGAGCTGGACACCATGATGGTCGAGAACAAAGACTTCATGAATGTCGACTCCGGTGCACGTTTCAACGAACTGAAGGGCAACCGCGACATGGCCTCCAAACTCATCCGTCGTCTGGAAGAGTTCAAGCCAACCTTCAACATCATTGCCCGTGCTGTTCGGGCCCACGTCAACCTGAGCGATGTCATCTTTGAAGCCGCGGAGTTCACCTTGCGTGTTCACCGCAGCGTTCAGCGTGAGCTGATCAAGTCGGTTGAATTCCAGGCCATGAAAGCTGCTGAACTCAAAGCCCGTCTGGGTGGCGAGTCGGCTACGCTGGATGAGCTGGAGAAAGCCATCGATGACCTGCGCAACGACTTTGGCAGTGGTAAGTAAAGGAGAGCGTCTGTGAGCGACTATTCCATGAAGATGGAAGAGCTGTTCGAGGACCTCACGGGAGAGGAGCCGACTCCTTTGGCCGAGCTGATGCAGCGCGAAGCCGAGGAGCAGCTCCCCACCTATGGGGAAGACGAGGGCTCGGATCTGGATGATCAGATCCATGTGGCACAGGTTCGTGAGGATGAGTTGGTCAACATCATGGAGATGCTCCAGTCTACTGGCGGTGTCTCTCGTGAAATGGCCAGCGGGTTCAAGGATGTCTTGCCGGAACACATGGCAATGGAATCCTTCACGTCCCAAGTGACCAAGACCAACCACGTCATGTGTCTGGAGTTCGTGGGTACTGCGATTAAGTTGGCCGCTGCTGCTGGACTGGTAGCGGTCATCGGGGCCATTGGTTATGCGATCTATCGTATCACCAAAACCCAAAAGCGCATGCCCAAGAACAAGTTGGATAAGGCTGTGTCTGCAGCGTTCTCCTCTGCCGAAGAGAAACTCAAGGTAGTGGTGGAAGGCCTCAAGCACGAGTACCCCAACATCGAGCACAAGGACCTCAACTGGAACAAGCAAGAGGCGTTGGTACAGGCGGCTATTCAAGCCCAGATTCAGGAGTTGGACCTGCGCATGATGTCAGGCACCTATTCCTCTCTGATCGAGAAGGCTGCCCCCGATGCACTGGCTCAGGCCAATGAGGTCAAGACGTTCTTCGAATCCAGTATCTTCAAAGAGCTGGAGAAGATGACCCGTGGCGGCACCGGGAAAGATCTGGAAGGCGTGACCCAGAAGATCCAAGAGTTCAAGTTTGAGGACCGTGTGTCCAAGCACTTGGATCGTTTCGGTCACGACATGCAGGTTAACTTCGAGCGTCCTGATCAGGTCTGTGAGAAGTTCCGTGCCAAGTACCAACGTGGTGTCAGTGCCGAGGAAGTTGCCAGTCAGCTGAAGAATGCCAAAGCTGGTGTGGCTAACATTCCAGAGCAGTCGGCTACCACGATGTACAAAGCGCAGGATGTCATGACCGGTCTGCTGTCTCGCATCAAAGCCTACGAAAAGAAGATGGACAAGACGAAAGAGCTTCCAGCTGATTACGTGGCCCAGATGAAAGGCGTGCTGCAAAAGTGCAAGGAGCCGATCAGTTCCCTAGGTGACATCTTCGCCATCTTGGAAATTGAGATCTCCTCGCAAACCCGCTGCGCCAAGATCAAAGGCATGGCAGTGGCCGATGGCTACAAGTCGGTCGCCAATCATTACAAAGAGAAAACCCTTACGGACAAGGAACACCGTAATGAGTACCGTGCTTGTGTCAAAGTGCTGGATAAGGCTTTCGACGACATTCGCGCTTCTCTGAAGTTGTGACATACGCCCCCGGCCCATTACGGGCCGGGGGCTATGCCGTTACTCCATGCCTCGACCAGGCAGGTGTCTTACAAATGAGAAGTCCACGTCTTCCTCAACGGTGTAAGTACCGTCCGGCAGTGCAGTCAGCTTCTTGGCAATGGACATGCGTCCACTGTCGTCGGCCATCGTTACCAACGGATAGTTCTTGTCGCCGCCCAGCCCTTGAATGCGGATTGCAATGATACTGCCGCCAGAGTTTTCCTTAGCCGCGTTACCAATGTCCTGCACCACAGTCGTAGCCAGATTGAGACCTTCTGCCAGATAGCCAATGATAGCCACTCGCAGTTTCTCTTTTAGTTCCTCGTTCTTCCAATCGTTCTCGTTCATGTACACCGTCACCTTGAACGCCTGTTCGGCTTGCAGGGTAACCGATGCACCGCCTTCCACAATCGCCTTGAGCATGCCAGTGGTGGCCATTGGCTTGAGGTAGAGTGTGGTCTTTTCCAACGCTCGCTTGTTGGTCTCCGTCATGTCAGAGCCGGCCCACTGCAACAGCTTGTCGCAGATGGTGGTCATGTAGTTGATGGTGGACTGATCATTGGCGAAGTAGTAGCGCCCGTCGAATAGAGTCAAGTCAATCTGGCGAGCCAGCTGACGCCCTGTCTTCAGAACCTTATCACCGTTGACATCACGGACGAAGTCACCTGCGTACTTGTCGTATTTAGGCGAACCATCCGACATCAGAACAGGATCACCTGCCTTGTGCACAATCTCCGTCACCAGTTTCCCATCCACCAACTCAATCTTGAGACTGCCGTCTGGATTCTCGGCCAACTCGTTCTCTTTGTAGAACGCCGGCACGTTGTAGTCGTAGACCTCGTAGTCGGCTTCGGTGGTGACCGTACGGCTACCCGACCACAGATACTTCAACGGGCTGCCCAACTTGACCCGTACACGTTCCTGCAAGATACCAATGGCGTCGTACGGCAACATGTTGCGGTTCTTGTCTTGATCGATCGTGGTTTCTTTCATGTCCAGGACTTTGTAGCCCGAGACGGTGTAGATGAGATTGAACTCCACGGTCAAATCAATCTGATGCGGCAGAGGACCATCCCCGAACATGGAGAAGTTCTTGAGCGTCAGCGTATCGGCAGCATCGATGGCGTAGGTCGTTTCCAGCAGGAAGCCGTACACACGGTCCTTACCATCTTTGGCGATCAGCGTACCGTTGAGGTAAGCCATGCTGCTCTCACCCGGTGGGGTGTAAGCCAACTGCACCTGAACCTGAGTGTCATCCAGATCCTGATACAGCTCACCGCTCTGAGTCAGCACGTAGATCTGGTAACCCGCCTCCACACGCTCCACAATGATCGTCTTGGCCGTCTTCAGGTCAAGTTGCAGCGTAGGGTTCTCCAGCGTGTAACGACGCGAGAGGATCTCTGGGGCGTCCAGGTAATAGCAGCGCACAGCAAAGCTTTCGTTGGCCGCATCCAGCACCCAATGGAAAGGACTGAAACGGTAACCCGCTGAACTGATCTGACGAGCCATGGCTTCTGGCTTGAGCTGACGCAGGTCGTCGATCTCGCCCTGACGCACAAACGAGATAGCACCGTCTTGATGCTTGAACAACACCGAGGGATGCAGCGTCACAGAGTCGCCGTTGTGAGTAACACCTGGAATGCCATTAAGCTCTGCCATGCGCACCACGATGTTTTCTACGGCTGCCGAGATCGGGGTGACCGTATACTTGTCAAGTGGCGTAGCGAGCGCTCGGGTGGCGTTCAGGGTACGTTTGGTGATAGCGTCGACGTCCTTGACCGAGTTGTACTCAGAATCGCTCAGCACTTGGGCCAAGTTAACCTGAGTGATTGGCAGGTTGATTGCACCGGTGTTGTGCTGCATCACACGGTCACGCAACTGTTCCAGCGTCAGTGCCTTACTGCCACCCGACGTGTAACCATCACAGTAAACCGAATACGTGGACACCTTCGCCCAGTTCGCGGTGTACTTGCCATTGTCCTCGTTGTCAAGGTCAATCCATTCCTCGGACCACTCGTTAGGGGTGTAGCCATCCCAACGGGTATCGTTCTCGGCACGGGTGGTATAAACGTCAAGCCGCAGTTCACCTGTGATCAAGCCGCTGGTCTGATAGACCAATGGGATACGGGCTTCCATCACGCCACTGTACACCTTGACCAACACCGTTGGGACATACGGGTCGAAAGTCTGGTCCGTGTAACTCACACGAATCTCTTTCCAACCGAGCGTACCATCGTCATTACGGACACGGCTGTAGGCACGGGTGTAGTGGTAAAGGTTGCGGAACGTCATGCGAGTGTTCCACACCACCGCTTGGTTCAGTTGGTAGACCTCACTCATGATCTCCATCTGACTGACGCTGGCTTTAACCATCAGCATCGGTGTGCCGTCAGTGCTGGTATCCTGCACCGTTTCCAACAGGTTACCGTTGGACTCATGCAGCACGCCATTGACAGGCACGCCGTACACAACGCTCGGCTCACCCACTGGCGGGATACGGAACTCGATTGGGTATTCCAATGTGAAAGGAACACCGGCACAAGTGAACACCGAGTTCTTCGGCATCACCAACTTTCGCATCCCACCGGGCGTTACCTCCACCGCGTAACGCAGAATCTCGTCACGGCTAACCAGAATGGTGAAAGGTGCACTCGGCGGCTTGGAGAAGATGTTCAGGAAATCACGGTCAGTCATGTGCAGATAAAGGTCTTCTGCAGTCAGGGCCAACCCAGGGAAACGTTTACGGTGCAGGACGTCAATGGCATTGAGCACATGAGCGCCAGACGCCGCAGCCATTTCCCACAGCAACATAAAAGGAGTGGAGGGGTCAACCAAGCGGTAGTTACCCGCAAGGTTATCATCCACCGCATCCAGAA
>Ga0265797_10005557_pt1 | contig 18345 bp, 20 predicted proteins | sample P2T30metagenome_FD_192433 | JGI IMG/M metagenome (GOLD analysis project Ga0265797, IMG submission 192433) | Plant litter microbial communities from East Loma Ridge, Irvine, California - P2 T30 | ecosystem: Environmental > Terrestrial > Plant litter > Unclassified | place: USA: California... | reverse complement strand
TCTCACAGGTTTTGGTGATTCCGCAAGTCCTCAGCTCGTAGTCGACGTTCTGCTCTTTCCCTCTCCCAATGGCCATCTACAAGGCTTACATCCATCTCTTATCTCCTTCCATGCTTTCCTTTTCAAAAAGTTGAGCTGTAGCAAGGTCGCGAGCAAGTACGGGCGTAAACGTCCGCCTATATTCCAGCACGGGAATAAAAACTCACACCCTCAGCCGCAGCCGCAGCCGAAAAGTGGAGATATGTCGATCGTCGATCGTGATCGTGATTGTGCATTTCGAAGGGTGCCGTTATTTGATTTGCGGGATTTAGATGGCTCTTGTGTGTACTGTACTTAGGTGTAGTAGCAAAGTTTCGTTAATACTGACTGGGAGGAAGGCGAAGAATAAAGAGGGAAGAAAGGAGAGAAAAGGAGCAAGAACGATAGGTGCCATGCTTCCTTTCCCTAGGAGCCCAGACTGGGCATAATTGTACGCTAAGCGAGGCGGAGAAAAGTCCGCTTGGCTGTGATGCGAGTGTGGATACATATCTCGATGCTGTGATATATTGATGTGAAAGGCCAGCTCTGGAAAGGCATAGAGGGTAACTGCGATCTTGAAGCTCTGAATGAAGTTGATAAGGATTTGAGGGTAACGATAGCCGAAGAAGTAAACTGGAAGAAAGTTTGAGTCATGTTTGATATCGCCTATCCATTTATGAAGGCATTGATAATAGATAGCCAGCCTTGAGCCAGAATATTCACCAGAAGACGCAAGAATTACGCCTTGGAGAAAGCCAGAGGTGTGGAAAAAGTCAGTCAAGCCTCTTCGCCGCCGGATATCCGCTCCCAAGACCCTCCACCACATCCCAAGGAAACCACAACTCGGCACATAATTCCCGCACCAAAAACCTCAACCATGCGTCGCAGTACCCCCTACACCATCATCCTCCTCACCCAACTTAGCGAAACAAGCTCCTAAGCTCCTCCAGCCGCTGCTTCGTCTGCTCCTCCTTACTCATCTTCTGCCTCGACATAGTCAGATCCGCAAGATCCTTCTTCTTCTGCTGCAGCTCCAGCATTTTCTCCTCGAAGCTCTTTTCCATGACGAACCGCTTGATCATGACTTCACGGTCTTGACCGAGGCGGTGCACGCGGTCGACGGCTTGGGCTTCGGCGGCGGGGTTGAATTGCGGCTGGTGTGCGGAGTTAGTATTTGGGATTGGGAGAGTATGACAATGAATGGGAGACTACTTACCTCCATCATGAACACTTTGTTGGCGGTGGTGAGATTGAGACCTAGACCGCCTGCGCCGATGGACACGAGCATGACGTGAATGGATGGGTCTTCGCGGAACACGCGCATCGAAGTGTCGCGCTTCTCGCGGGACATGCGACCATCAAGACGGCAGTACGTGTGCTGGTGGTTCTTGAGCGCAATCTCAATGAGATCAAGATGCGTAGTCCAGCAGGAGAAGACGACGCTCTTGATCGGGCGCTGCTCTGGATTCGCATCGCTCCACTTGCGGTGCTGGTCCAGGTCGTGGAGCAGAGCGCGGGTCTTGGTGGATGGGCCAGTGTAGGCGTTGACCTTCTTGGAGAGCTTCGGGTCGAGACGCATGCGCTCGCGCTCGTCTTGGTAGTTCTTGTAGTCGCTGCGCTTCATCTCGAAGGCCGCGGGCTTGTTGCGGTCCTCGCAGATCTGGCAGACTGTGTTGCCGTCGGGCTGGAAGTGGTCTTTCCACTGTTTCCGCAGGGTCTTGACGTGCTTCGTGCAGACAATGTGGTAGCAAGGCGTCATATAGCCGATGGTGTCGGAGACGTCACCATCGTCGTCCTCATCATCGCTATCCCACTCTAAGATCGATCGCTTGTTTGGACCACCGCCGCAGAACGCGCAGTCATCGTTGTCGGTCTGGTCGAGCAGGTCAAGCATCTCGTAAGCTTGTTGGCGCGAGAGTGCTGGAGCCTCGTTGTCCTCCTCACTGATCTCCTGCAGAAACTGTTAGTAATCGGCATACATGGAAATGAAGGTTCATTTACCATCGGATTGTCATAGGTCATGCCGTCAGTCGTCTTGAGAGCGTTGTCGCTCAGCAAATCTCTACCGTGAGCGCAAAGAAGGCGCATGTTGAGGATCGCCGTCAAAATCCGCGCGTACGTGTTGCCAGCCATCTTGTCGCCAGAAGTGGCAATGTTGACCTTGCGCATCGTGTCTTTCTCGAACCAGTCGTGCAGTCTACGCTCCTCTGGTGAGAAGTCCAGTTTGACGATAATGTCGTTGCGTACTGGTACTTTGTCCTTGATGATCTCCTTCGTGCGCCGCATTGTCACGGTGCTGACGAGAAGCTGAAGCTTAGGAACAACCTCAGGATCTGCGTTCTTGAACGGCGAGACGACGAATTGGTTGAAGCCCTGTGGCGTGTTGAAAGGAGCCAGCTGAATGAAGTTGAACAGCGCGCCGAGATCTTCAAGTCGATTCTGTACGGGAGTACCTGTCACAGCCCATCGACGCTGACCTGGTAGCATACAAGTGGCTCGTGACTGCTGAGTAGGGTTGCGGATCGTATGAGCCTCATCGAGCACGACACGGAACCAGTTGATATGGGGTAGAGCGCGCTTCTTGTCGAGAATGTCTTTGGCAACGATGTGATAGGTAGTAATGACGATATCGTAATTTGCAAGCTCCTTGTGGTCCATTGAGAATCGCTCGCTGCCGTGGTAACGCGTCCATCGAAGCTTGCTCCCGGGTGGGAAATGCTCGTTGATTTGCTCCTTCCAGTTGGTCATGGTGCTGAGAGGGCAGACTAAGAGTGTAGCTTTGCTGTTGATGAGCGGCTGGATCGTCGGGACACCTTGCGGCACTGGCGGCGGCCGCTTGTTGGCGAAGTCTTGCGCGGCAGCGATAGAGTCAGTGTCAGCAACCAGCGAGAGAATGCTCAATGTCTTGCCAAGGCCCATCTCATCGGCCAGGATGCCACCGCGGCAGCCCTTGGGCTTTACCTCAACTTCCTGGCCAGTAATGACGTGCAGGTACGATGGGCGGCCATTATCGCGGTGGTGAGGCTTCCACAGGCTGTCTTGGCGGTTGTCGTGCTCCTTGTTGGTATGGTCCTGCTCCTTGTCCCACATGAAGTAGAGCGCCTGCTTCTGATGTGGATACAGCTCGGTCTTAATGTGCGTTGACGGCTCTCGCTCCGTAACTTCCACAGACTTGCTGACGACGGTGTCAAAAACGTTCGCGACGTCAGCCCGGATCTCGTCGACGCTGCGGAGAACGTAGCTGCTTCCAACGGCGCCAGGAGCATGAGCTTGCTGCGAAAACTGGTCGGCCACAAAGCTAGGGTGCACAGCTTCGACCCGTGTAAGCGAGTCACCGTCCTGAGGGTTGTGGTAGTCGAAGCGTTGCAGCTCAAACAGAGGTCGAATGAGAGGGATGTTCTTGGCTTTGAGATACTTGCCGATGTTGTGTGCGAACTTTCGCGGGCAGTAGAGCTGCAGCGTCAGTCCAATGAGCCCGGAGAAAGACGAACCCGGACGGCCCTCGTTGGCTTGCTTCCGCCTAGGCTCGGTCCAAGCCATCCAATTCATCTTATTGACTTTGCCTGCGTCCATAAGGGGGCAGAGTCCATTGGCCGTCTTCATGTCAACTTTGCCAAACTCCTTACCCGTGGGATCCACGACCATGATGCAGAGATTGTTCTGCTGGCCTCCTGCTCGTCGAAAGCTGACCTTGATCCTGCTCTGTTGGCCGCTGTTCCCCAGATACTTCTTGGGGTCCGGAAATGGCACGTAGTGGGATTGGATGTAGCAATGCTTGATCTTGCCGATGCAGATGACCTCGTTCGAGTTGTCCCCCACCACTTGCATGTCATCGTCGTCGCCTGAGCAAGTATTAGTACAGCACGACAGCTTATTCGGCTACTCGGGGAACTTACTCATCGTCAGATCAACCTGAGCTTCTTCCTTCGGGGGTGGTGGCGGCGCAATGTTTCCGTTTCCGTTTCCGTTGCTGCTCGTGTTCTGTAGGTTGAGCGCGCTGCCACCAAAATTTGAGCTGGTGGCGGCCTTCTTGCGACTGAACGCCTCGTCAGTCTTCACGCGCTTGGCAGGAGACGCGGTGCGCTCTTGGACGTTGTGGAGTCGCTCGACGAGTGAGACTTGGCCGGCGAAGGCGGGGTCCTGATCTTGTTGGCCGTCGCCGCTGGATGACGCAGGGCGCTTGGATTGCGATGCCTTCGGGTTGAGAAGTGCGGCGGGGCTGAAAGCAGGCGTCTGTGGGTAGGGTGCGACATTGTTGTGGCTGTGGTCGTGGTGGTGGCTGTTCTGCGTGCTCGGGTCACCTGACATTTGCGCGGTCAGCTCTTGAGGCAACTCATGATAAGGCGATAAGTCCGGCACAAAGTCAAGCGCCGCATTATCCTCAAACAAGTCGTCAAAGCGCTCATGAACCGGCGGCGCAGACGCACGCAACGAAGAGCCAGCAAACTCATCATAGCCTGCGTTGCCCTCGGGGTTCTTGTACGACTCCACGCCTTCATTGTGCGCCACAATAGCGTCAAGCTCAAACGCCTCCATGATGTGAAACCGACAGCGAGGTTTGTGATTGTGAAACGGAAGAAGGTAGAAGAAGTAGAAGAGAGATGAAGCAAGGAAATCGTGGGATATATATACCTCTTTTACGTGCGCCCCGCGGGTCAAGTAAGAGCGCTGGATTCATCGCAAACGGTCTGCTTCACAGGTAATAGAAAGCTTTCGACAGCAGTGAAATCGTGGAAATTCCTCCTTCCACCTCTTCTCTCGACTCAACAACAGGTGCGGTGCGCCGCCAAGAAAAAGTACTGGTCGTCTCGTCGGTCGGGCACAAACAGCGCGCCTGTTAAAATGATCCCGGTGTCGATTATGACTCTATCCCACAACGTGATGAGGGCTCTTAGACCCTGAGGGCTAGTGCGCTCGAACCGTAGTTGACTCTGACTCTGCGTCTCTCAGCACTTATCAGGCGGACGAGTAAGAGAAGGTAGGCGCCGAATTTCGCGATGCAGCGGACCGTCAGCACCGAAATACAACATGTGCGCTGAGAGCAGAATGGGGTGCAGATGGAATAGCAGCGCAGCAGCGCGAGGGTGAAGATGGATGTTGCTGCCTTTCATGCTGGGATGGATACACGAAGTCATCGAGTGTGGCTGATTCTGGCTAGTGGGTCACGCGCTCATCCAGCTTTCAAGACTCGGCAAATGCTAGACTACGACTACGGCAGGGCCGAGAAGGGAGGTGCGGCAGATGACTGACTGACTGACTCCTTTGGTTAAGGTACCTTTTTTGTATCACGCATGAAATGTGGAGAGGAACGGGTGCATTTGCTCCCGCCATATCTTGTGTTGTGTTCGGGAAAGGTCGTAGTACTACAAAAGCCCAACATGCCTGCGCCACATTATGCAACCCATCGCTTAGCGAAAACGCCCGCTATGCAGCCAACCATCCTGACGTGCTACCACAACCAGACCATGTGATCTGATGCAACCCATTCAATACTGCCTCCTGAAACCATGCTTTTAGCACCAAGAAAACACGGGCGGCTTCCCCTTGACCATCTCAATGCGCTCAACAATAACCTTCTTCATGTTCCCTTCATTATCCTCATTCGCCGCGTACCCCAAATCCCCATCATCGTCGAAGCCATACTCATCGACATCCCTCCGGTGCGTCAAGGACAGCCGTCGCTGATGTCGATGGGGCATCGCTCTCGGCTGGTCGTAGCTCATGCGCGAGCGATGTGCAGGTCTATTCGTGTTGGAGGACCACATCACGCCGTTGACTGTGGATGGGGATGTGGGTGCAGGGCGCCGCACGTCGAGAGAGGACGATTCGCGAGAGAGATTGAAGCGGTTCTCGCCGAGAGGAGGCGAGTTCATGAGTAAGTCGTTCTGCGGCTTCTGTGGCGGGGTAGACATGGCTGTGATGTCCATCTCCTCATGCTCTTCCTGCAGCCTTTCAGGTCTTTGCTTTCTGTGCATCTCCGCCGACGGAGCGCGCAGCGGTACTGCAATTGGTATCTCGACCACATCGTCCCACACGCAAACACGCGCTCTCCGTGTAAGCTCGAGAGGACCGAGATCCGGCGTCTTGAGCGTCTCCACGACGTTCCACGCCTGGCCCTTCATGACGGCGATTTGCTTCGCGTACATGCGCTCCTTGAAGTCTGCGTCCTGGCTGAAGCACTGTCTCAGTGCGACTTGTGTTTCGGCCCACCATTGTTTCGATGTGAGGAGGGGGAGGAAGTGTCGGCGCGTGGCTTCGGAAAAGGGCTGGCCGATGAGGGAGACGGGGAGGAAGAGCCAGCCGAAGGGGTAGCTGCGCCACTGGGAACTGTTAGCTCTGTTGTATGGTACTGTGAGTATGATGACTTACAGCATCCGGGTGCTTCCATGGCCACGACAAGCTGTTGTCTATGGCCCCGATCGACACGGCAGGCGCAGGCGCAGCGGCACCGTTCTGCATCGGCGTGTTGGATCGACTTGTGGCTGTCATGGGCTCTCGCCGTTGGTACGGGTCCAGTCCCTCCATCGATTGCCGCGTGTAGCTGCTCGGCTGTGCTTCGGCGCCCACGTCGCCATCCATCTTCGGCGGCTCGGCCACGATAGTCGCCTGCTGCGTCTTCTGGTCTATCCTGATCATCCAGTTGTCGAGGCCCCTGTCTGTGTTGCGCATGATGTAGTCCAATATCACCAGCTTCTCCAGCTGCTCTCTGAATGACTGCTGTAGTGCTTCTGACCAAAAGCCTCGCCGTTGTCGCTGCTGGTCTGCAGGCTCTGCATCGTCGTCATCGTATTCGTTGTCCGACTGTGGGCCGCTAGGTCTGCAGTCTTCTGCCCACCGCCGCCTTTTCTTGCGTTGTGTGCGATCCGCCTGCAAAGCCCCAGTCTGCTGATCCGGCCACGGATGCTCCTTGAGGAAGATGTTCGCATCCTTGAAGCCCTTCAGAAAGACCTGGAAGCTGCCCAGCTTCTCTGGGAAGGGCTTCTTCTTCCTGTAGTATGCTCTGCGGTCCCAGAAGTCGTAGTGGAAGGACTTGGAAGACAGGCCGACAATGTCGGTGTACGGTACGAGGTTCGTGCGGAGTTGGCAGTCGAGAACGTATGCGGCGGCTTCGGAGACGTAGCTCAGGTTGGGAATGAGACAGGCGCGGCCGAAGAAGAAGGGGAACAGGTTGCGGTGTATCCACTTCGTCCACTTGGGATTCCGTGACGCGTAAGGCTCCTCGTCCTTGGGCTTGAAGACGCCCACCACCTTGCCCTTGGTGTTGCGCGCAAAGTAGCTGCCAGAGCTGCCCTGCGTGATCAACAATGGGTGCATGCCCATCTCGATGGCCACGCGCACGCTCTCCACCGTGTCGTCGAACTCCATCTTTGTCATCCGGTCCGAGTCGCCCTCGTGGTCCAGCGTCAGCGTCTCTGCCGTCGCGGGTCGCACACCGTCGGGCGCCTGGAAGACGGAGTGGTGTATCTCGAGCGCTTCATCGTCCGGCGCGTCTCTTTGCTTCTTGATCTTGAACTTCTGCGCGATCTCGTCCGCCCAGCGTTCGAATCGCGCATTGATTGCCTTGATGTCCACCCCAGAGTTGCTCCGCTGCCGTCTCCCGCCAGAGTGTCGCCGCGAGCTAGGCGAATTTGGACCAGAACCGCTTCCCGCTCGCATGGTCGAGTGTCGCTGAGGCTGTATCGGGGCATATTGCGGATTCGAGAGCGACTTTGGGTGCTCATCTTCCGAGTCGCTGTAGTCTTCCTCCTCCTCGGCCTGGGCTATTCGCGCATAGCCCGAGGTTGGAGGCCTTTTAGTTTTGGGCATGGCGGCGTAGGGCGTTGTTATGAATGTGTGTAGAGGACATCTGTTATGTCCCGGAAAGGAGCCACCGTCGAAATGACGATGCATGTGTCGCATGCTCCTACACGGCGCTAGGGAGCCTCTAGCGTGCATGCGGCTCCACAATGGAACGCCATCGCCAACATCGCCTGGGTCAGTCTTCACATGTCACAGAATGAGCTGTTGTGTTTGTACGTATTCTGTATGTGGGTATCATGATCTAAGATAACAGGCAATGTCTTTGCAGACACTAAAAGCTGTCGTCCAAATCTACTTGACGACGAACAACACTCGGACTGTCCTCGTCCATGCCGCCAGTCGAGTCAGTGATATCTCCACCAGCCGTCAGTAGCAGGTCATCGACGATGCGCCTGCTGGCTTCCCGAGCTGCAGTTCATTAGCATCCATTCTCACAAATAATGCAATATTAACTCACCAGGCGTCTGCAGGAGCTTGCTCTGTGGGATGTGGAACTGTATCGTCTTGGGCGGACTGAAGCCCATGTCCAGCTCGTCCTCCTCGTCGCTGTCATCGAAAACAGTGCCCGCACCACCCGTCCTGTTCATGCTCATCGGCGCCCTACCCTTCGCCGGCGTCTGCACGCTCACGCCCGGTGTTCGAGGAGTCTTGGCTGGCGAAAAGATATCCGCACGCAGCTGAGGTGCAGGGGATGACGGGGGCGACGAGTCAAGTCCCCAAGCTGGAGCCCTTGTAGTTGCTCCTTGAGGAGTGGGTACGCCGCGCTGGGCTGTTCGGGGGGTGAAAGCGCCTGTAGGCTTGTACTTGCGTGGGCTTATGATGGGCGTGGCTTGCACGCGGAAGGTCTTGTCTAGGACGCGATGCAACAGCGGGTCCTGGTTGAAGTAGGGCCTTTTGCTGGTTGTTGGCTGCACGAAAGGCGAGGACTCGAATTGACCGGTCATGTCTGGCAATGCCTGCGTCTTCCCAGGCGTTACCGGGTTGAACGTAGGTGTTTTTGTGCGCCCTGGCGCTTCAAGTTCCTGCTTGAACACCTCGTATGGCGAGGATAAGCCAGCAAACTGCGGCTCCTCTTCCGCCTCCTTGCCCTTCTTGCCCTTGCCCTTCATCGTCGACGGTGGTCCGCGTGGTGTGCTGTGCCCGAGCGAAGGCGAATCGAATGTGATGGTGCTTTCTGCATCGTCATCTTGCGCAGATCGTGCTCGTGGAGGGGTCGCAGTTGCGCCTGTCACGGTCTCATCCTCCACCGTCTCATCCTCATACAGCTGCGATTCCTGCGTGTCTTCTTGCGCTACTGACTCGTCCTGCTCAGGCGCTTCGTAGCCAGACAACGAAACATTTGCGCTTGCCTCGAAGAACTGCTTCCAGAACTTGGAACCTTCCCACACAGCCTCTGAGTGTTTCCCATACTGTTCTACGATCGGTAATATGCCCGTCGTCACGATGCGATGCGCGCGGCTGAAGTTGTGGTCGATTTCTGCCCTCGTCAGTTTGGGTAGTGGGGCGCGCGAGGGTTTGTTTACCTTGCAGTGTGAGCGTGATGGACTGCTCCAGCTTCTCCAATTCCTCCGTCAGCGACAAGTTACGCTGCGGCGCTACGCTTTGGCGAGACATTGTGCCGGTTGAAGGTTGTCTTGCGGGCCTGGAAGGTTGATTGTTGTCCTGCCCGTCGCGTCCTCAGGGTCTCGGGATGAAGGTCCGCTCGCAAAAGGCGCTAGGGAGTGCCTATTCTCCCCGCCATGCCAGTGTCACTCCACTACCTTCACGTCCACAGAACGCGACAATCAACCGGCTATCGATAGCAGTGATAGCAACAGAGGAGCGGAATGAGGCCGCTGGTTAGTGACATGTAGTACCAGGCACTGTATACACCTGAACGTCATCTTCCGTCCCCTTAGACCCAATAGAGCTTCGTGCTGCACCACCACCATGGATCTACGAGAGGGGTTGCGATACTCCGCATAGCCGAGAGCTTGCAACGACTCCTGGCTGTAGACCATAAATCTGGGGTAAGGTACAATTCTGTGCGGACATTTAGGTATCTTGCTTGCGATCCATTCTCCTTCTTGTCCTCGTCCTCCTTTTTGCCTTGTTCAGACCTCCTCGCCTCACATTCACAATGGCTTCCCGTCTCGCAGTCCGAACGCTGTGGCAGACTTCACCAACGCTGAAGACCCTACCTCGAGCTTCGACTCTGGCGCCTCAGTACACTCGCAATTATGCCACTCAACAAGAAAAGCGGACTGCAATTGTGACAGGCTCATCGCGTGGCATGCAAGTCATGTAGCATACTCTCTTCCAAACATATTGGCTGACATCTAGAAGTGGCAAGGCCATTGCTCTACGCTTAGCCGACGATGGCTACGATGTCTGCATTAATGACATCGAAGCCAATAAGTCTGGCTCGGACGAGGTTGTGAAAGAGATCCAAGGACTAGGCCGAAGAGCCTTCGCATTCTCTGCCGATGTGTCTGATTCACAGCAAGTCAAGGATCTGATTCAGGCCTCGGTCAAAGAACTTGGTCCTCTAAATACGATGATTGCGAATGCTGGCATAGCGCAAGTCAAGGCGTTGTTGGACCTCACTGATCAAGACTTCAAACGCATGTTTGAAGTCAACGGTACTTTTCTCATACCCTTCACATGATACTCTGACTGATTGAAACACAGTCAACGGCGTATTCAACTGCTACTCGCACGCCGCACGACAAATGATATCCCAAGGCACAGGTGGCAAACTCTTAGGCGCAGCATCCATTGTAGCATTCAAGCCATTTGCTCTGCTGTCGCATTACAGCGCATCGAAATGGGCAGTTCGCGGCATGACACAAGCCTTCGCGATGGAGATGGCAGAGCACAAGATCACCGTCAATGCCTATGCACCGGGTATCGTGGGTACCGCTATGTGGGACTTGATCGACGAGAAGCTAGGCGAGAAGACAGGCGCAAAGAAGGGCGACACCATCAAGAAGTATACCAACGAGCTGATCGCTTTGGGCAGGACAAGTGTGCCTGAGGATGTGTCGTCGACAGTCAGTTTTCTCGCAAGCAAGGACAGCAACTACATGACGGGTCAGACGATTGTCATTGACGGTGGTATCATTTTCACATAGCTAATCTCGACAAACGAATATATCAGAATCTTCTCGGCTAGTCTCGTGCTCAGCTACTTCATCTCGTTTATACTAACAAACAAATTTTCCTTTGTAGCCTTCGCTTGCTAACGAACATGTGCGCAAAACAAACACGCCACACCAAACACCACACACCATATTAAACGCCAACAAGTCTCAACCTACATCATCATCACCATCACCATCACCATCACCATCACCATCACCATCACCATCACCATCACCATCACCATCACCATCACTATCACCATCACTATCACCATCATCTCATCACCGCTACCCATCAAACACACGTCACAACAACCACCAACAATGCCCCACCCAGACAAGCGCTTCCTCCGTCCCACACCCGCGCACAACAACCGCCACCGCCCCGTCCACGCAGTCCACCACGTCGTCCACCACTCCCCCCGCACCGAGATGTCCCGCTTCAGCCACGTGGCCGACGCCAGCCGCACGTCTATATCGATGTACAAGTTGAAGAAATGGCACGCTAAGCTCGAAGAGGTGCGTGCGCTGTGTGATGATATCGAGAGTTTGCCGATTGAGAGGGCGGTGAAGGAGAGGGTTAAGAGGAGGTTGGGGAGGATTGGGGAGGTGGGTTGGGGGGTTGAGGGGGATGTTGCGGAGAAGATTGAGGGGAGGGGTTGAGGGGGAGGGAGGAGGGGGATGTGGGTTTGACGCGTGGTTGGGTTTGATGGTGTCAGTGCCGAAGAGGATTGATGACAGGTATACGTTTGACATAGCGGGAACGGTCACTCGTTCGTATCAAAGCATGTCGTTCGTACGATCGTTTCGTCTTCGTTGTGGTGTGATGCGTTCAGTCCACCTCGTCATTACTTCACCAGCGGATCGCACCTCAAACGAAATGCCCGGACCCCAACACCTTTATACCAGCCTGCTTCTCCCCGCCATATCTTGATCTCGCATCCATCACATATTCCTATTCTATTTGAACCCACAGCAGTAAAGTACTAACCATGACTCGCCCAGGAAAAGAACCCGCATGGAACTTCGAAGCTTACAACACAATGCACGAACCTTACCTCCCGCCGCGAAATTATAACAGGCGTAACACCAACGCGAGCTTCCCGTACATAAACCATCAGCCGCCGTATGTTGCACGCAATGCTTACGGCGAGGGGTCGTCGTACATAAATCAGCAGCCGCCACATCTTGCACGCAATGCTTATGGCGAAGAACCGTCGTACGTGACTCAGCAACGCATGTATTCCAACCCAGCTCCGTTCAACGCAACCTCTCATTTCATTGGGAACGCAGGCTCTTACTACGATGGAAATGCCAACCAACCCAATTACTGGCCTGAAGCTCGGAACAGCCACTATGAAAACTTCTTGCAACAATATACTCAGGCTACTCCAACGATTTATTCGAATCAGTGTACTGAGGCCTCTCCTCGTCAAAACTACTACGAAAGCACTGCGTCTCAGAATGAGAGGTGCTGCGTGTACTGCGATCTACTCGCATGGCATGCCCAAGACACTGAAAGCCAGTGGCGCGATGAGACGACTAGCGAGCACCCGCAGGTCGTGAGCATTCGGTATGTCCCTGGCATTGAGTGCGTAGATGCCGCTGCTGGGCCGCCGCACCAAGCTTCCGTGGCAGATGGGGTCCCGACCTCAGATGAGAGCGCAGAGTCAAGCATTGACATTGACTTGAAAAGTGCGCGCGGGCGGCAGTTGAATGCTATTCTCGACATCGATGCGCAGTTTGACGATGTATGGAACGCGCTGATGAGGCGTGATGATGCGATGAGAAGGCGTGATGATGCGCTTTGGAAAGCGATTCGAAAGCTTGAGAATGCGGTGCACAAGTTGGTCATGCACGGAGACAAGAGCGTGTCGTGTGAGATGTGTAATTGATTGAAGCGGTGTGGGTGCCTTTGAACATGATGCACGGTTAGTTTGCGTGATGTTCATAGAATTGGCTGTTTTTGTATCACTGTAGCTTACACATGTCTCTTGTCTCCTGGTGAAGTGATTGACTGAACCGAGCCTGAGTATGTCAGCTGCAACTTGACACCTGAAGTCCCCCAGTGTCAATCCTATGTAGCCAAAATACCAATTTCACTCACGTTACTTTCTCTTGATCGTGCCACACCCACTATGTGTTTGGCCACGATCGCGAGTCGTTTAATTGAGGCCACGAAGCTTTTCGAGCGCTCCACGATATGGAATAACAGGGTGCTGAGGAAGTACTTTAGGTCCTAAGGCGTTTGTATGAGATGTGTCTAGTCCACGGGTGTCCGATTGTTTTCTTGGTGCGTCCTGTACTTAAAACCTTGCTGCATTCCCAATTTCCCATCTCATCAATCCACACTCCCAAAACACCCAACAATGGAACACCCCACCCGCATTCGCGAACACATCCTCAACCGCAGAGCTCTCAAACCCGAGGTTCAACGCGCATTCGAACTTCTGGACGAAGCATGGCTGAGGCTGGAAGCGGCAGAAAGAGTCACTCACACGGTGTGCTCGGAAGTCGCGGGATTTCCAAATTTCATGCGGACCAAAGACCGGGAGACGCTGGGTCAGGGCATTGAGAATGTTCGGCAGGAGGGTCTCGCTGCGAAGAGGGCTGAAGGGGTTATGCGCTATTATTCAATCAAGTATATCAGATTCTTGGAGGAAGAGGCTAGGATGTTGAGGAATGTGGTTAAGAGCCAAAAATGTGAGCCAAAAGCATGTGAGAAATGCAGAGAGTCGGAAGAGGGGACCGGTGCAAGGTCTAAGGCGGTTGTATGAGATGTGTTTGTCGCGTGTCGTTGACTGAGTGGACGCTGTGCGAGGGAAGCGTTTGACATCGCCGCCACGATGATGCGAGGAACTAGACAGCACATCAACCAACGTTAGAACATACACTCCTCATAATAAATGTCTCTCAACCCATCTCTTCCCCCATCAATCCATCCTCTCTAAGCCTTCGTCTCCCAAGCATGTCCCAGCAAAAGCGCAACCCCAACACCCACGCAACCAGCCGCTCACAGCACCACAAACGCTACTGTCAAGCAGAAGGACTCCATCCAGGCCACCACTTCTTCTCAGACATCCATCACGTAGACGACAGCGGAGACGACTCAGACCGGAACACTGAACATGCGCGTCTGATAGCCACACCAACCCAGGTACCTTCGTCTCCATCTCCAATGCGCTCCCGAACGAGCCTGTTGTGGCAGCAACCTACTGACACGCTAGGGGAAGTGCGCAAGGGCCTAGATACGATGCTGTCCAAGCTGAGTGGGATGGAACGAGACTTGGCTGAGCTGGAGAAGATGACCAGGGCACAGATTGCTGCGCTTGAGGGCGCGATCTCTCATTTGGGTGGTTGATTCGGTGTGACAGTAATATGTGCATGCGTTTGGAGGTAGTAACATAGATTTCGAGCGAAGAACTATAACTCGGCCCTTTCCGGTTAGCGTACCAGCAATTCGGTGAACCTCATATTTTTATTTCAGTAACTGTCATGTGTATTCGTCTTTCTTATCAATGCGACTTTTTTCTCCACGTTCTAAAAATAGTGGAGTCATCGGTACTTTACTCGCCTGGTCACGGTGGTCGTCCTCTTCCTCCTGCTCCAGCAACACTACGCTTTCGCCGCCAAAACCTTCCTTCTCACATCTCAAATACCCACTCAATCATCCCATCCGCAATCACTTGAGATGGAAGCAAACTCAAGGTCCGACTAGGAAAGAAGACAGGGAGTTCGACAAGTATCTGGCAGAGATGTGGGAAAGTAACGAAATGGGGAGAGAAAAGAGAATGTAGAAGGAAAGGAATGGGAAGCTGGATTATTGACAAACTTCAGGGAAGTCAGATGGTAGTGGAAGAAAGATCGAGGTCAGTCATGAATGAACGTGCAGTAAACCGAGAATCGCATTGTCAAGTATTTTAACAACATGCTACGCGCTACGATGCTTCTTTCCATCCCTAATCCAACCCAACCCATCCATCCCCTTTCCCAACCTACACCAAAGCATACCCCAACCCCACGCATCCCCTCACGACCCATACCTATTCCACACAGAATCAAACCGCGCCTTGACCTCCGGATCCGACAACTTCGTATCCGCATCCGACACCGATTGCGAGCGCCTCCTGGACCAATCTCTCGGAGGTTGATTTTCCCAGTCGATTCCAAGAGCCACATCATGATCTTGCCCACCCTGTGCTTGTTCATCCCCCATCTCGATGTCGAGTTGCGCAGCAACCCCATGTCCACTCTCTGCTGGCGGTTCTTCCTGTACAGCGTCAATTGCCACGCCCCCGTCTGACCCACTATCTGACACAATTGGCCCATTCTGCTCGGCAGCTAGATTAGTAGCTAGTTCGGGCGGCATTTCGGCGGGTACAAAATCTGGAGAACTAGATTGTGGCGGCGAGGAGCGAGGCGAGACTGCATCCAACGCCGCCGCTCTTTGTCCCGGACGCAATGGCCGAGGCTGAGCAAGCTCTGTCGTCTGTTGTGCTGATGGAGGCTCGATTGGCTGTGCTCTTTCTTCTGGCATTTGTACAGAGAACCAATTTACCGATCGATTGCCTAACCTGGCTTGCAGTTGACTGGATGCATACCTCCAATATGGTATTGGGATATGTTCGGCCTGCCACAGCTGTCTGTGCGAGTCGCGAATCCGCTGCTCAACTTGTTGGAGCTCGCGTCTCTGCAGATTTAGCCAAGCCGGATCGTTGTCTTCATCGACAGCAGGGGCGCGTTCTAAAGCATCGGCATAGCGGCCTCGGTGTGGAACTGGGGCTTGATTGCGCGCGTAAGTATCCGCCACATCTGTCGTCCACGTGAGCCTCGTTTTAAACAACCAGATGGGGTGTGGTTCTTACCATTGGTAACGTTGGGCATCAGATGCCTCACTTGTCTGATCAAGCTCTCTCTCTCCGTTATTTGGTTGCGCAGAAAGGCCACTGCAGCCGCGCGATCCGCAGCTCTCATATGTTGGTGAAAGCTGCCAGTGTTCGGCACAAGTCTGCCAAGCAACCTTTCATTGCGCCCTGATCTTATTAGCATTGTGTCGATGCAATACCTTGCCCGGATACATGTCTCACCAACTACCGGTACGGGCATAGGCCCCGATAAGAATGGTAGACGCCGACGGGGGGGACCTCCAATGCGTGATGATAGGCCAGGATCTAGACTCCAAAAGCCGGTCTCAGCATATCTCACGAACTCTCCAGAGGGTGTGTCCATGGGCGTAGATCTTGGATTTTGTGGCCTAGGTACCGAGGTCGTGTCATTCGGAGAAGTACCAAGTTCCGATAGCCCAGCAGGAATCGCGGAAGTCCTTTGAAGGGATGGGCGATGTCTCGCGCCTGATGGCCGATCAGCTTCTGATACCGGCCTCCGATCCTCCGAAGTCATTCGAGTGGCCACTTCGACGAGTTGAGCGTCTAGTTGAAGCATCGCAGTTCCATGCAGCCTCTCGCGTGGTTGTATACCTTCGTTGAATGCCTCCTAAAACTCAACCTCTGTAAGATCACGAGTGTCGTTCGGAGGGGTCGGATATTCCCTGTCGAGTATTGGAATTCCAGCTTCATCGTATCTCGCAGTGGCTTCAGCGATAGCCTCTTCTCGAGATATCGCAAGTTCTCTCCCCAGATATGCATCGTTCCTGTGAGGTAGTGAAGAATCTCTGCCAGATGACGGTAGAGTCGGCGTTCCTGGCGCAGTCGGAAGTTGCGCAAGCCTCTGTTGTCTTGTCACAGGATCTGATGGCAATGCAGGATTGAGTATCGGAGTCGCGGTCCTTGATGACGCTGGACTAGGAGAGTCCCATCTGACGTTGCCTGAAACCCTGCCCCACTGTAACCGATCAAGACGTGTACTCGCTCCAACTAAAGTAGTAGCAGTACTGAACTCGGAGGCTGGGCTGTTGAACCTTGACTGCTCAATCTCTCCAGCGCTGTTCGTCCGCCCTCGCAAGTTATCCAGATGAACCGTGAGTCGATTGATGTGGTCGACTGTCGGTCCTCCATCCCGTGCATCATTCGAAAGCGCAGGTGACGAAGCCGGGACTGGAGGCACGCTGCCGGAGTCGAGATCTTCAAGTACCGTAGCTTGCTCAGAGCCTGGGGATGCAGGCTGTGGACGGTGACCAGAATCTACCGGGGAAGACTGAGGTGCGACTCTCCCCTCTAACGCGGCACCTGGTCTACGTCGCGATGAGCCTGATTGTGGCACACTAGGTGAAGGTGCGGAGCTGTTGTCTGAAGATTGATTGCCGCCATCGATGCCGTTCGACCCATCAACAGTGCTCACAGTCCCGCCGCCATCGACAGCGCTGCTTCCGACCTCAGGCAATGGAGATGATGTAGGTGATACCGCGTCTTCGCTACTTCCATTCTCGGGTCGTTGCGGAGGGTCTGTATCAGCCATCATGACAATGATACCGAAACGCTCAGGCATTGCTTTACGCTCCAGGCTCTGTAACCTGTCAAACCATTTGCGGAGCCCATGGTCACGGAGTATCGAGACTGTGACCTCTCCAGAAAAGTGTCTATCAAGAACCGACGGTCTCCTCAGTATCTGCTGTCTCATCGACGGCAAGGCCCTGAGTTCCGCCATGAGTGCGGCTTCTGCCTCTTCCAAGCGGGCTATAAGAGAAGCAGACGGCTTCTCAGAGCGAACCAAGTTGTTCTGATTCAAGCGGCTGGTATCGTTGTAGTCAATTTGTGTTGCAGAGAATTTTCCAGTGCCGGAAGAGCTCGTGCAGTCCAATGGGTCAATATTTGAGCTACCCCGTCGATTCCAAGTGCGTTCAAATAACTCGCCCAGCTTTGTTTTGCGTTGTTGATCGGCCAAAACGGCAGCTTGAGTGCGTGACGTGTAAAGTTGGATGTCTTGATCGCGTTGCTCAATCAACGGAGGTGCTTCGACTTTATGGGCAGCTTCCTCCAGCACTTCGTTGATGACCTCGAATGGAGCCCAAGGCATGTCATCTGAACCTGCATCATCGCCGTCATCCGAGACCTCAGGAGAAACGGTCAGCCTGGGATGATTGGCATCTCGGACCCGTCGCTCAGACGTCCGAAGTAAAATAAGATCAAGATGTCCAAGTGCAGACCCATGAGCTTCTCTTGGTTCTCTAATGTCGTTTTTCACACCCGCATCAGACTGGAAGCGCGCAAATCTCTTTTCCCGTGTGGCAATCCGCTGCCGACGACTCTTTTCGATGTTCTCAAACTCCTCGCACTACGGGGGATCATAAGGTGGAGAGTCCGGTCTGTACGGCGCCTGACTTGCTTCAATTTCGGCACCAGCGTCGCTTTCTTGGCTTGTGACTGAATCTTCAGCGAATGAGCTATGAAGAACCGCCTGAGCAGTAACCGAACTGGGCAGGTCTTGAGTATACAGATAGGCTGAGGAC